>JAEIGA010009632.1_pt1 | contig 14632 bp, 13 predicted proteins | sample 9270691 | NCBI WGS metagenome assembly JAEIGA01 (sample SAMN17057246, study PRJNA624740) | gut metagenome | biome: biome; isolation source: fecal sample | host: Bos grunniens | place: China: Xizang | collected 2019 | reverse complement strand
TGTAATTCCAAGTGATGATGATATTGAACATGTAGTACTTCGTGCATACTGGAATGCCCCGGATTATCTTCGTACTCTGCCATTACATGAATCACAAAAGGAAATTGAAAGCAACGACGAGTACGCTCTGTTCTCGTATGACGTAAAACTAACATATGATTTTCTTCAACTCATAATGCAGCAAGGCGATCAAGTAGAAGTTTTAGAACCAGTTTCCTTGCGTGAACAGATGAGAAATGTAGCTAAGAGATTAACCTATTATTATAAAGAAGATGTATAGTACGAAGATTCACTAAAGAAAATCATTTGACGATAAATTCAATTTCATTATCAGGTGATACAGTATTGCACGCAAGACTATCCTTGAAAAAAACAAAGACACTATCAAATAGATTAAGAAATAATAATTTCAGATATGGATCATAATGTTTCAATAAAGTCAATAGACGATTTTAGGAAAAACACCCAATTCTATATTCCAAGCTATCAACGAGGATATAGATGGAAAGCCAAACAGGTATCTCAACTTATCAATGACATAATCTCCTTCCAACAAACAGAGAAGACTCCGTTCTATTTTTTACAGGCATTAGCTGTTGCAAACGACGAAAAGAACAACAGGTATAACGTTGTTGATGGACAACAACGCCTGACAACCATCAAACTGATTTTAGGAGAGAACGATAACAGTATCAGCATTTCATATGATAGAGAAGCGGACAAAGCGTTGGACCGTCATTTCAAAGATGAAGCGACGAAGAAAATCAAAGAGCTGTTAGGTGAAGAACAAAGTGATACAAGAAATGCTTTCTGTAAAAAACTTAAAAAATGTTGCCGTTTTCTATTCTATCAAGTATCCAAAGAAAAAGAGCTTGCAACATTCAATGAACTGAACAGTGGGAAAATAGCTGTTAAGGATTCCGAGCTAGTTAAGTGTATCATGCTTGGTATCAACAGTGATGAACCCACCTCTGTTACACAAGCCAGAGCAGTAGAATGGGATACGATAGAGAGAGAACTCAATAAACAGGATTTCTTTGCTTTTCTTACACCACGAAACACATGGAAGGAAAATGATAGAATGACTGTAATGCTTCGTTATGCCGGTATTTCTCCAAATAGAGAGACTGATGAGGTATTCCCTTTTCTGGCAGAAATACAAAAAGAACTGGAAACATATTCCCGAGAATCGGTATGGAAAAAGATTTGTGCAGCATATTACCGACTGATAGCATGGTACAATAATCCGCTCCTGTATCATGCCTTTGGAGTAACAGTGCATAAAAAAGGTAGAGAAGGGATTCCATCTGTAGTCGATGGCTATAACATAAAAGGTGATGTTACAGCAATGTCAGAATATAAACCAGATAAAGACTTGAATGACTATAAGAACGGAGGTGAGAAACTGCATAATTATCTGCTATTGAGCAATGTTGCATTCTGTTGGAAACGATGGCCGATGCGATATAGTTTCTTTAAACACCGCAACATTGAAGGATGGTCGTTGGAACATATCTTTGCCAGAAACCAGAAAGATCTTTCCGAAGATGAACTCAAAGAATGGATTCCCGGAATAACTGAGTCACAAATAAAAGAGTACCAAGAAGCATGTGAAACAGATCATAATGGAGTTGCTTGGTTAAAGAAACATCTAAATGAAGAATATCCAAAAGAAGAGGACAATTCAATAAAGAACCTTGCTTTGCTACCCACGAATGCAAATTCTTCACTCAATAACAAACTATTCAATGGCAAGAGGAATGCTATAAGAGATTGGGCCCATCAATCCTGGAAAGATTATTGGGCACCACCGGCAACCGAAGCCGTATTCATGAAATCACTTGTAGGACTCAATACTAAAATTCCATATTGGTCTGAGGATGATAAAGAATCATATATAAGAGTTATGGAAAAGGAAATTAAAAGTTTTATTGAAGCTATAAATGATATAACAATATGAACAACGTTCTAATGCAATATACGCAAGTTCCGAGCAATCTGTTTGCATTGCTTTCAAGATACCGTGTCATTATTCCCGGTATCCAACGTCATTATGTACAGGGTGCAAACAAGCCTGAAGCAAAGAGTATCAGGGAGAATTTCATTAATGAGATATTTGATGTCATAGAAGAAAAAGGAAAGAGATTGAATCTTCATTTTATATATGGTCCAATCAATACAGATGGTGAAGATTCATTTGTTCCCGTAGACGGTCAGCAGCGTTTGACTACATTATGGCTTATAGCACGATATGCGACTGAAAAAGTGTTGGAAGAATCTTCACGGGAGGATATTCTTGCTCTGCTTACCCGATTTTCTTATGCTGACAGGATTCATGCCACCCGTTTCTGCCAAGCACTTTCATCAGTCGATTCTCGTTGGAATATCAGTAATAATCCAATGACAGATATTACTAGTCAGCCATGGTTTTGGGATTATTGGACAGAAGACGAAACCGTTTCATCAATGCTAAGGATGCTGTCTACAATTCATGAAGTCTGGAAAAAACGTAAGCCAAACAGCTGTCAAGTACTTGAAGCATTGGCAGAAAGGATAAGTTTTGAACTCAAGATAGACAATTTTGGTGATGACATTTACATGAAGATGAATGCACGCGGGCTCCAACTCACACAATGGGAGAATTTCAAGTGCAAGTTTGCCGATGAACTTGGTAATTTTGGTGAAGCCTGCAAACAAAATTGGGATAAAGAAATAGAAAAATTATCAAATGATTTTTTTGAGAATAAACCGGAATTGCCTGACAACTCACTATTTGCCTTATTGGCAAGAATATTTGTTTATGTCGGTAAGGAACAATGCAATGAAGCTATATGTCAGCTTGCCAGATTTACCCACAGAACTTGGGAGAAAATAGAATTACCGTTTGTTCCTTATTCTGATTTCTTATCAATTATACGGTCAGGTATCAATCTAAAGGATATTGCTGATACTGTATTGTTGATGACAGAACAAATTATTGGCAATGCTACAAAGAAAGTTCCATATTTTGGCGATAAATGTTTGTTCGACACATTCTTTCATCCTCAAAATATAGACGAACTCGATTTTTCTATTTGTTGTTTCGAGTACTTTACCAAATACAAGAATGTTACCGATGAGGAGTTCCTACAGGCAATGCGTCTCATCTGGAACATACTTGAAAATACAGACGAAGGTAAAAAGCCATACAGTAGAGTAGCAGTAATAAAGAAATTCATAAACCTTGATGCGCCAACGTTATATTCTGCCGGTGCAGATAAAATTACAGATGATGCAAAACAGATAGAAGAGGAAATACAAAAATCCTTAAAGATAAACCACAAAGAACAAGCATGTCCTGATGATTGGGATGAAAAAGAACTTGGTTCCTGGAACGGTTGGAAAACAGCTATCGAGCTTGCTGAAAGTGAAGCATTTTTCAATGGCTCTATTCGATTCCTGATTTATGATGAAGACGGCAAGCCAACGTGGAAAAACTTCGCAACAAAACTAATTAATTGCCGAAAGATATTCGGTAAACAAGGACTGAAAGAAGAAAATAAAACGAATAAAGTACTGATTTCTCATTGCAAGGATTGGAATATGGTACGCAATCGTCCTATATTCGATAAAGGAAAGGATAGTTGGAAGCGTCTACTTACCAGCAGACAACTTATTTACTCCATCAATAATATGTTGCTTAATCCCTTTGATATTGTCAATGCAGAGGATGAGATTATCAAGAAATTGCTAGCAGATGAAATCTGGGAGAATCTGATCAATAAAACCGAAGGATATATTGTTGACTATTACAACAACGTACCAAGTTTATGGCTAAAACGCTATCCATCATGGACACTGACACTGCAACGTAAAAATAGAGAAGACATACTTGATGAGTTTAATACATGTTATAAAGAAAAGATTAAATTCGATTTGAAAGATTCTGATAGATTCTTACACCTTAATGGAACAAACCATTACTATGCCATTCCTGTATTTTTCGAGTATTCATATAATGGAAAGAAATATAGATTTGCATGGCAACGTTGGGGATATATCGACATGTATGATGGCAACAAAAAATTGTTTGAACTCTATTTCGACAAATATAAGGAAGGATTCACTATCCCGATTGAAGCCGACACAAATGTTGAAGGTGTTATTCAACAACTTAATGAAATTATTGAGAGATATGAGAATTTCCTGATTCATACATTAAACAATTGATATGCTTACCGAATTCAGCGGTGAACAATCGGCATCAGTTTTTTAGAGGATGATAAACCTTAGTCTTGCAAAAGAAAATGGTTTTATCATTATCCCAATTTATAGAAATCATATTATTTAAACTTTTCATGGAGGTATGCATTGTTTTGGCATACCTCCTTTTCTAATTTTGCACCTGATAATTTACATTTTAAACTTAATTCATCAGATTATGGCACTTTGGAAAATTTCAGTAAAGAACAGCGGAATCATTAATGGAGTACGCATTGAAAAGGGTATGTCAATAGAGTATGTAACCAAGACCACTACACCGCCTCTTCAGCTATTATCACAGCACAAGGATGCTATCAACCAATTATTCAAGAACAAATACGGTGTTGATCTTGGTAAGGCTGGAATAATTAATGTAGGCAGAATGTCTTGCGAAAAAATATCGTAAAAAAACAGAGTTAAGCTGATTCAATATTTATTGTATAATTACCAATTACTATGGAATCCATATTAAACGATGAACAACTATTGAAATGCGCAACCGAAGAAGCATGGTGTATTTTATCTGAAGAGTTTGAGTAGAGCGAATCTCTGTTAGAGAAATACCAGGATAAATTGAATTGGGAAAGCATATCTGAAAAATCCATATGAAAAGGATCCTATAGGCTTTTATGAGAGGTATAAAAATATATCCCTAAATACATACTTAAAGAATCAGGTTTACGGGACTCAATAGTAGATGTTCATAAAGAACAACTTTTATCGGAAATTTCAAAACAACACCAGCACTGTTAAAAATATAGTGAATACAAGGAACGTGTGTTCGTTTTTACCTCCCCGTATGTTTCAGGAACAGGCTCAAATCGAAATACACCCTGCGGAATTGAAATCTTCTGCTTGGTTCAACAACAATTATATTGCATAGTGTTTCGGTATCGAGCTGGCGTGAAATCTCTTTCTCTATATCAAGTTCGTGGAACAGCACATAATTCTGGTCATCGAGAGCAATGACCTTGAACGGCGAATCTGAAGTATTGCCTTTGCCATACGCTGTTATCATTTCAAGTATACTCCTGTACTTTGTAACATACGAATTGGTTTCAGCCTCACTTTTCCCCAACTCTTTCGACGCTATGATAAGGTTGAAGAGTGCATTCAGGCTCACAGGGTTATATTCCATGATCCTTTTTGCGGTGTTGTATGTCTCGGTATGGTTGCCTTCATCGTGGAACCTCTTCAATGCCTTTTCGTTATCGTCATTGCCGGGGTTGTATTGTGGCAGGAATGCCTGGCCGTAATATACAAGCGCAACATCATCGGTGCGTATCATCGGATCATCGTTCCTGTAAATCTCTACAATCTCCTTGAAGTATCCGGGTTCGTTCCTAACGATCTCCTCTATGGTAGCAAAGTCAAGAAGAACCTGTGCATTGGCAATGAGTGCCATGATACATAACACCGATGTTGTTATAAGCCTGTACATCTTACATTATACCTTGAATTTCAGTATTACTCCGCTGTTTGCCGGTACTGTAATATCTATCTTGTCAAAAGGATTGAATGTAAGTTCAACGTTTTTGCCGCTCAAAAGTTCGGTTACACTTTGTTTTTCGTTATTGTATGTTGCTCCAAAGTATGCAAAAGCCTCTTCGGGCACTGTTACGGAGCACTCTTTATCGTTGTCGCTGAAGTTAGTCACAACAAGCAGCAGCTCTTTTTCTGTACCTCTCAGATATGAGAATATATGGTTGCTGTCATACTTGTCGCAATGTGGGTTGGCATACTGTATTCCGTAAAATGCACCTTCGGCAAGTGCCTTTTCCTTATTACATAGGTTAAGCAGGTGCGAATAGAATGCATGCAGGTTCTTCTCCTGCTCGGTAAGTTGTTCGCCCGAATAGTCACCGTTGCCTTTCCAACGACGCAATGTGTCTACACTCCAGTAATCGAAAATTGTTGTTCGTCCGTCAACACCACTGTAGCCCTCCTTGTCCATGCCACGCTCACCGAACTCCTGTCCTGCATAGAGCATAAAAGGTTCAGTTCCTGTTGTTGCCGAAACAATGAGTGCCGACAATGCACGTTCAGCCTTTGCTGCAAAAAAGTCCGATGCAATGCGCTGCTCGTCGTGGTTCTCGAGGAATGTGAGCATGTTGCCACGAATATCCGATGTACTTTGCAGAGCATAGCTGATTTCGTTTGCCGATCTCTGACCGTTCATCACAGCACGCAATGTATCATAAAGCCCAACCTTATCATAAAGATAATCGAAATATCCCTCCTTGATGAACGAACGGTAGATATGGGGTTGGTAAATCTCACCAATGAATATTATTCCTGGAAACTCCTCCTTAATCTTTGCTACAGCCCAGTTCCAGAACTCCACCGGAGTCATCTCCACCATGTCGCAACGGAAACCGTCGACACCCATCGTAGCCCAGTAACGGAGAATCTTGAGCATCTTCACCCATGTATTCGGAACCGGAGAGAAGCAACGGTTACCAGTGCGGTAGTCAATACCGTAGTTCAGCTTCACAGTGTCGTACCAGTCGTTGCGACCTGGTGAGCCGAAGCAGTCGTTACCTGTTGCACGCAACGGTGTCTCGCTGTACTCCTCGTCAGCACAATCCTTGGCATCGAGGTTGCAGCCGTATGAGCTGTTGCCAAGATAATAGAAGTTGTTGTGTCCTGCATAGAACACGTTCTTGTCGTCATGCTCTCCGAAGCTGTATGTACCCTTTGGTGTGCAGTCGCTATGGTAGTGGCGTGCCACATGGTTAGGAATAAAGTCCATGATCACTTTCATGCCGGCCTTGTGTGTGCGTTCGATAAGTGCCTTGAACTCCTCGCGACGTTGCTCGACGTTCACTGCAAGGTCAGGGTCATTGTCATAATAGTCCTTTATGGCGTATGGCGAACCGGCCTCTCCCTTTACGATAGCAGGGTGGTCAGTAGGTATACCGTATTTGCTGTAGTCGCTGCGTGTAGTGTGCTCTATAACACCTGTATACCACACATGGGTAGCTCCGGTTTTGCGTATCGCACGCAATGCTGCAGGTGTAATGTCGTTGAATTTTCCACAACCATTCTGTTCTATTGTTCCGCCTGCAATGCAGTTTGCGTTGCTGTTACCAAAAAGTCTTGGCAATAATTGATATACTATAATCTTGGACATAGTTATATTTATTCTGTTTTTTAAATGTTTATGCTTGCTTGTATTTTTTTTATCAGTCCCTGCAATACATTTCCGGGACCACATTCAACAAATTCAGTTGCGCCGTTTTCTATCATGTTCTTGACAGTAGCTGTCCAACGTACAGGTGATGTCAGCTGTGCTATAAGGTTTGACTTAATTTCACTTGGCGATGTGTAAGGTAATGCATCGACATTCTGGTATACTGGGCAACACGGTGTCCTGAACTCCGTTCCGTTTATTGCCGCCTCAAGCTCTTCCTTGGCAGGCTGCATAAGCGGTGAATGGAATGCACCGCTTACGCTCAACGGCAATGTGCGTTTCGCACCTGCATCCTTGAGCTTGGCACATGCCTCTTCAATACCTTCGACACTTCCCGAAATCACAATCTGTCCCGGGCTGTTGTAGTTTGCTGCAACAACAGGCTTTCCACTGTCATTTACCTCTTTACATATATTCTCTACGACATTGTCATCGAGTCCGAGTACCGCAGCCATTGTAGAGTGCTGCATCTCGCATGCCTTTTGCATTGCCATTGCGCGTTTATAGACAAGTTTCAGACCGTCTTCAAAAGACAATGCTCCGGCTGCTGTCAGTGCCGAGAACTCTCCCAACGAATGGCCTGCCACCATCTCGGGTTTGAACTCTTCGCCGAGCGATAGGGCGGTGACTACCGAATGGATAAATACAGCAGGCTGTGTAACCTTCGTCTGACGCAACTCCTCGTCACTGCCGTTGAACATTATATCAGTGATTCTGAAACCCAGAATCTCGTTTGCCTTCTCGAAATATTCTTTTGCAACAGGGTTGCTGTCGTACAGGTCCTTACCCATACCGCTGAACTGTGAGCCCTGTCCTGTAAAAACAAATGCTTTCATTTTTGAGTATTTTTATTAAAACTCCAATTATATCCAGGTATTGACGACATCGCCATCAGCCCTTCTCCCGTCATGTCCGGTCCGGAACTTTTTATGCCGTGCCGCATATACCCCTTTTTTATCGCTTTTAACTTGCGAATTTAGTAAATTAAATTTATAAATCAGCTATGATGGCACATGAAATTAACCGATAGCGCAGACAAGGGGTTGTTATAGGTTTTATCAATACCAGCTATCGTAAAAACAAATAGAAGAGAAATATAAAAAAATGTTTATAGATAGTAATTTTGTGCAAAATTTGGATAACAGGGTTTAAAACAAAATATTCATTAAATAATTAACCTATTATGTTTAAAAATTTCCCGGGATACAAGGTTCTTGAGAAGCTACAGAAGAACAAATCCCACAAGAGAGAGAGGAAGTTTCCTCTTAATGTAATCAAATTTATTTTTATTGCTGTAATTTCAGTTGTAGTTGCAATGTTGCCAACATCAGCTTTCGGCATCGATGGCCTTACTGATGTACATCAGCGCATCATCGCTTTGTTCGTATTTGCCGCTCTCATGTGGCTTACCGAGGCTATGCCTTCATGGGTAACATCTATGATTGTTGTTACAGTGATGTTGTTGACCGTTTCTACAAGTGCGTTCAACTTCCTTCGTCCTGAGGACACATCAGGCCTTGTACCTTTCAAGAGCATCATGGCATGTTTCTCTAACCCGACAATCATGCTCTTCATCGGTGGTTTCGTGCTTGCTATCGGTTTGACAAAGGTTAAGCTCGACGTGGCTCTTGCACGTGTTCTGCTAAAACCTTTCGGTACACGTTCTGAGGTTGTTCTGCTTGGTTTCATCCTTGTAACAGCCATCTTCTCGGCATTCGTGAGCAACACAGCTACAGCAGCCATGATGTTGGCGTTCCTTACACCGGTGCTCCGCTCACTGCCTGCTGACGGTAAAGGACGTATCGCTCTCGCTCTTGCAATCCCTGTAGGTGCTAACCTCGGTGGTATGATCACTCCTATCGGTACTCCTCCTAACATGATTGCTCTTGACTACCTTGCTTCACAGGGTATGGGCATCAGCTTCGTTGACTGGACAATCAAGATGGCTCCATTCGTGATCGTTCTCCTTTTGCTCTCATGGTTGCTTCTCCGCATACTCTTCCCATTCAAGCAGAAGAATATCAAGATTGAGATCGAGGGTGATATCCGTTGGGATTTCAAGACATGGTCAGTTGTTGTTGCATTCGCTATCACCATCTTCATGTGGATGTTCGGTACAGACCTTTGGGGTGTAGATACAAACGTTGTAGCAATGATTCCTATCGCAATATTCTGTGCAACAGGTATCCTTACACGTCGTGACCTTGAGGAAATCAACTGGAGTGTACTCTGGATGGTTGCCGGTGGTTTCGCACTCGGTGTTGCACTCAACCATGGCGGTGAGGCAAGCTTGAGCAGACTTATCGTTACTTCTGTTGACTTCTCGGCATTCTCACCAATCGTTGTGATGATCCTTGCAGGTCTCATCTGCTTCGGCTTCTCTAACTTCATCTCTCACTCTGCAGCAACATCATTGCTCGTTCCTGTATTGGGTGTCGTTGCAAGCGGTCTTGGTGCTGCTCTTGACGGTGTAGGCGGTCCTCAGGCTATGTTGGTAGGTATTGCTATCGCATCATCAGTTTCTATGATTTTGCCTATCAGTACACCTCCTAACGCCATCGCTCACTCAACAGGTTTCATTGAGCAGAAGGACATGATGAAGGTAGGTATCATCGTCGGTATCATGGGTCTTGTACTCGGATACGCAATGTTGATCTTCATCGGATTCTAATCAGGAAAATAATCTTTTACATATTTCTGCTCCGCATAATTCGTTATGTGGAGCAGATTTCTTATATTCGCACCCGCTAACAGTGCACACAATGGAACTTCGTCAATTTAAATATTTTGTAAAGAGCGCCGAATACCTCAATTTCTCGGTGGCGGCAAAGCATCTGTATATAACACAGAGCACACTCTCGCAACAGATCAAACAGCTTGAATACGCACTCGGTTTTGAACTGTTTCTACGTAACAGCCGTCATATACAGCTCACCGAAGCGGGAGAGGAGTTCTTGCCTTTTGCACGAAAGACCATACTCGATGCCGAAGATGCCGTACAACGTCTGAACGACCTGCAGCATGTAAAAGTAGGCACATTGAGAGTTGGTGTAACATACAGCCTCAGTACAGTACTTACCGAAGGATTGATATCCTTTATGAAAGAGTTTCCTGGCATCAAGCTGGAGATTTTCTACAAGACAGTAGATGAATTGCTTACATTATTACGTGAACGAAAGGTGGATTTTGTGTTATCATACAAGCCTTTATGCGAAGCTGCTGATATAGAATCAATGCCGCTTTTCGAAAATGCCCTCGCACTTGTTGTAAGTAAAGAGCACCCGCTTGCCAAACGTAGTAAGGTAAAACTCTGTGACCTTGCTGGCCTGCCGTTGATTCTTCCATCTAAAGGTTTGCAGGCACGTATGATGCTCGACCGCCTTGCCGAAGGAAGCGATATTACACTTAGCTCAAAACTCGAACTCAACGAAACCAATATACTGTTGCAAATGGTGGCAACAAGCAACTATGCGACAGTGCTCTCAACTTCGGCTGTCTTTGGAAAGACACGCTTCAAGGCAATACCTATCGACGAAAACGGCAATGTAATGGAGGCTTCGTTATTGAGCCTGAAAGGAGCATACCAGAAAGCATCGGCAAAGGAATTCATCAAGATACTGTTGAATACCGAGGCTGTCAAACGCCGACTTATAGACATGTTTGAATAAAAAAATCCAGGACATTGCAATAATGTCCTGGAAAAATATTCCGTTTGTTGCTCCTTATTCAGCAAGCATCTTATCGATTCGTTCTACAAGCGATTTGAATTCTTCCTCGTTGAACAGGCGAGTGAGCATGACAATCTTGCCATCTTTGTCGATAAGCACATTTCTTGTTATCCCAGAATTGCGCAGAGCGTATGAAGCAAATACATCGGCATTTGTATCCATAGCGATAGGGTAGGTCGTTCCCACCTTTTTTATAAATGCTTCAATCTGCTCCTTCGTCTCCTCACGGTCAATACCTACAAGAACAAAATCACTGTTATCCTTATGACGTTGCCAGATGTCGCGCTCGATGAACGGCATCTCCTTACGGCACACACCGCACCAGCCGGCAGTAAACTGCAACATTACAACTTTTCCGCGCTGTTCCGACAATGTAAAAGCAGAGCCATCGGTTAATTCCAAAGTAAAATCAGGAGCCGTATCACCAACTTTTACAAGATATTCATTCTCATAAACCACAACATCGTCTTTATTTTGAGCAACAACAATGCCGCTACCAATAACAAAGAGGAATAAAACCAATAAAAAGGATTTCTTGTTCATACAATATGGGTTAAAATTACAGTCACGAATTTAATGAAAAAGAGATAAAGGAGAAAACCTACCGATGATTATTTACAATTTGTTTCAATTTATTATGATGAGTTTCAAATGCTTTACGCATTTATACAAGAATTACAACAACATGCTCTACATACAAAATGTAATAAAATGAATCGTTTTTGTTGTTCATTTTAAACATTTTAATTTGTAACTTAGCACCATGGAAGAAAAAACAATACATATAACAGCAAATTCAGGCCTCGTTCTCGAAGGTGGCGGAATGCGTGGCATCTTCACCAACGGTGTACTCGACTATTTCATGGATAAGGGAATCTGCTTCCCATATATCATTGGAGTAAGTGCCGGAGCATGCAATGCCTTGTCCTATTTGTCCAACCAGCGCGGACGTGCCAAATATATAAATACAGATCTTCTGGAAGAGCGTAACTATATAGGGCTCAAATTCCTTCTGACCAAACGCAACATCATGGATTTCGACCTGTTGTTCCACGAATTGCCCGAGAAGATATACCCTTATGATTACGAGACACTCGCCAAAAGCCCATGCAGGCTCGAGATAGTAACGACAAGTTGCCGCACAGGAAAGGCATGTTATTTCGAGGAGAAAAATGACCCGAAACGTGTCATTGACCTTGTAAAGGCATCGAGCAGCCTGCCGTTCGTATGTCCTATAACAAAGGTCGATGGTGAGCCCATGCTCGACGGTGGCATTGCAAGCTCAATACCGCTCGAACGTGCCATCTCTCAAGGGTATTACAACAATGTAGTCGTACTTACCCGCAACAGAGGCTACCGCAAACCCACCAAAGGGACAAAAGTTCCATTCATGTTCTACCGCAAATATCCTATGGTAAAAGAGGCTATCAGACAACGCAACATGATATACAATCGCGAGATTGAGCTTGTTGAAAAACTCGAGGACGAAGGCATGATAACCGTAATACGCCCTGAAAAACCCATTGAGGTAGGGCGCATGGAACGCGATACCAAGAAGTTGCTTGCACTGTATGAAGAGGGTTACAACCTCGCATCAAAAATTGAGTTCAAGATCCAATAGGGTTTTGAACTCAATTCATATTTATACACACATCTTATAAATCAATAATTCGCCAAAGCCTCGTTGACAGCAAGCATATATTTATCGATAGTAGTTGCCTTAAGAATAGCCTTTTTATCACGTTTCAGCATATCGGGCAACAGATATTCCCAATACGGCTTTAACTTACTGAGGTATTGAGTGTTACCTTGTAGGCGTTGAGCCATTACATCATGCATCTTGTCGTGCATTTCACGTACCATTTCAGCACGCTCTGCTGTTGTCGTTTCCTTGCCGGCGGAATACTCCAGGCCAAGTGCCGGATTGGCAAGCAAACCACGGCCGAGCATTACACCTTTGAGCTTAGGAAACTCATTTTCCACACGCTGTATATCATGCAACGTAAGAAGGTCACCATTATATACAACAGGGTGTTGGCAGGCATTGTAGAACTCGGCAAAAGCATCAATATCAACAGGTTTCTTATATTGCTCGATACCCAGGCGAGGATGCATTGTGACATGGGATAGGGGAGTGGCGTTTATCATTTCCATAAGCGCATGCCATTCATTCTTCTCCTGCCAGCCTAAACGCATTTTTATAGAAAATAGAATATCATCATTACGCTTAACCTCATCCAATATGCCGGCAACAAGGTCGGGATGCGGAAGAATGCCTGCACCATGTTTCTTCCTTGCCTGTAAAGGGAAAGAACAACCCATATTTATATCCACACACTTGTAGCCCTCGTTTCTTATAAGTTCAAGCAATGGACGCATCTCATCTGGAGTTGCCGCAATGATCTGTGGTACAAGGTTTTCAACGGTATTGTTCTTGCGCTCCACATCGCGTATATCCTTACTGCGTATCTCGTTATGCTCATAGCGCAAAAAAGGTGTATAATAACCGTCAATGCTACCGAAAACCTGGTTGTGTACATTACGCCACACAGCCTCGGTAAATCCTTGAAGAGGAGCTGAATATATTTTCATGATTCAAAAGTTTCCATTAGCGAATATACGCCTTTTTTGCAATAAAACAGTCTATAAACAAATAAAAAGTATATATTTGCAATAGAGATGAATTTTTATCAAACACGACTGCTATGAAAAAAGTATTGCATTCATTAATTGATTTAATCCTGACTCTTATTGTATGTATACCATGCTTTTATCTGTTCGAATTGATAGGCAACAAAAGGGATTGGCTGGATATATTGCTAACAGGAGCTGCTTCATCGGTCGTTTTCATTGCCGCAACAATACTTTTAAAACGCCTGAAAGGCTGTTCTATAATAAAGGAGATTGTCAAGGGAGCTGCAACAATAGTCACAAGTACAACCCTCATTTATGCTGGATTTACTCTTTTGGAGTATATATTCCCTATGAGTAAAGATAACGGATTCACAGGAGACTGGGTACAATGGTTATGCATGAGTTTCTCATTGACCATCTTTTTTTATTTTCAAGAGAAACGCAAAGAGCAAAGCAAAAAGAACGAGAATAACCTTGTTGTAGTAGCAGAATGCTATGATAACAGTGAAGCAGAAACTATACGCAAAACATTGGAAAGCAACGACATTAAAGCAATGAGCGTAGAAAAGGAAAATCCCATGTACATAAAAAACGCCAACAAGGCAACAGTACAAGTACAAGTCTTGAACAAAGACCTGCAAAAAGCAAAGGAACTGATAAAGTAAAACTTCAATAAAGAGTGATAAAACAAGCTACATTTTAGTGTAGCTTGTTTTTTATACATAAAAACCGCGCAGTATTCTAAGAATCCTCAAAAATCAAGAAATCCGGTCAAATATACAGATAGTGCGCGAATTTCAAAATCATATTAAACATAAGACAAGTATTTATGTTT
>JAEIGA010009631.1_pt1 | contig 14633 bp, 12 predicted proteins | sample 9270691 | NCBI WGS metagenome assembly JAEIGA01 (sample SAMN17057246, study PRJNA624740) | gut metagenome | biome: biome; isolation source: fecal sample | host: Bos grunniens | place: China: Xizang | collected 2019 | reverse complement strand
CACCGAAATAAAGCTTGTTTCCGATGCGGATCTTTCTTGCTGGGTCAACGATCACATCCCAGAGTCTCTGCTCGCGGTTGAGTTCTCTCAGGAGGAATACCTCGATGTCTGCTCCTGTCTTTTCCTTGTTTCCGTATAATCTTGCAGGGAATACCTTTGTGTCGTTAAGTACAAAGGTGTCACCCTTTTCGAAATACTCGATTATGTCCTTGAAGAGCTTGTGCTCGATCTCTCCTGTCGCCTTGTGCAGTACCATGAGCTTGCACTCGTCGCGCCATCTCGGCGGCTCTGAAGCTATCCTGTCCGCAGGGAGATTGAATTGGAATTGTGAGAGTTTCATATAATATTTCTGAATTTAGACTGCAAAATACATTACATTATACGAAATTCTAAGAATTTTGTTTCACTGAGGGTAAAAATTTTTCAGAGAGCCCTGCGTTTCTGAAAACTTCGATGATTGTAGGGTAGGTCTGCTGAAGATATGCAGGAAGGTCCTGTTTTGCAACCCATCTGATCTCCGTGATGCCTTCTTCAGTCTGAGGGGTACACTCTTCGCTGCCTGTACATGACATCAGGTACCACCATGTGTGTTTCAGATGCCACTTCTCGTTTCTGAAGTAGCAGTGGTCGGTTGTGCATATGTAGCGTCCGAGTGAAAGCCCGTGGACTCCCGTCTCCTCTTCGACTTCTCTCAAGGCAGTCTCCTCAAGGGCTTCGCCTGCTTCCTGATGGCCTTTCGGGAGATCCCAGAGACCGCTCCTGCGGATAAGCAGAAACTCACCTTTCTTATTGGTTACCAAGCCTCCCGCTGCGTTTACTTCTAAATAATTGTGCATTTGATGTGAATTTTATTAACTTTGCATGATGCCAAAGGCATAGCTTGTGAAATAAGCTGCAAATATAGGCAGAAGAAATGAAAAACAATTAAAACTTAATGATATGGAATCAGTAGAGAAAGCAGTTGCCAAATCCCTGATGGAGATCCAGGCAGTATTGTTGAGACCCGAGAATCCGTTCACATGGGCTTCGGGTTGGAAATCACCTATATATTGTGATAACAGAAGAATCCTTTCATATCCTGCAATCCGTGAGAATGTGTGCACATGGATGGCTGACATCATCAGAAAGCAGTATCCTGACGTGGAGGTTATCGCGGGAGTGGCTACAGGCGCCATCGCTCACGGTTATCTCGTTGCCCATATCCTCGGACTTCCGTTCTGCTATGTGAGACCGAAACCGAAGGATCATGGTACAGGCTCGCAGATCGAGGGTATTCTTGAAAAAGGCTCCAAGGTTGTCATTGTGGAGGACCTCATCTCTACAGGTATGAGCAGTCTTGCCGCAAAGAATGCTCTTGTGAATGCAGGTGCTGATGTAAAGGGAATGGTCGCTATCTTCTCATACAACTTCAACAAGGCCCGCAAGGCTTTCGAGGATGAGAATGTGGAGCTCACAACCCTTTCTAACTATGACACTCTTATCGAGGTGGCTCATGAAATCGGATATGTCAAGGAGTCAGATATCGAGGTGCTCAAGGAGTGGAGAGTGTCTCCTTCTACATGGGGTAAAAACGAGTAGCCGATGGCAGTAGAGATAAAAAGCAAGAAGGCTGTCGTGTCAAAGGCTCCTCATGAGCTTTACATGGCTTTTGTGGACATGCGTAATTTCGTACAGTTCCTGCCTGAAGACAAAAGACAGGGAGTAGTTGCAGATTATGATTCCATCCATGCGGAAGTTCAGGGCTTCAATATAGGACTGAAGGTATGTGACCGTACCCCGTATTCGAAGATCGAGTATGTGGATGACGGGGCTCCGTTCCATTTTGCTCTGAAACTTATCTTTGATCCGGCTTCGGATCCGTACAAGACAGATTTTCAGATTGTGCTGGATGCGGATCTCAACTTTATGATGAAGACGCTGCTCGGTTCCAAGTTGAAGGAAGGTCTTGACAAGGTCGTGGACGGTCTGGTGGACATGTCAGAAGGCAGGATGCCGGAGGGCTTCGATCCGTCTAAGTATCAGGCCTGAGTCTGTTGCCCTGAGCAAAGCCGAAGGGTCTTTAAAATGGTTATGATAAAGGAATCATTCAGAAAATATCTTGAAGAGGCGATAGGGAGCGAAAATGCCCTTGTCGCTTTTTCTGCGTTTGAAAAGCAGTCGTCGGTGTCTGTCCGTCTGAATCCGTTCAAGAAAGGATGTGATCTTGCGGGAAGGCCCGTCCCATGGTGCCCTCATGGAATCCTGCTTGAGGAAAGACCGAGTTTTACACTTGATCCTTTCTTTCATGCAGGCGCATATTATGTCCAGGATTCATCATCCATGTTTGTGGGACATGTCTTCCGTCAGATTTTGAAAAATGTGAGAATCCCGGAGGGACGACCTTTGAGGGTGCTCGATCTCTGTGCTGCGCCAGGCGGAAAGACTACGGATCTTGCAGCGTCTCTTCGAGAACAGCTGGGTGACGGATTTCTGCTTGTCGCAAATGAGGTGATGAAGGCGAGGGTGGGTATTCTTGCTGATAACGTAGCTCTCTGGGGAGATCCGAACGTGGTGGTGACATCTGATGATCCGAGTGCCTTCGCAGCTTTGACGGGATATTTCGACATAATACTTGCAGATGTACCGTGCTCTGGCGAAGGTATGTTCCGTAAGGACGAACAGGCTCAGAGCCAGTGGTCCGAGGATAACGTAGCCTTGTGTGAGGCCCGTCAGAGAAGGATCATCGCAGACGTGTGGCCATCTCTTGCTCCAGGAGGTGCGTTCATATACTCGACATGTACCTTCAACAAGTATGAAAATGACGGTAATGTCCGTTGGGTGGCATCGGAGTTGGGTGCAGAGCCGCTGACTGAAGATTTTGCTGGCGGCTTTGACGGCATTATAAAGACAGGGTGCGGATATAGTCTGGTTCCCGGACACGTCGAGGGTGAAGGACAGTACTGTGCCGCTTTGGTCAAGGGAGATGAGATGGAGTACAGAACGACCGGGAAAAACAGGCCGGATTCGCGTTCGAAGACTGTCCAGCTGTCTGGAATTGGGTCAGATGTACTTGATATAGAGGTGTCATACAGTCTCAAGGGAGATACTGTGATTGCAGTTCCGAAGTCATTGAACAGCGATATAGACATGTTGCGAAGCATTCTTCACGTAGTTGCATCAGGCTGTGCAGTAGGAACGATGAAAGGAAAACTGTTTATTCCGGGAGCAGATCTGGCTCTTTCCGTGTCTTTGGCAGAGAATGCATATCCTAAGGTCGAGGTGGATCGCAGGACGGCGCTGGCTTATCTTCACAGGGATGCAATCACATTGCCTGAAGCGGAAAAAGGATATGTGCTGATATGTCATAATGGAGTTCCGCTCGGATTTGTAAAGAATTTAGGAAACAGATGCAACAGCCTGCATCCGCAGAGCCGTCGCATAAGAATGGATATAAAATAATGAAAATGAGAAATATATATATGTTGGCACTGCTGCTGGTGTCTGCAATGGTGTCAGCCCAGACAGCGGTTGACCATGAACAGAGATATAATCTGCTTGTGTCGCAGTTCGGTCCCTCCGGAGTGGGAGTGGAGACAGTATTGAACAACTGGGCGAAGGCGGATTCAACAAACATAAAGCTTCTGTCTGCAAGATTCAATTATTATTTCACCAAGGCCCAGACTACTGAGGTGGTAACGAAGCCGCAGAAGAACTATCTGGGTATGAAGCCGTTGCTGTCTTTGAAGGATACTACAGGTAAAGATGTCTACTATTATCAGGAGTCATTTTTCGATGATGAAATATATGGACTGGCTTTGAAGTCTGCTGATAAGGCTGCTGCATTCCATCCGGATAATCTTGATTTCCGTTTCATGAAGGCTAATGCGTATATTGCATACGAGAAGGAGAGCCCTGACATGGCATTGGCATATCTGCTTGCCATGGCGGATGAGGACAGTTCAAGAAACAGGCCATGGAAGTACGAGGGCGCTCAGGCAGAGAAGGGTTTCTTTGAGGAGGCTATGCAGGAGTATTGCTACAGTTTCTATTCAATCGGCAGTCCCAAGGCTATGGAGGCCTTTTTGAAGCTCTCCGAGAAAATGGCGGGAATATATCCTGACAATACCGGTTTCCAGAACAATATAGGAACATATAGCATGGTTGTGAAGCAGGACTATAAGGCTGCTGTAAAATGCTATGACAAGGTACTGAAGAAACATCCGGAGGATTATACTGCAATCAGGAATGCCTTGCTTGCTGCGAGGAAGATGAAGAATCTGAAACTTGAGAAGAAGTATCTCCAGATGGTTGTAAAATATGGTCCCGAAAATGAGCAGAAGCAGGCTCAGACCCGTCTGAATATGATGTAGAAATGGATGCATCTTTGTTCATATCAAGACGCCTCAGGTTTAAAGGCGGCATTGCCATGGTTTCCGTGGCAGTGAGTTTTCTTGTTATGATCATCGCAGTGGCGGTATCTTCAGGATTCAGAAACGAGATCCGTAACGGCCTGTCGTATGTTTCAGGAGACATACAGCTGACTCCGCCAAATCTCAATGTCCTGGACAGTTCCCGTCCGATAGAGCGCGCCCCCGCATATCTTCCATATCTTATGGATGTGGATGGTGTCAAGGCTGTTGTTCCTGCTATATACAGGGCAGGAATAATCAAGCAGGGGGACAATATTCACGGAGTCCTTTTCAAAGGTATAGAGGGTGGGGTTGATACTCTGACCCTCGGTGTATCAGTGCCGAAGCGTCTGGCTGAAATCGCTGGTGTGTCTGTCGGAGACAGGCTGACCACGTATTTCATAGGAGACAGGGTAAGGCTTCGCCAGTTCAATGTCGTGAATATATACGATGCGTTGATAGAGGCGGATGACAAGCTGATGGTATATGCGGATATCGCTGATCTCCAGAGACTTGACGGATGGAGTGAGAATCAGGTATCTGTGCTTGAGGTCCTTATGGACGAGTCCTGCAGAAACGAGAACCAGCTGTGGGAAGCGACCCAGGAGATAGGAGCCCTGGTCAATGCCTATTCTGAAGACAGCGAGGCACCTGTGGTGGCGGTGTCTTCAGTGTCAAAGTATCCGCAGCTTTTTGACTGGCTGAACCTAATTGATTTCAATGTGTTCTTCATACTTCTTCTGATGACTATAGTGGCCGGCTTCAATATGATATCGGGCCTGCTGATAATGCTGTTTGAGAATATCTCGACAATAGGTCTTCTCAAGGCGCTCGGAATGACTGACAGAGCCATTTCCAAGGTCTTCCTTTCAAGTTCTGCCGTACTTGTCCTGAAAGGAATGGCTGTCGGAAATGTTCTGGCCTTCCTGTTCTGTTTCATACAGGACAAGACACATCTTCTCAAGATGAATCCTGAGAATTATTTTGTGTCTTTTGTTCCTGTGGATGTGAATGTAGGGGCTGTGATTGCAGCAGACCTTATTTCATTTGCAGTGATTCTTCTACTGCTGCTTATTCCTACAATATTCATTTCGAAGGTTGACCCTGCTCAGACTGTCAGAGTGAAGTGATCTGGCAGATCGCCTGGTAATGGGCGAGGACGCTGTCGATATAATCTATGGTCTCGTGGCCCTGGAATTTTCCGAGCTTCACAGATTCCTCTTCCAGGATGGAATCTTCTCTCATCATCGGTATGATCTTTACGATTTCGTCCCATCTGCTGTTGTCAAAACCTTTTGCTGCTGCGAGATTGCGGCAGTCAGAAATCCTTCCTTCACCGGCATTATATGCTGCGAGGGTGAACTTTATAAGTTCTTCATGATCAAGGTCATATCTGCTGAACATTTTCTGAAGTCTCTTCAGGTGGCTGGTACCCGCAATTATGTTCTGCTCAGGATCCAGAAGATTGTCTACGCCATAGTAGCTGCCGGTCTGTGGCATTACCTGCATCAGACCCATTGCTCCTCTATGTGAACGTGAACTGATAGAGAATCTTGACTCCTGGTATACAACTGCAGCAACCATTCTCCAGTCCCAGCCGAGCTGTTTAGCGTATTTCTTGAACAGATTGTCATAAGGACTTACTGTCGTTGTCTTTACGCCCCTCTCGGCTCTTTTCTGTGGGTTGAACTGTCCGTTATACGCATCTGTAAGGACGTCAAACTCCTTTGATGCCTTGATATAACCGATCCATGTGTCAATCTGTCTGATTTCATCGGTCTCGAGACTGTTGAAAGCCCAGACAGAGCAGTTGTTCATCTTGTTCAGGATGGTTATGCCTCCATCCGTGCAGATGTCCTTGTTGTGAGTGATGACGATATCTACCTTTCCCTGTTTGAGCGAATCAAGGTAGTTGTCGTTTTTTCTTGCTGCAACGATTCTGATCTCGCAATGGTTGTCCTGCGCAAATCTGCGCATAAGCTCGTAGTTGAAACCTGTTTCCAGCCCATGTGAGCCGTACATGTCATTTCCCAGGTCTATCGCACATACTATTTCACGTCCTGCGTATGCGTTGACCGAATGAGCTCCGCTTAGCATTCTGCCTTTCTCGCAAAGAGGTGTAAGACAGATGATTGTCAAAGAGATAATAACGTTTCTAAATCTTCTCTGTGTCTTTTCTTTAATTTTCATTTTTATCTGTTTATGGCCTGCTGTCTGCCTCCCGACAGACCGGAACTGCTGCCGCCTCTCGCGGCTCCCTGCTCCGATGACATGCCTGATCCGCCTTTCTTTCCCGGGAAAATCCAGAAAGGCCATGAAATTCCGAACTTGATTGCACTCTGGGTGTTGATGTAGCCGTCGGCGCTGAAGTAGTCGGCTGACTTTGACGGCCATCCCATGTTTGCATTGACATATTTCACAAACACACTTACGCGTTTCCACTGAATGTTTACAAAAGCGTCAATGTAAGGGCAATTTCCGTACATCCTTTCATTCTGATTATGGAATACTCCTACAACCGGATTATATGCCTGGGCATACCACTTGGTCGTATAAGTACCATCCGCTCCTATCTGCATTTTCATGACGTTCTTTACTACGTCAAACTCCAGATAGTATCTCAAATTAAGGGCCAGAAGCGGCAGAGGAACAACATCCTGATCTGATGATAGCTGCAGGAGAAGCCTGTTGTCCAGATGGAACTTCCAGATACGGAAGTCTTTTCTGAGATAGGCGCTCATGATGCTCATCGGAGTCTGATTCTGCCTTGCCATACCCTGGTTGTCATAATATATGTTGTTGCTGAGCAACGCATAGTCGAATGCTACATCCATCTTCCATTTCGGAATCGCCATCGAAGCTTCGATCTTGGTTGTAGATATCTTGCCGAAGTCGTTATTCCATACGAAATGGTTTGTATACAGATGCTGGTCGTAATAATTCGGTTCCTTGAGGTTTGTCTCGAAATGGATGTTGAATGCCAGCGGACTCTTCCTGTCGCGTCTGAACGGATAGATGTTGAACGCAACATTCGCATTGATGTCGAAGTCGTTTATCTCATATCCGAGGAAATTATATTTTCCGGTAGCATTCCACTTGAAATATTTCTTATACTGGCCGTTGGCTCCCGCATACAGATATAAGGAGTTCTGTATTACGTTGCTCGGACCACTGAGGTAGTCTGAAGGTTGGAAACTGTAGAAGTTGAGGAGCTTGTCTCCCAATCCTACATCAAGTTTGGACACGATGCCGTCGCTCTTCCAAGGCTGAAGTCTCATGAATACCTTGTTCTCTACCCTCATGACCCTCATTGAGTCCTTGCTCTGGGTAGGGTTCAGGTAGAAATGGTCATTGTAGAACTCTCTTCCTGCCTTGTCTGAAGCAGCAATCTTGTCTTTATATGATCTTCTGAATACGGCAAATTCACTGCTGTGGCCGATAAAGGCGGTAGTGATGTCCTTGTCTACAGATGCAGTGTCTTTCTTTGCGTCCTCCTCCTGTGCAAGTTCCAGTCGGGCCTCCTCTGCCTCCCTGTATGCCGCGATTGCCAATGAGTCGCCGCTGGCCATGATGCTGTCCCTTACCGCTTCCTCTCTCTTGATTTCCTTCTTTTTCCTGATGCTTTCAATGAAGTTGAAAGGTATGCGGTAGCTCTGGTCAAGGAATACCGTGTTCGTCCTCATCTTGCTCTCGGCCTCCTTCAGGTATACTTCTATCTCTCGCGCATCCACGGTCGTGTCACGAATCATGGAAACATCTATAAGTCCTCCGTTCTCGCTCTTTTCGATCCTGTTATAGATATATCCGGCATGCATGAGATATTTCTTACCCATGTAGTTTGTGGCTGCAACAAAGGTCCTGTAGTCGATATCCTCTCTTCTGAGCATACCGTTTCCTCCGAATCTTGTATATTGAAGGGTGACGTTAAGCTCCGGAGTGATGTTCTGTGTAGTAAGCACCTTTACATTGGCTTCCTCCTTTTCCTGGTTGGCGAACAGGGTTCCGCTGTATCCGAGCTCGGTATAAGGAGTCTTTGTGTTGTACATCGGAAGAGTCTCCGGAGTCCAGGTCCAGATTTCGTATGGAGTGAAATACTTTGCGTCCTGATTGAGCTCTCGTTTGAAGAAATTATATGTCTGTACAGGTGAACCTGCTACTCCGAGCCATGTCGCATTGACGTCATTCTTCATGAACGGATAATCATGGAAGTTATTGTTGAAGGAAGTGTCCGCCTCCTGTTCGCGAAGTTCCACCATGTCGTGGAAATCCTGGTCATGCTTCCAGGTTATGATTCGCTTGTAATGCATTTCAGCAGGTATGGCAAATGTCTCGAGGATACGAGGCTTGGCTTCGATGATACTGTCCTTATGCGCTCGTATGCTGTCCTTGATCTCCATCTTGCGCCTTGCCTGTTCCATGAGGATCGGCAGATTCTGCTTGGCGTCATATTTCTTTCTCTCTTTACGGGAAAGTGAAGAGTACCATGCATCGAACTTTGCCTTGGCAACCTCGGCAGAGTCTTTCCTGTAGAGTGAGTCGAACTTGTGAAGTTCAAGCGTGTCTTTTGCCTGAATAAGGGAGTCTCTTACCTGGAATCTTACGGTCGAATCCTTTACCGCTATATAATATTTATAGAAGAACGGATCCTTCTGTTCAAGAGAATCCGGGATGACAATAGTGTCACGTACAGACGTAAGGATGCTGTCGCTGATAGCCGTTACGGTAGAGTCCGACACGGGCAGACTCACAGCAGAAGAATCTTCTAACCTGCTGAGAATGAGTGAGTCCGTCAGCCTTCTCAGGCTGGCTGCCCTTCCTGCGTCAATGCCGAATGACTGCGCGGCAGCCACCAGAACCAACAGGGCCGGAACCCATATTTTTGCTATCAAACGTTTCATACAAGAGGGCAAAGGTACGAATATTTTTTATATTCTGAAAACCTTGATCTCCCGGGCAAGTCTCTCTATAATGCTCATCTTCAGGTTGTAGAGGTCGTCTGAGATGTCCACTTTATAGAAATGAGGGTTGATAAGACGTCTCTCGCTCGGGCTGAAATGCATGAGTGTCTCATTGTAGAAAGCCTTCTTTTCCATAAGCGTGTACTGTGTGTCGCATCGCTTGCCGCCTTCAATGACCTTCTTCTGCAAGATCAGGGCCTTGTATGTTCCTGCTTCGAATGTCTTGTTCTTGTATCTGTCATATTCGTCACAGATGGTAAAGGTTTCGCCTGCTTCAATCTGCCTGCTCAGACTGTCGCCCTTGAGGCAGGTGACGTCCGCTTTGAACAGTTCGCCCTTTCCCGGGACATCCACAAGGATTCTGTAGGTTATCTGACGGCCGGGATTGATGAGCTTGATCTTGTCCTCAGATCGTTTGATGACTGCTTCTCCGTCGATTTCGACAAGCTTATATACATTTCCGAAGCATGGGGCTGCCTTGCTGGTGGCTATTGCGTCGCCGACACCGTATGAATCTATGCAGGAGCCCTGTCTTTCAAGGTCGGTTATAAGATACTCGTCGAGGGAGTTTGTGGCGAATATCCTGCAGTTGTGCATTCCGTTTTCGTCAAGTATCTGACGGCACTCTATAGAAAGATAGGCAAGGTCGCCGCTGTCAAGCCTTACTCCGTATCCCGGAGCATAGGAGTCGTCGATGCCATTGTCACGGAAAGCCTTGATTGCGTTGAGGATTCCGCATCTGAGGGTGTCGTATGTGTCGATAAGAAGAATCAGTCCTTCTCCCGAATGAGTCTTGATATATGTGTCGAAAGCCTTGTATTCACCCTTTACGCTGCTTCCGAAGGCTGTAACGTAACTGTGTGCCATCGTACCGGTGCAGCCGTAGTCGTACATTGTGCCGGTAAGTATGTTGGACGTCGTGCTGCATCCTGCAATGATTGCCGCTTTGGCTCCATAGACAGCAGCCCACGGACCATGGGCCCTTCTCGAGCCGAATTCGCTGACAGGTCTGTTTGTGGCCCTGCATACTCGTGATGCCTTGGTCGCAACAGCCATCTGGTGGTTCATGATGCATAACATAGGTGTCTCAAGGACCTGTGCTTCGATCAGCGGGCCTTCGACAATTATGATCGGCTGGTTAGGAAATGCGATCTCACCTTCACGCATGGCGTAAATTGTGCCCGTGAACTTCATCGACGAAAGGTATCCGCGGAATTCTGCATATTCCTCTCCAGGAAGGAACTTTTCAAAAAAATCCGGATCCATGTTGCCGAGATGCCCGACCATTTCAATGACTTCGTCCGTACCGCTTACCACCGCCCAGTTGTTGTTTTCCGGGGCTTTTCGGTAAAACAGATTGAAAACGGCATTCTTGTCCTTCATTCCGCTGTCGTAGAAAGACTTTCCCATAGTGTACTGGTACTTGTCTGAGCAATAGGCATAATTGAACATGGTTTTTGACTTTTTATCACGCAAATGTACTCATTTTTGTGAAGGATTTTCTTAATTTCGCATGAATTTAACACGATGGGAGACTATGGACAGACTTTACAGACTTTTTGAGCAGAAATATGGTACAGGTCCTTCGGAAGTATGCCCCCTGACAGGGTCTGCAAGTCCGAGACTATATTACAGAATGTCTGCCGGAAATATCTCCTGCATAGGCGTCATAGGCACTGACAGAAAGGAAAATGAAGCCTTTATAGCTCTGGCGGAGCATTTCTGCTCCAAGGGGATCAATGTCCCTCATGTGTATGCTGTAAGTGAGGACCATATGTCCTATATCCAGGAGGATCTCGGTGGAGAAATCCTGTATGACAGCTATGTCAGGGCACGTGCTGCCGGTGAAGGACTTGCTGCGGCCGAGGATATGCTGGTACACACCATGTCCATGCTTCCGAAGCTGCAGATTGAAGGGGCGTCCGGTCTTGATTTTACCTTGTGTCATCCGCAGCAGTGTTTCTCTGCAAGATCGGCAATGTTTGATCTTAATTATTTCAAATATTGCTTTCTGAAGCCTGCAGGTCTTGAATTCCATGAGATGCTTCTCCAGGATGATTTTGAGAGATTCGCTTCGGATCTGGCGTGCTGCGGGGGGTCTGAAGGAGAAGATGGCATGCCGTCCTTCCTGTATCGTGACTTCCAGTCCCGTAATGTGATGCTCAAGGATGGCGAGCCGTATTTTATTGATTTCCAAGGTGGCAGGCGCGGACCGGTATATTATGATGTGGCTTCGTTCGTATATCATGCAAGGGCAGGATATGACGATGCTCTGAAGGAAAGGATGCTGGATGCATATCTTCAGTCACTTTCAAAATATACGAATGTTGACAGAGAGGAGTTTGTAGAGAAATTAAGACTGTTCAGACTGTTCCGTTGTCTGCAGGTTCTGGGTGCTTACGGATTCAGAGGCTGGGTGGAGAAAAAGGCTAATTTCGTGGTTACGATTCCTGAGGCTGTCAAGAGTCTTGCCGAATTGCTGGAACGTCCGTTCGATGACTATCCATATATGACCGAAGTGCTCAGGGAACTGGTGTCCCTTGATAGATTTGCAAGATCATCCGGCGATGACGGACGGCTCCTTGTCCGTGTATCAAGTTTCTCCTTCAAGAAAGGTATTCCTGAGGATCCGACGGGAAATGGCGGTGGATATGTCTTTGACTGCCGCTCGATCCATAATCCGGGAAGGTATGAGCCATATAAGAAACTTACCGGCAGAGATGAGCCGGTGATAAGGTTCCTGGAAGATGACGGAGAGATTCTGTGTTTTCTCGATCATGTGTACGGAGTCGTGGACCCTCATGTCCGGACATATTCAGAGAGAGGATTTACCAGTCTGATGGTGTCATTCGGGTGCACCGGCGGACAGCATCGTTCGGTCTATTGTGCCGAGCACCTTGCGCATCATCTGGTTGAGAAATTCCCTGGAATAAAGGTACAGCTCACCCATAGAGAACAGAATATAAACGAAATATTATAGTGATGAAGGCAATGATTTTTGCTGCGGGACTGGGAACCCGCCTCAAGCCGATAACAGATACGCTTCCTAAAGCTCTGGTGCCCGTGGGAGGCAGACCTCTGATAGAGCATATATGCAGAAAATTAAAGGCTTCTGGTATTGACGAAGCTGTGGTGAATGTGCACCATTTTGCTGAGAAGGTTCAATCCTGGATAGCAGGTCAGGATATAATGGATTTGAATGTGAGTGATGAAAGTGCGCTTCTCCTGGAGACGGGAGGTGCTGTGCTTCACGCCCGGAGATTCCTTGACGGATGTGGAAACTTTCTGATCCACAATGTCGATATCCTTTCTAATGCGGATCTAAGGTGGCTTGAAAGTCAGGTCCGCCCGGACTCATTGGCGACATTGCTTGTGAGTGAGCGCCCGACAACCCGTTTCCTTCTTTTCCATCCGGAGACTATGCGCCTTGTAGGATGGCATAATACGGATACAGGAGATTATTCTCTTGCTGATAAAAGCCTTTCGGTGGAAGATTGCCTCGCATATGGATTTTCAGGAATACATGTGATGTCTGACAAGGTCTTTGACCTGATGGAAACATATGTCGCCCAGAGGGGACTTGTCTCAGATGGAGAAAACGGCGTGCGCTTCCCTATAATGAGTTTCTACCTCTGGGCGGCTATGAAAATGCCTGTTTACGGCGTTGTAGCGACAGATCTGAATTTCCTCGATGTCGGCAAACTCGACACGCTCGCTGCAGCTGAAGAGTTTATCTCGAAGAATCTTTAGTTTGCTTTTTCTTCTTTGGTTCTGAATACCAGGACAGTACAGAATACTGTCACAAGGCATGCGGCATATATACACCAGTATGCCCATGGGCTGAGAACATCCATGAATGTCTCGGCGTCTTTGAATGCCGCCAACTTGGTCAGAACTGCTGCCATGGTGTTGTTCACACAGTGCATCAGCATGGTCAGCTTCAGTGAGCCGGTCTTGTAATATACGTATCCGAAAAGCGAACCGAGCAGGAAGGCCGGAATGGCCTGCCATGGATTCATGTGAAGTATCGCAAAGAATACAGATGATACGATGATAGCTGTTGCCGGACTTACGTTTCTGTTGAGAAGGCCTCTGAGTACAATACCTCTGCAGAGCCATTCTTCAAAGAAAGGTGCAAAGACAGATACCGAGAGCAGTGTCACCCACATCGGGCAGTCCTCGAGCATTGCCTTCATCGTGTCTTCCAGCCACTCCGGCATCTGTGGAAGCAGTGATGTGACAGGCTCTGCCACATATGCCAGCGCGATAGTGGAGACGATGCAGACAAAGATAAGGCGGGCCCATCCCCAGCTTCCCGCGTTGTTGCTGTCAAGCTTCACTTCAGGTGTGCTGTATTCGTTTATTCGGCTCTGTACCGAAGAGTACAGCATCGGTGGGATGAACATCATCGGATATGAAACGATCATGCCATAGGTGCGTGCGAAGCTCTCGCCCATGAATGTCTTCAGACCCATGAGGACGAGTTCTCCCAGAAGGGCACCGACAAGGAACAGCACGAGCAGCATAAACATGCCTTTGTAGCCAGGCAGATAATGGCTATAAGAAGAGAAGAGGTTGTATGAACCTCTTCACTGATGTCGTCTGAAAAACTTCTTCATCTTTACTTGTAAAGCGGTGTTGGATAAGTACCATTGTCAGCGAACTCCTGGAACTTGGCAACCACTCCCGGACGGTCCTCCTTGAAGGTAACTCCGAACCAGCGTGAGGTGGTTGAAAGAAGCTCGCACTTGCCGGTGCCGTTCTTGATGGCGCTGTCAATTACAAACGGAATATAGAATTCAGACTTAAGCTCGTTGATGTTTTTCTCAAGGAATGATACGAAGATGTCCTCGCTGTTCTGGAAATAATCCGGTGTGAAGCCCCACATGTTCATAGAGCAGAGTGACTTAGGTGCGAGCTCTACAGTTTCTCCTGTGACGCTGTTTTCTCCGTAGATCTTGCCATCTTCATTCTTTGCGATCTTGTGGTGCTCTACCACATCAGTAAGATATCCGGTCTGGTCTGCGCTACCGATTCCGCGTGAAACGCTTCCTGACTCAGAAAGTGTGTTGTCAAGCTCGAAGCCTACCAATGCATATTCGCCTGTAGTGTTCTCGTGAGCTCTGAGCCAGTCACCGAGGATTTTGAAAGAGTCCTTTCCATAGTAGTCATCGCCATTGATCACTGCAAACGGCTCATTGATCACGTCCTTTGCCATAAGTACTGCGTGGGCCGTTCCCCAAGGCTTCTCGCGCTCAGGATTGAGTGTGAATTGCTCAGGAATCTT
>JAEIGA010009630.1_pt1 | contig 14633 bp, 11 predicted proteins | sample 9270691 | NCBI WGS metagenome assembly JAEIGA01 (sample SAMN17057246, study PRJNA624740) | gut metagenome | biome: biome; isolation source: fecal sample | host: Bos grunniens | place: China: Xizang | collected 2019 | reverse complement strand
GTTATACAACAAAAAAATAGCAGTCATAGATTTATTGCATACACAATAGAACTACAACTGCTATAATGTTATAATTAAACTCAAAAGTTAAATGCTAATGCGCTGTTCTTTGCTTGAGCGGAAGTAAGGGAAGATGCTGAGCACTACACCTACGACTACACATACCAACATACCAATGAAACCATAGAGGAGGAAGCTGATGTCGGTATAAGCATTGAGCCAGAACACAACGGCTTCACCCAAGATGAATCCAATCAGCGCTGCACGTCCATTCACCTGCTTGAAGAAGATACCAATCAAGAAGAGACCACCGATACCACTTGAGAGAAGACCAAGGATTGTATTGAAATAGTCAAGGAGCGAGAGGATGTTCCACGTTGCCATAAGCAGGGCAAGACCTACACCGAGCAAACCTGAAATCATACACGCAAGGCGCGCTACTGAAAGCATCTGCTTGTCGGTTACATTCACCTTGAAGCGACGGTAGAAGTCAACACTGAATGCGGTAGAAACAGAACTGATGTTAGATGAAATCGTTGACATCGTTGCGGCAAAGATTGCGGCAATAAGCAATCCGGCAACACCAGCGGGCATTTGACTCATCATGAAGAAGGGGAAGATTGCGTCGGACTTCTCCATCGTAAAGTCGAGTTCAGCGGGGTGTGTCTTGTAGAATGTATAAAGTCCTGTACCAATCACGTAGAACGATACGCTGATAAATACCGACATGATACCGTTCATAAGGATGCTTCTACCAGCGCTCTTCTCGTCCTTCGTAGTGATGTAACGCTGAATAACGGTTTGGTCGGAAGTATAAGAGATGAGATTGTTTGCCAAACCACCCAAAATTACCACCCAGAATGTTGCACTGGTAAGGTCAAAGGCATAGTCGAAGAGGCGGAACTTGTCGTGTGACACGGCAATATCAAAGAAACCTCCTACTCCACCATCAGTATTGAAGATGAGATAACCTGCCGCCAAGAAGGCACCGCCTACGAGGATAATGCCCTGAACAACGTCACCCCAAACTACGGCTTCTACACCACCCATCGTGCAATACACAATGGTAATAATACCCATGAGGATGATGCAGATGTAAATATCAATACCCGTAACCGCCGTAAGTGCCAATGAGGGGAGGTAAAGCACGAGAGCCGTGCGTGCCACCATGAAGACGATGAAGAGCGTTGAGGCAATCATGCGCGTTGAGAGGTTGAAGCGCATTTCAAGGTACTCATACGCACTCGTAATGTTCAAACGGCGGAAGTAAGGCAAGTAGTACTTAATAACTGGGAACGACACCATAAGAATGGTGATGAGCATCGGATAATATGTCCAGTCGGTAGCATATGCCTTTGCGGGGATGGCCATATAAGTAATGGCGCTGAGCATGGTGGCATAGATAGAGATACCTGCTGCCCACCAGGGAATGCGTCCGCCACCCTTGAAGAAGTCTTCCGAAGAGTTCTCACGAAGCATGAAGAAGTAACCCAAACCGAGCATACCGATCATGTAAACAATGAGCACCGTCCAGTTAAGCCAACCGAAACCTACGCGTTGTTCCATCGTTACGGCGGTTACTTCTGCCGAGCGAATACCGGGTTTCGTTTCTCCACCAATAATGTACCAGTCACCGTTAAAGGGTACAAATGCTGCACCTGCACGCGCTAACTTTTCACTCTTTGCCTCGCTTACCCAAGCGTCGGTAATGGTGTGGTAGAGGTAAATTTCTTGATTGAACTGATACCAGTCGGCAGGGTGTTTCAAATAACCTTCTTCGGGATGATTTAAGGCACGCGTAAAGACGTCCTTATTAACACCACCAAGCACAGCCACATGAGAAATACCCGATGAAACCGCCGAAGCACCAACTATAGCACACTCTTTGCCTTCAATTATCACAGGAGCTGTGGGACACCAAGTGTTGGTCTTGGCGTCGTAATACAGTCCGTCGGAATGCACATAAGCCGTGTCGGATTCAGTAGCGGGAGCGAAACCACCGAAAAGGTAGAAATTCTTGGTAAGTGCGGCTGATTGCACTACGCTAGCAGGTTGCTTACGTACACGACCAGGAAGGGGCGCAAGGGTTTCCCAAATGTCACCACCTGGATACTTTAAGCGGTATGCCGAATTGGTTTCACCACCTGCCACATAGATGTATGTACCATCATAAGCACCTGCCGCTTCACTTTTTGCTTCGGGCAATGCGGGAAGTGGGGTTGCTTGAAGCACACCATCTGTTTCCGTAAGCAAATAAACGGCAGATGTAGCGCCCTCTGCACTGGCACCACCAATGCAAACGAGACCTTCGGGAATCTGTACACTCACGCCATAAGCAACGGCAGGAACACCAAGCGAATTTAATTCCCACTTTCCACCATCAAAGGTGTAGATAGTGCCATAAAACTGCTTCGCACCTCCTTCAGCCGCAGGTGTGTCGGGGAAATTACAACCACCAACGACTACAATTTTATCACCAACAACACCCGCAAAGGGAGCTGAAACGCCCTGCCCTGCTGATACTTCAAGAGGCGCAAGTGCGTTGAAATTGACTTGGTTAAACCTGTTGTCATTTTGAGCAAATGCTCCCACCGTGGATACCACGAATAGGAGCACAAGCGAAAAGATTTTATTGATAAACTTCATATCTTATTTGTTGCAACGGTCAAAGAAGTTAATAGCTTCAAGTTCTTGCTTCATGCGCGCTTCTTCCTCATCAGTCATGTTTTGGAAGGGCGTGCGGTTAGGACCGAGGTCAAGACCAATCAACTTCATGATACGCTTACCGCCCACGATGTTTCCGCGGAAGTGACAGATGACATCAATAACGTCCTGCGCAAATTCCTGGAGTTCGCGTGCCTTTTCAAGGTCCCCCTGATTCCAAGCATCGATAATACCCGAGAGCACTGCACCGTTGTAGTTGGTTGTACCACCGATACCACCCTGAGCACCACCCATAGCGAGGCAAGGGAGAATGGTTTCGTCCTGACCGTGAAGCATGTCAAACTTACCATTCTTGTAGCGACGGCAACGGTTGTATTCGTAAAGACTTTCAAATGTGTACTTGATACCAGCGAAGTTAGGAATACGTCCGTCAACAGACTTCAAGAAGTCTAGCATTGAGAGGAATGCACCGTTAAATGCGGGGATGTGGTAGAAGTAGAAGGGGAGTTCAGGTGCACCTAAAGCAATTTCTTCACAATACTTCACAAGTTCCTCAATACGAGCAACTTTTGGGAAAGGAGGAGCCATTACCGCAACACCCCACGCACCAATCTTTTGGGCGTGAGCGGCAAGGCGGTTACTGCTCTTTACGCAAGTGCTACCAACGTGCACAATCACCTTAAAACCTTCGGGCGCAGCTGCCATCCAAGCTTCAGCAAGTTGCATGCGTTCTTCTTCAGTGAGCATGTAGCCTTCACCAGAACTACCATTGATAAACACACCCTTCAAACCATTGCGAGCGAGCAATGCTGCGTATGCTGGAATGGGTTCAAAATTCACAGAACCATCTGCGTAGAAGGGAGTAAAGGGGGCATTGATAAGCCCAACAATCTTTTCCATAAGAATGTATTATTAAGTTAGTGATTCTATCCCTTGCAAAGGTAAGAAGTTATATTTGAATGTAAGCAACATATTTTAAGAAAAAGTCAAGCAACAAAAAGCAGAATACTATAAATTTAACACTTTATTGCCCTCAACACTTCTCGTTTCCCACCAGGAGGACCTTGGAGTCGCTCAACCGTGAAACCCACTTGCTGAAGCATGCGTCGAACAACTCCCTTAGCACAATAAGTGGTGAGCACTCCCCCATCGGTCATATTATCGTAAATGCGTTGAAGAAGTGTTTCACTCCATAATTCGGGTTGCTTTTCTGGGGCGAAGGCGTCAAAATAAACCACATCAATCTTTTGAGGTATTTCCATAGTCAACACATCGGTTTGCAACTTGCGAAGAATGAAATGTTCATCTACCCGCTCTTCCGTTTCCCACGGCAGTTGATGAATCTGTTGAAATTCAAGGGTTTCACTATACCCTAATGGAGAAACTTGTTCCCAAGTTAAGGGATATAATTCCACCGTTGTGTAATGAATCTTTATTTGCTTTTCTACAGCCACCTCCATCGTAAGAAGGGCATTAAGTCCCGTGCCAAATCCTACTTCAAAAACATTGATATCGTCCCTATCGCTGTGTATCTCAGCGTAATATTTCAAACCCAATCCACAATAAATATGAATGGATTCCGTAAGTGCTCCCTTTACAGAATGATAGTGTTCATCAAGTTCAGGGATGTAAAGCGTATGACTCCCGTCTGTAGTTTTCTCAGGTAGTATTGTTCGATTATAACGCATAAAAATATTGGGATAAATAAAGAAGCGAGGCAACCATTGCACTAAAAATGCAGAGTCGTCTCGCCTCTAAAAATCAAATCATTAACCTATTATTGTTCAAGATTTACTTCATCAAGTGTAAACTTGCTACTTCCGTCAAAGCAATGTGTACAAAGTCTGCACTTAGGCAATCCAATACTTTCAACAAGGTCCTCAATTGTGCTGTATTTAAGTGTACTCAACGAGAGTCGCTCAGCAATAGTATTCACAATACGATTGTACTCAGGAGTACCTGTTTCACTGTATCGTTCGATATTTTTAGCACTATCACCTTCAAATTGCTGAATCAATTGTCGAGTAATCAACTCCATATCTCCCTTTGAAGATGTGAAATTCAAGAACGGACAAGCATGGAAGAGCGGAGGACAAGCAATACGCATGTGTACTTCACTTGCGCCATCTGCTACAAGTTCTTTCGCCTTATCCTTGAGTTGGGTACCACGCACAATACTATCATCACAGAAGATTACGCGTTTGCCATGAAGCATATCCTTATTCGTAATCAACTTCATCTTTGCCACCAGGGAGCGCATTTCTTGATTACGAGGAGTAAACGATCGAGGCCAAGTGGGAGTATATTTTGAAATGGCGCGTCTGTAAGGAATGCCATGCCCAGCAGCATAACCTAAAGCCATCCCTACCCCAGAGTCAGGAATTCCACAACAAAAATCTGCTTCAGTAGCATCCTTCTTACCCATTGCTTCGCCACACTTGAAACGCATCTCTTCCACATTTATACCCTCGTAACAAGAGGTGGGGAATCCGTAATAAACCCACAAGAAAGAGCATACCTGCATACGCTTATTAGGAGCACGCAATTGATCCATGGCATTAGGGCGAAGATGCACAATTTCGCCAGGACCAAGGTAAGTGTAAATCTTATATCCAAGATTATGGAAGGCAGTAGATTCGCTTGACACCGCCATTGCGCCATCTTTTGCACCAATGACTACAGGAGTACGTCCCCAAGAGTCGCGAGCAGCAATGATTCCGTTTTCAGTGAGCAACAACAATGAGCATGACCCCTTAACTTCTCGGAATACATTTTCAATGCCTTCAACAAATGTTTTACCACGAATAATCAGGAGGGCGATAAGTTCGGTGGGATTAATCTTTCCAGAACTAAATTCCGAAAGGTGTAACCCTTCGCTCAACAAGCGCTGTGCTAATTCTTCAATGTTATTTATACGTGCAACAGTCACTATGGCAAAGCGTCCGAGGTGAGAATTCATCAAGAGCGGTTGAGCATCTGTGTCGCTGATGATACCAATCCCTGCGTTACCGGGAAACTCATCTAACTCTTCCTCAAAACGTGTGCGAAAATAGGTATTCTCCAAATTGTGGATTGAACGCGAGAATCCCTTTTCGCAACAATATGTTGCCATACCGCCGCGACGCGTACCGAGATGTGAATTATAGTCTGTGCCGTAAAACAAATCGGTGATACATTGCTGTTGACTCACCGTGCCGAAAAAACCTCCCATAAATAATTAGTGGAATATAGCATTTTTAACTTACTCGGCAAATTTACATCACACTCTTTTTTTAGCAAAACATTCGCTCATTTTTTTACACACACAGCAACCATTTTTTTGCAAAAAGTATGAAACTTTGTAAAGCGAAGTATACAGAGCGAGAATATCAAAAAAATCCCCCTAAAAAAGTAAGAGAATCACATCTCATACCTTTCAAGGGGGCTTCATATTATTATGATGTCAAGCTGACAAGTAATCAAGATGCCAAGAAGAGTAGATTTTTAACAAACTTCCAAGCTTAATAGTCAATCAACCTATTGGCAAAGCGACTAAATCAACACCTTAACTATCAATTTACGCAACACACCTTCACCAATTATCGGCGCATGACCATCTTCGGGATATACGATGTAAAACTCTCCGGGATTAACTGTGAAGTATGTCGTTGGGGCTTCTGCATACAAAGCAAAGTCATTGTCTACATCAAAAGGCGCCTCACTCTTCCCTAATGCAGAAAGGTGTTTCCAACCTACAATTTCCGCACCGCTCAATGGGAAGTGAATGTCAATATACTTTTGATGCACCTCAATCTTTTGCGCTTCAGGAGCAACTAAAGTAGCGTCACACACATTGATAAACAACGCATCACCATCAAGAACGATGCGACCAGTTGGAGCATGAAGCAGGTCATTGCTCTTGATATAGTCAAACACCTTTTGGAACAAAGGATGGAGCGATTCGTAACACTTTGAATCTGAGATATGTGATAAAATCATACGGTTAAATTTATCTTGATATAAGTACAAAAGTAAATACGACCAAAGTTGATATATCTCTTATCTTTATATCAAAAAATTAGATTTTACTTAACGCTTTGCAATTTCATCCAAAATTGTCCAGCACTGGAACAATCCGCGTGGCACATGGAAACAGCCCTTCCATTTACCGCCCTTGAGCGTCAAGAGCACTTCACCCTGACGGTTGAGGTAACCAAACCATTCAGGATATTCTGCATCGGCAAAGTGCGACCAAGTGTAATCATGAATGCGTTCAAACCATTCCAAACACTTCTGATTGCCTGTGAGTTGATAACCCTTAATCATTGTAATCAAGGTTTCGATGTGCACCCACCAAAGCTTCTGATCCCATTCCAACTGCTGCAAGGGGTGACCAAGACGATCCATGAAATAGAAGATGCCGCCATACTGATGGTCCCAACCATATTCTACCTCTTTGAGTGCAATGTCTACCGCCTTATCGATAAGAGCCTGGTCGCCAAGGCGCTTTCCGAGGTCCATAATAAACCACATTGCTTCAATAGCATGACCAGGATTCAGCAAACGACCGTCCATGCAATCAACGAGTTCGTTGTTTACACCAAGATGTTCGACAATCAATCCCAATTCAGGACGGTAGAACACATCCATCACCTCATGTACACATTCCTTAATCTTTTCTTCAAGGAAAGCGGGTTCCAAGAGTGGTTCAATTTCAAGCGCCACATTACAGAGAATCATGGGCAAAGCAAAACTCTTGAGCGCACGAGCACCGGGTGATGCCTTTGACCACTTACCCTTGGGGTTATCCACCTTTGAAAGCACGATGTCAAACGTCTTCTTAGCGATTTCCGCATACTCTTCATTGCCTGTAGCGATGGCCAACTGACCGAAAGCAATTACAGCAAATGTGTATGAGAAAATATTGTAAGGTTCTACCAAAGGATGACCCTCACGGTCAAGCGCGAAATACCAATTAAGGTTACCATCATGACCATATTTCTTAAGGAACTCTGCACCCTGAATAGCAGCATCGAGCCATTCCTGCTTCTTCTCTACCTTGTTATATAGTGTAGCAAACATCCACACTTCACGACCTTGAAGCCAAATAAACTTATCTGTGTCAAAAACCGAACCATCTCGCTCCAAGCAAGTGAAGAAACCTCCAAATTCCTTGTCTTGAGACTTCTCTAACCAGAAGGGAATAACCTTGTCAAGCAATTCTGATTTATACTGATTGGCAAGTTGTTGAAAATTCATACTCATAATTTTACAATATTAAGCTTTAATAGTTAGTATACTCACTGCAAAAATATAATTTTCTGTTTAAACTTGTAACATCTCTACAATTCTTTTTACTTGTCTGTAATTTTTTCAAAACCCACCATTAAGTATTATAAACATTTATCTATTGGCAACAAGTTCACAACTCCAAATTTATTCATATATACATCTATATTTCCCAAACAAAAAGGGTGTGTCACATATGACACACCCTTTATCATTATTGAATAAAATCAATTCGTACTATTACTGAATCACACCGAGTTCGCGGAATACCTTTGCAAGCTTTTCAACGGCAATGTCAACCTGCTCCTTCGTATGTGTTGCCATGAGGGCTACGCGTACGAGAGTATCCTGAGGCGCACATGCGGGAGGAATTACGGGGTTGATAAATACGCCCTCTTCAAATGCCATCATAGTTGCAGCAAATGTCTTTTCAGTGTCGCGTACATAGAGGGGGATGATGGGGCTTTCAGTATCACCGATTTCAAATCCTGCTTCGCGGAACTTCACGAGTGCGTAGTTTGTTACATCCCAAAGTGCTGCGATGCGTTCGGGTTCTGCCTGAATAATGCGCAATGCTTCGAGCGCTGCTGCTGTTGCGGCGGGAGTGTTAGAAGCTGAGAAGATGTAAGTGCGACAAGTGTGGCGAATCCAGTTGATGATGGTGCTATCTGCTGTTATGAAACCACCGATACTTGCGAGCGACTTTGAGAAAGTACCCATGATGAGGTCAACTTCGTCAGTGAGTCCGAAGTGGTCACACACACCGCGTCCGTCGCGTCCAAATACGCCTACACCGTGAGCTTCGTCCACCATGATTGTAGCGTTATACTTCTTCTTAAGGCGCACGATTTCGGGGAGGTTACAGAGGTCACCCTCCATTGAGAATACGCCGTCAACGACGATGAGCTTCACTGCATCGGGTTCGCAACGCTGAAGCTGCTTTTCGAGGTCAGCCATGTCGTTGTGCTTGAACTTCAACTGCTTAGCCATTGAGAGGCGGCGGCCGTCGATGATTGAAGCATGGTCGCGGTCGTCGCAAATGATGTAGTCGTTACGACCACAGAGGCATGCGATAACGCCTGAGTTTACGGTGAAGCCTGTTGAGAAACAGAGGGCTTCGTCCTTACCCATGAACTTTGCAATCTCCTTTTCGAGCACGACATGGAGGTCCAAAGTACCGTTCAAGAAGCGGCTACCAGCACAACCCGAACCATACTTATCCAAAGCGTCCTTTGCTGCCTTGATAATGCGTTCGTCACCAGGAAGACCTGTGTAGGCATTTGAACCGAACATCAACACGCGGTGTCCACCCATTTCAACTTCTGTGCCCTGCTTACCATCAATTTCGCGGAAGTAGGGGTACATGCCCTGCTGCATCAATTCCTGGGGAAGCGTATATTGCGCCAATCTTTCTTGAAGTAAACCCATAATTTGTATAATATAAATAGTGTGTAAAAATCAAACTGCCGAGTATCGTTTTCACGCGTAGATGGGCACGACACTCAAAATTCCTTGCAAAATTACAAATTCCGTCTGATATATCTTCCGTTTTAGTTAAAAAAACTACGCAAAATGACCGACTTTGTGCAATTTCATATTTTTTACACATTGCTTTGAGCAAATACAAGTAGAAATAATTACCTTTGCTTGAGAATGGGTGAACTCGCTTAGAGGAAAAATTCACCAAGCAAGGCTTTTGTGAAAAACTAAGTCCGAGATAGTTTAAAATATTCGGCATCTATTTTCAAATAAGTCGGACATAATTTCTCGCAACACGAACGTTATTTTACCTCTGTTCAAAAAACGAGATGATATGTGGAGTTTATCGATGATTGTCCCGCTGATTTTCACTCTTTAATTGATTCCCGTTAATCGTATCCCATCATTCCGCTTTAGCTATGCGTAACATACTCTTCATTATCAATCCCAAGTCAGGCACTGACCGAAAGATTTACATCCGCCAAAGTATTGGGAGACATATTGACACCCAAAAGTATAACTACAAGATTCGCTACACCGAATATGCTGGTCATGCTGAGGTCATTGCCCGCGAAGCTGCTGCTGAGGGGATAGACATCGTTGTGGCTGTTGGTGGCGATGGTACGGTGAACGAGGTTGCACGCGCACTGATTCACACAAACACAGCATTGGGCATCGTCCCTTGCGGTAGCGGAAATGGGTTGGCACGCCACTTGCAACTGCCCATTGACCCAGAAGGCGCTATAAAGATGATTAACGCAGGGATTATCAAGTCGCTCGACTATGGCACAATGAATGAGCTACCCTTCTTCTGCACCTGCGGCATGGGTTTTGATGCTTTCGTCAGCATGAAGTTTGCACATAGTGGCAAGCGCGGACTTATTTCTTACATCGAAAACACTTTACGCGAAACGCTCACTTATAAGCCCGACACCTACACCTTGCGCTTTGACGATACTGAGGTGCAACAGCGCGCGTTCGTGATTGCTTGCGCCAATGCTTCGCAATACGGCAACAATGCCTTTATTGCCCCAGCAGCATCCATGAGTGATGGGTTGATGGACATCACCGTTCTCGAACCTTTCCCTCCCATTGAGGCACCACAACTCGCTCTACAACTCTTTAACGGCACACTGACTACCAACAGCCGCGTAAAGACCTTTAAGGCAAAAAAGGTGCGCATCACACGCAATGGCAACGACCCTGTGCATGTGGATGGTGACCCACTAACAACAGACAAGGAAATTGAAGTAGAAATCCACCCTCAAGGCATCAACATGGTGGTCAATCCCAACTCCCCACCCCGCCGTTTGAACCTTCTCCAAGTGTTCTCCGACCAACTCAACGAACTTCCCCAGCACCTGCAAGACTTCAACACGGAATTAGCACGAACAGGGGAAAAGAATATTAAGCAACTCAACAAAACTGTGCTACAGAAATTGAAACAAATTGAGTAGAACAGAACATACAAAACGGACAACAGCATGTACCATTGAGACACCATCTGTTGTCCGTTTAATTTATTGTGTATTATCTTGTCACCTAACCATTTACTTTCTACATCACCGGCCAACATGCCCCTCAACTCGTCATTTCTTTCTGGAGAAGTTCACACCAAAATAAAAGTTGAGGTAACTGATGGAGTTGCGGAAGTTGAAGTAGGTACGGTTATAGCCGTAAACATAGTTGATAAATGAGGCGCCGGCATAGCAACGGGTATTATTCCAAACGAGGGCTGCGCGTGAGGTAAAATCAATGTTAAAGGAGCGCACATCTTCAAGCAACACTTTCTTGTCCCAAGGCTCTCCCTTAGTCTTTTTATACCCGAGGGCGGGCATCAGCGAGATGTTGAAAAGGAGGTTGCGCGCGATGACCCAGTTGTAAGCATAACCAAACGAGATGCCCGCGTTGTAATAGTTGATGGTACCAATCTTCATGGCGTCAAATAGTGCGGGCTCCCCTTGCGGATTATAAAGCAAGGGTGCAGGCAGTTGGAGATGGTCGAAGTGTATCTTGTGGTGGTCGTAGCGTAGGCCGAGGATAAACGAACCAGCACTGAGGCGCTGCACCGTTGATTGGGCATAGGCCGCTGGGTAAGAAAAGCGGCGGTTATTGAAGACATAATAAACATTGAGCATCGTAGAATAAGCCTTCATGCCGTTGAAGTCTTGCCCATCGAAAGCGCCACTATGGATGCCCGTGAAACCCTTGACGCGCCCCAATTTAAAGTCGGTCTTGTTGCGAATGTACATGAAGTCGCCCCCGATTTTTGAGGTGTAGATGGAGAGGTTAAACTCGGTGTTTCGCGTGGCCTTTCCGATACTTCCGACATCGAAGGTGTAACCCAAAAACAACCAGCGCCACCCGAAATACGGACCTACCTTGACCGACGAGCGGGGGGAGATGTCTATCTGCTGATAGTTGCCAGCGCCGTCTTTTGCGCGGAGACGGTAGTGCTGCCAATAGTTGGTATTTTGCAGCATGGCGGCGTAGTTGAAATGGTTGGGTTCGATATAGAGGGTGTCTACTTCATCAAGTTTCTTTACCCTTTGCTTCACCTGTGCGACGCCCTCTGACATAGAGGTTATGAGCTCATGAGCAAAACCGGATGATTGCACAGAATCACCAGGCGCAGTAAACCCGTCTGCAACTGCGGGGAGGGAAAGCAAGCAGACGGTTAGGATGCTTATGTAGCGAAGTAACATGTGGGCGTTTTGGGGTGTGAAGCGGGGGATTATACTTTACCTAAAATTCTATCTACCACCCAGTTGACGGGCGTTGCACTGATGCAATCGCAGGTGCAGATGGCCTTTCCCTGCAGGTGTTCTACGACATTTCTGATGAGGGGAAGTTGCACATAAGGCGGGGTATCAATGCGGATGATTTCGTCACCACGATGGGTGTGTAACCTGATGGGGTCGTAGGTGAAGACGGAGAAACTAATCGAACCTTTATCTCCAATGATTTGGATGCTGTCTTCCTTTGCCGACTCGTGTGCTACGAAACACCAACTGCCCGAACCGGGTACGCCATTGGCAAAGCGGAAACAAGCGCTGACGCTGTCTTCCTTTTCATAGAGTCCGCCACGATTGGCTGTATATCCTTCTGCCTCAATAATGGGACCAAACATCTCTTGAAGCAGGTCGATTTGGTGGGGAGCAAGGTCGTAGAAATAACCGCCTCCGGCAATGTCTGCCTGCACGCGCCAAGGGAGGTTGTGAGAGTTATAATCAAGGTCGCGCGGGGGGACGGCAAAGCGTATCTGCACATTGACGACATTACCAATCTCGCCGTCTGCCACGAGTTGCTTGACGCGCTTGAAATAGTCTAAATACCTACGGTAATATGCCACAAAGCAGGGCATGCCCGTGGTGTGAGAAATGCGGTTGATGCGGCAGCAGTCTTCGTAATTTGCCGCCATGGGTTTTTCTACATACACAGGTTTTCCCGCCTTCATCGCCATGATGGCAAAGGTGGCGTGGGTGGAGGGCGGTGTGGCGATGTAAACGGCATTGACCTCGGGATCGTCAAGCAACGCCTGAGGATCGGTATACCAATGCTTTATGCCGTGGCGCTGCGCGTAAGAGCGTGCTTTTTCTACACTACGACTCATAACGGCTACGACCATTGAATCTTCTACAAGCGAAAAGGCGGGGCCACTCTTCTTCTCAGTCACTTCTCCGCAACCGATAAAACCCCATTTTATAACTTTCATAGGTCAAGAATTTTAATTAGTAGACGCGAGGGGGCAAGGTGTCGTAAGTTACTCTCTACCCAACCCCAAGACGCGCTGCGTGACGGTGTCTGTAGGGTAAATTGACATGGAGGTAAGATGCTTATCATCATCGCCCACGGGCGGAAGTTCCCAGCGTTGGAAGTGCACCCCGCAAAGGCGTTTACCGCTGGAGGGGAAGGTGAAATTTAACACGAATTGGAAATAACTATCGCGCAACGAGGTGGCACTTTCAGGAAGGCGAAACATCTTATCGCGCGGATAAGCGCAGGCAGACACCATGAGCGGTTTTTCAGAAAGCGACATGCGACGCGCAATTTGCTGTAACAAGTCGGCAGATTTCATGTAACAATTACGAAGTCCGAGGTAAAGACTCGTTGGTGCCACCCACCCGCTCTCAAACGGGAGCAGGGAGATGGAAATCAAGTCAATACTCGCACACATGATGGCGCTATCTACGCGCTTTTCAATTGTGCCGCGATTGCCCTCTATCTCGCATACAATCAAGTGGTTGGGGCAAAGTTTGCGCACCTCTTCTGCTTGATTACACGAGTTGACCTCCCATGCCCAAATATCTTTCTTCTTGCGGAAATCCGCTACTTCGGCGATGGGAAATGCTGGGGTGATGACTACACAAAGTTTTACGCCCGCTTGTTTTGCCCACTTCACACATTGTTTCAACTCAGCGGCATTAGCGGGGGCAACGCGCAAACTATTCCACCCGTATTGAGCGGCAGCCTTAAACACCTGCTTCTCACAGATTGAGGCGTGGATATTTACCCCAATGGGGCGCCAAGCGCGTCCTTCACAATAGAGTTGGGACTCTCGCACTTGAACGAAAGCGCTGCCCTGCAAGGTGAGACAGAGAAGCATGAACAAGAGTATTTTTCGCATATCCCTTTTATGGTTCAATCTTTATCAGTTAGTACCTTTTTTTGCCTTATTCATAAAGCGTTGCTGCGCGCTTTCGAGAGGCTTCAAGCGAATGTAAGGATGACGCATCGGAGACGGCGGTGCGCAGGGCCTCTTGCTCGGTTTGCAACTGCTTTACAGCGGGTGAATACAGGCGTTTGCCGGCATCAAGGGCGTACAATTTCTTTGCAAGAATCACAAGTTGAGAAGCGTCAGAAGTCCACAACACGGGGGCGGCATAATGGGGCGCCAAGTGGCGTGCGGTGTGTTCGGCAGAAGTAGTTGCCCCACCGATAAGGATGGGAATATCAAGTCCGCCTTGCTGACACGCCTCAACAACAAGCTTCATCTCAGAAAGCGAGGGCGTAATCAATCCACTAAGTCCGATAAATTCAGGATGATACTTTAATGCCGCTTCAAGTATCACAGGGGTTTCAACCATGACTCCCAAGTCAATCACCTCATAACCATTACAGCGCAGGAGAGTAGCGCAGATGTTCTTACCAATGTCGTGAACATCTCCCTTCACGGTGGCTAAGACTACGGTGGGTTTGTCGGTGGCGGAGGTCGTTGTGGG
>JAEIGA010009629.1_pt1 | contig 14634 bp, 14 predicted proteins | sample 9270691 | NCBI WGS metagenome assembly JAEIGA01 (sample SAMN17057246, study PRJNA624740) | gut metagenome | biome: biome; isolation source: fecal sample | host: Bos grunniens | place: China: Xizang | collected 2019 | reverse complement strand
AGTATATCTTGAAAAGGGAGATCGGTTGTATTATGAGATCTCGCTGCAATCAGCCATTCCGGTGAAGATATACAATATGGATGCTTGTAGCATAGTAAAGACTTATAACAAGAGTACAATTAAGGACTCTTTGGTTGTGGTTTACCCTGGAATATACTTACTTGAAATCAAGCCAGCTGCATCTCAGTATGCGTCAATAGATATTTCCTACCATACAGACAATATGGATAGGATATATAATCCTAAATCTGTAAGAACAGAAACCATCAGTTGTTCTAAGGGGGATTTTAGAGCATATGGAATTAAGGGCGTTAAGATGCAGAATCTTTTTGAGGAGCCTCGTAAGTTTACTTTACGTAGTCAATTGAAATCTGCATTCTCAGGTTCTTCTATAGCTCTTGTACCTGTTCAAGTTCCGGCTGGTGCAACAGATATCCTATACTCAATGCGTATCGCAACAAGTGAACAGGATCGTTCATCAGATGGAGATTTTCATAGAAACATGAGTGTGAAGTATAACCAGATAAAGTTTATGGGATTGCCATTATATGAACGCAATCAAGGCTCTGGTCTTCTGAAAATGCTATTAGATGATAATCGTCCTATAACAGATGCTGATGCATATTGTGATATGTATGTTTTCAGAAGTCAGTCTGAAGCTAAGAAATTCCAGGATGGCACATCTGGTACTTCTACATTAAAGTACGATGTTGATTATTCAACTGTAGGAACACAGTCGTGCAATGGTCGTATACCTACAAACGGCTCATCTAAAATCTATCTAGGCTTTGAGAATGTCCGCATGAGGTACACGAACTATCTTTGGGTAGAGGCAGTAGCAGTAGTTCCTAGAACAGAATATTATAGAACCAAGTATACAATTGACTAAACTTTTCTGTGTGGTTAAGTAAGAAATATTTATCTTTTTTCCTGATGCTGTTCTTGTTTACGGCATCAGGATTAAATTTTATCGCTATGGCAGATATTCATATCTATAGAGGACGCTACACGAACACCTCTGACATTCTGACAACTTGGGATGGAAAACATATGTACAGCGGTAGATATACCAATACATCTGCAATTCTCTATACCTGGGATGGAAAGCATTTGTACCGTGGTAGATATACTAATACATCCGACATCTTATATACATGGGATGGTAAACACGTTTATAAGGGACGCTATACCAATACATCAGACATTCTGTATACTTGGGACGGTAAGCATATCTATAGAGGTAGGTATACTAACACGTCTGATATTGTCTACACATTTGATGGGAAACACCTCTATCGAGGAAGATACACGAATACGTCTGATATACTTCTGACGTTTGGAGCTCCGGTTCCGGTTATGGTAATGCTGTTGAATACGCTGTAGTATATAAAAACCGAGGGAAGGATGTGCGGACGCAGTGAGCAAATCCCAGCGACATTCCCCCAATCGCTATTGCTTTTCTAAAGATTCATTACGAAATTTGTAGGAATGTCATTTGTGTGTGACAGAATATAAACATTTCGTTATGAAGAAAGATATCAGATTCTCCCTTGTGTACAGGGATATGTGGCAGTCATCAGGAAAGTATGTGCCTACAGTCAGCCAGTTGAAAGAAGTAGCCCCTGCAATCATTGACATGGGCTGTTTTGATCGCGTAGAAACCAATGGCGGTGCCTTCGAACAGGTAAATCTGCTCTTTGGAGAGAATCCGAACAAGGCCGTGCGTGAATGGACTGCTCCATTCAGAAAGGCAGGTATCCGGACTCATATGCTCGAAAGGGGACTGAACGCACTCAGAATGAATCCCGTGCCGGCCGATGTGCGCGAACTGATGTACAAAGTGAAGAAGGCCCAGGGAACCGATATTTCCCGCTCTTTCTGCGGACTTAACGATCATCGCAATCTCCGTCTTAGTGTCGAGTATGCCAAGAAGGCGGGAATGATTTCACAAGTTGCACTTTCTATAACCAATTCACCGGTTCATACGGTGGATTATTATATGGGCGTGGTTGATCATGTCGTTGAATATGGCTGTGATGAAATCTGTCTTAAGGATATGGCCGGCGTCGGAAGACCTGCTTTTCTTGCAGAACTTACAGCCCGTATAAAGAAGAAATATCCTCATATCATAGTTCAGTATCATGGTCATTGCGGCCCTGGATTCTCACCTGTTTCAATGCTTGAGGTGGCGCGTGCCGGTGCAGACTACCTTGATGTTGCAGTAGAGCCATTGTCTTGGGGCAAGGTTCATCCTGATGTGATCACTATCCGTGAAATGCTGAAGGCGGACGGTTTCCAGGTGAAGGACCTCGATATGAACGCCTACATGGAGGTCAGAAGCCTGACTCAGAAGTTCATAGATGACTTCCTTGGTTATTGGATAGATCCGAATAACTCTCATATGAGCTCGCTTCTTGTAGGATGCGGCCTTCCGGGTGGCATGATGGGCTCGATGATGGCTGACCTCAAGGGCTTCCATGGAGCGATAAATGCTTCTCTTCGTGTACAGGGCAAGGCGGAACTTACTCTTGATCAGTTGATGGTCATGCTTTTCCAGGAGGTTGAGTATGTATGGCCACGTCTTGGTTATCCACCGCTTGTGACTCCGTTCAGTCAGTATGTCAAGAACACAGCCCTGATGAACCTGATGAACCTCCTCAAGGGTCAGCCTCGCTGGACTACCATCGACAAGGATACCTGGAACATGATCTTGGGACGAATGGGACAGCTCCCGGGTGCGCTTGATCCGGAAATCATAGCACTTGCAAAACAGAAAGGACTCGAATTCTACACCGGAAATCCTCAGGACGAATTCCCTGATGAACTGCCTGAGTTCCGTCAGATGATGCAGAAAGAGGGTTGGGACTGCGGTCAGGATGATGAGGAACTCTTCGAGTTTGCTATGCACGAGAGGCAGTACAGGGACTATAAGTCAGGTGTTGCGAAGGAACGATTCAACAAGGATCTGGAGAATGCAAGAGCTAAGGCTGGTGCTCCAATCATTGTCACAAGACCTGTTGTGGAGATTCCGAAGACGAATGTTGATGCCATACTTAAGCAGTACCCTGATGCGATTCCTGTCCAGGCTCCTGTCAAAGGTCAGGTTCTGTGGAATCTCGATGTTGATGATGCTTCGTCTGCTCCGGTAATAGGAACTCCTGTAAAGGCATCAGAGCCTATGGGACATATCCAGACCTATTATGGAATGGAGGAGATATGTCCTCTCGAGGATGGCAAGGTTGTGGTTGTATGTGCCGAGCAAGGTTCGAATGTAGCCAAGGGAGAAATCATCGCCTTTATCCGAAAATAGATCCGTCGTAAGGTCTGTCAATCATGTTAACTAACCCCAAAATTAATTGTATGAAGAATTTTCTCTTGTCAGTCATCTTGATGACACTCATATCTTGCACTTGTACTGAGTTTCATGATAATCATGTCATTGCACACCGTGGGGCATGGAAGGATACCGGACATCCTCAGAATTCTCTGGCCTCTTTCAAAGCGGCTGCCGAAATGGGCTGTCATGGCTCTGAATGTGATGTGTGGCTTACTGCAGACGATTCATTGGTTGTGTATCACGATGCAAAGAGAGATGGTAAGCGTCTTGATGAAATGACATACGAAGAGGTTATTGCAGTGCCTCTTTCAAACGGGGAACTGATACCGACCCTTCGCGAGTATATCACTTGTTCCAAGGCCTACCCAAGAACAAAACTTATAATTGACCTGAAGACACACAAGGAGCCTGCCCGCACTGTGCGAATGTTTGAGAAGGTTCATTATCTTGTACAGGCGATGGACTATGAGTCTTCTGTCGAATATCTCATAGGCTATCTTCCTGCCTACAAGGACTTCTCTAAACTGACAGACAGACCTGTTGCCTATCTTGGCGTTTGGAAAAACGAATGTCCTGAGATGCATCCGGACACAGTTGCCGCTTATGGAATAAGATACCTTGATTATCAGGATGTTCATTATAAGGCACATCCGGAATGGGTTGAGACTTTCAAGAATAGTGGAATCCATCTGAATGCATGGACCGTCAATGATGAAGAGTCAATGAGATCTTTCCTTGAGATGGGATTCGATTACCTGACTACAGATCATCCGGGATTGCTTCTTTCTATAGACAAATAAACTTTTCGTATGAGAAAAATCAAGACGCTGGCATTGGTCGGCTTCCTTGTTTTGATTTCCGCATCAACTTACGCACAAGGAAGAATCGAAAAACTCAGAGCTGAATACGACTCGCTTGGAAACAACAGCGGTGCGTATCTTTTCCATAAAGAAAAGGGGGCTAATCTCCGCATCCTTGACATTAACATCTGGGAGTGGGACGGAACAAGAGAAAAACTGCCGAAGGCATGGGTGGAGTTGGGCGAGGACTGCACGAACGAGGTCAGGAGTGTGGGCTTTGCCGGAGTGATCACTGCTCATATGCCGGAAATCGTCTGTCTGCAGGAATATTCGCCTGAGATGCATGAGGAACTTTATCCTAAACTTCAGAAAGCCGGATATGTAATCACTTTCGTGCCAGGTCCTGAAGAGGTGAATTTCACCCCGATCTTTTATAGGAAATCCTCAGTCAGACTTATTGAGACGGCATATTTTCCACATGATCTGCCATACAACAATGGCAGGACAAAGTCATTCACAACTGCTGTCTTTCAGATGAAGAGGGGCGGAAAGAAATTTATTGTGGCCAATACTCATCTTTGGTGGAAGAGCGAGTCTGCAATGGCCGGTAGCGATAACGCCCGCACTCAGCAGGTGAGAAACATCATTGCGGAGGCCGGAAAGCTTCACTCGAAATATGACTGCCCGGTTTTCTTTATGGGTGATCTGAACTGTAACCTTCGCAGCGAAACACTCAAAGTTGCACTTGATGCCGGTTACAAGCCTGCATGGGAGATTGCAACAGTCCATGCTGATCTGCGCTGCGGCCATCACAAATGCGATAAGAACGGTTTCTCTCGCATGCAGAACAAGACCGATGACGGTTTCGGATGCATAGACCACTTCCTTGTCTATGATTCATCGCAAAGCGTAGAGGTCAAGACATTCGTCCGAGACTACGCCTGGTTTACAGTCAAACTGACTGATCACTATCCTAATTATGCCGATATAAGATTGAAGTAAGGCATTTTATAATAAGCAATCCCGCATGAGGGCAGAGGCTGCCAACATGCGGGATTGCTTTCTTCTTGTGCTGTTATCAGTCGAACAAGTCGTTCATAACTTTGGCGAGTCTCAGGCCGCCGATGAGCATCTGCTCGAATGCCACCTTGCTTACCTGGTCGTCGTATTCCTTGCCTATTTTATCGCCCTCGTTTACTGTCCATACACAAAGAGTGCGCTCAATGATGTCCTCGCCCCACTGATAAGGATCACCCTTCTGGAGCTCTTTGATTTCCTTCTTGCTTGGCTTTCTGATCATTGCCACGAGATCGAGAACTCCTCCATATGAAAGATTGTTTGCAAGCTTGTCATCCCATACAGCGTGCATGTTGGTCTTTTGTCCCCAGTAGATCACGTCAAATTTTCCGTAGTATCCGCCGCATGCAAGATCCTCTCCTTCATTAATCTTTACGTGTGCAGGGCAGTGGATGTCTCCTACCAGGTGGATAAGAAGCTGCATGGCAGCAAGTCTTGTCGAATCGTCTACGTTCTTCCAGTCTTCAAGTGTCTCGATCGACTCACAGATGAAGTCCAGGGCCTCTCCGTGATGGATTCTGAGAGGTACTTTGTTCTCGTCAGTCTTGAATGTGTGAGGAATGCCCCTCATTGACTTTACTCCATTCTCATCTATGAACTCAACTTTCATCTCGTTTCTATAATAGTCAGGCCATGATGCGTAGTAAGCCATGGCATGTCCACCTAGAATTTCGTCTACTGTCTTCTTTGCTTTAGGAGTGAGATGCTGCTCTGCAATATGTGCGATAGCTGCATGGACCTTCTTGCCCCAACCGAATGACGGTACTGTAATAGCCATTGCTAATGCGATGATGGCCAATCTTTTGATGCTCTGTTTCATAATCTGTGACATTAGTTCTAACAAATATACTCCTATTCCATCTTTCCCAAAAAATCTATCAACTTTAATTGGCTCCTTTCTTTGCCCCTTCTGCGCAATTTTTTCGCTTGCCAGCTTTCATTCGTCTCTTTCATAGGAACTGTTCAAAAAGTCAATTTGGCAGTATGAATGACGTAGAGCAGGCTGACTTTTCATTAAAAAATGTTAAATTTGTTGGCGAGAGCTAAAATCTCTGACTGCGGATGTGGTTGGAGCCATGCTATTGTGAAACCCATAAAACTTTAATATATGAAATGGATTAAGAATCTGCTGTCAGTTTTGTTTGCAATTCTGATTATGCTTCCTTTGTCAGCTCAAGAAGAAAGGACAATCAAGAGAAAAGTGGCAATCGGACGCTTTTCAAATGAGACTCAGTATGCGAAAGGAATCTTTTATGATAAGGAGAATGATCCAATGAGGAAGCAGGCTTTGGATATTCTTTCTTCGAAACTTGCAGCGAGCGGAAAGTTCATTCTTCTCGTCAACAAAAACTCAGACAGTAGAGGCAGGAGTAAGCATCAGACTTGTAGAGGCTTCAACGGGATTGATTATATATTCTGATGAAGCAAAGGGTTTCGCAGAAACTTCAACCAAGCAGACCATGGGTATCGGTGGAACCGCAGGATATGATGCGACTTTGAGTGACAAGGCTATTTCTTCTGCTCTTTCGCAATTGGTTGAAAACATCATTAACAAGTGTATGGACAAACCATGGAAATCCTATATCCTTTCAGTTGAAGATGGAACATATGTTATTTCTGGCGGTGCTTCTCAGGGATTGGTTGCAGGAGATAAGTTTACCGTCTATAAGAAGGGTAAGGTTGTAAAGAATCCTCAGACCGGTATAAACGTGGAACTTCCTGGTGTAAAGACTGGTGAGATTACTGTTATCTCTTCTTTCGGAGATACTCCGGAAACTGAATTGTCTTTCTGCAGCTATGAAGGTGATGCACTGGATTCAGATAATCTTATGAATTATTATATAATGGATAAATAGTCATGAAGAAGCTCTTTGTGTTCGCATCTCTTATACTCCTTCTGACAGGCTGTGGAGTGGGTTCCTATTCTGTTCAGTCAGGAGTGGAGGATGCTGCTTTTATCTCTTTTACTGATGATGTTAAGCAGGCAATCATTGTCAGTGTTGATAACAAGACATATAATGTGCAGACTGTCAAGCAGAAAGCTTATAAGAACGGCAGAAATATCAAGCACACGGCTCTGAATTCCATTAAGCTGGCTCCGGGACAACACGCCGTATCAGTTACCCTTGACGGGAATAAAATTTATAGTCACAAGGTATTCCTGTCAACAGGAGAAACCAAGATCATCGAGTTATGAAAAAACTATTGATTCTATCTATCGTGACATTCTGCCTGGCATCATGCGGAGTGACTTCTCCTCTTTATTATTGGGGAGGAATGCAGAATGGGGCCACAACCTATGAAAATCTGGCTTATCAGAATTATGATAAACAGACTCCGGAGAGCCTGTGTAAGCTGATATGCATGTACGAGGATATCGTAAGTAATCCGGGTGGCACTCGCATGATGCCGCCTCCGGGTATTTGTGCCGAGTATGGATATATGCTTCTTATTCCAGAAAATGCGGCCATTTTTGCAGAATATGCAACTACGGCACAGAGGAGAGCTTTTGCGTCAAGTGATTATGCTTCATTCTTCCCGGAAAAGGGCAAGGAACTGCTTCAAAAGGAGATAGAAATGTATCCGGAATCAGCTAAGTTTATTGCTCCACTTATTGAAAGACTCTGTAAATAAGCTGCCTTATGAAACGAATTCTATATTTTGCAATACTCTGCTGCATAGCAACATCATGCGGCGTGTCAAGTACAGTTACAAGAGAGTCTCAATATGCTAAGATGTATGAAGAGAAGCCAGTCACTCTCCTGGTGATGCCTCCTATCAACAACTCTGCAAATGTGGAGGCAAAGGATCTTCTGTATACATCTATCAGTCGCCCACTAGTGGAGGCAGGATATTATGTGATATCTCCACTTCTCGCGATGGATGTGCTTAAAGCTGAAAGTGCTTATGACGCTGAGAGGTTTTTTGATGCATCTCTTTCAACCTTCCAGAATTACTTTGGCGCTGATGCTGTAGTGTTCTCTGTAATCGACTCATGGACAAAGAGAGGCCTCGGAATCGATACCAAGATCAGATATGTCATCAAGTCTGCATATACTAATGAGATATTGTTTGACAGAAGCTGCGACTTGTATCTGGATCTGGCTGTCAGGTCCGGTACGGGAGGCATTCTGGGAGCATTGGTTGACCTTGCTGCATCTGCGATCAATACAGCTGTAACAGATCACATTATGGCTGCTCGAAAAGCAAACTACTATATCCTCAGAGATATTCCTCGCGGAAAATATAGTCCGGAATACATGCAGGATAAACAGGTGATTGCGGAGGAAAAAGATGTGTTTGCCATCGTGAAGTAACTCCAACCTTGAAATACACTGGTAAGAGGCTTGGCTAATTGAAGTCAGGCCTCTTTTGTAATATAAACCCAGGTCCAGCCCTGGGTGCATATTTTTCAGTTCGGAGAAAATATATGTACGGGACCAGGATGTTTCAGTAGCCTTCGGCTCCTTCTAGTCCTTTCGGTCTCATGCTTGTTACCCAAGAAAACGGGGTGGGAAACGCTGTACGGTTTCGTGTTACGGTTCCTCCTTTCAAGCCAACGTTCGCTTCGCTCACTGCATCCATTACCACGACAGCCACCTTGAAAGCAAGCTTTCGGTGACTGTCGCAGTAATGTCTGGCCCCTTCAGGGCATGGCTTAAGGGTATATAAACGAAAAAAAGCACAGCGTTTTGCTGTACTTTCTTGTAGCGGGACCCAGGATTGAACTGGGGACCTCATGATTATGAATCATGCGCTCTAACCAGCTGAGCTATCCCGCCAGGATGTTTTAGAACTTTGTTGAGATAGAAGGACTCGAACCCTCACTGACAGAGCCAGAATCTGTAGTGCTACCATTACACCATATCTCAATTTGGCTTCCCTTTGATTTTGGGATTGCAAATGTACGTATGTTTTGCTAAAATGCAAAACTATTTTACAAAAAAATGCAAAAAATATTGATTTTTTATTGTGGAGGTCATATAAATGGGTGTTTCATTGCCCTGAATGGTTGTGTTTAATGAGCAACTTCAGTGCTTTTTAGCAAAAAAAAGCGCATTCTGAGGGGCAAATTTCGTCAGTCAAAAAAGAAATGCCTATCTTTGTTGAATCAAACTCTAATAATTAATGATAATGAAGAAAACAATCATTTCAGCATGTTCTGTGTTGATGGCGATGATTCTGGCAATCCCATCGAATGCGCAGATCACAGGTGTCGAGCTTGCAAGAAAGTCGCAGGACCCTGATAAGTTGCTGACACACGAAAACGATCAGGTCGTCCGTGAGATTGAGGCAGAGGCTGACATCATTGTCTGTGGTGGCGGACTCGCAGGAGTCTGTGCAGCTGTTTCGGCTGCGAGACACGGTGCGAAGGTGATCCTTGTCCAGGACCGTCCGATGCTTGGAGGTAACGCTTCAAGCGAAATGAGAATGGGTATTGTGGGTGTGAAGGAAGACCAGTGCCAGGAGGCAGGTATCCTTGAGGAAATGCAGTGCCGCAACTTCTATTACAACCCGCTTCAGCGCTACACAATGTGGGATGATGTCATCTATTCAACTGTGGTAGAGGAACCTAATATCAGACTGTTCCTCAATACATCTGTCAGGGATGTGGTTATGGATGGAGAAAAGATAGCGGCTGTAAAGTGCTGGAACAGTAACAACTATACAAAATATACATTTGCGGGCAAGCTCTTCCTGGACTGTACCGGCGACGGAATCCTTCGTCTTTCAGGAGCGGAGTTCAGACGTGGTACAGAGTCGAAGCACACATATAACGAATCATATCTTTCAAACGAGGCTGACAACTATAATACGATGGGTAACTCTATCCTTCTTCAGCTTCGCAAGACAGATGAGCATCATCCGTTCGTAGCTCCTGACTGGGCATATCACTTCACTGATGATGACTTCAACTATGAGACTCCTAAGTCTACCATCCCTGGAATCAAGCTCAATTACAAGATTGTATGGAGAGCCCGCGACAATAACTTCTGGTGGATGGAATGCTCGGGAGTGAAGTTCGATACTATCTTCGACGCAAATGAAATCCAGTATGAGATGAAGAGAATCGCATACGGAGTATGGGAATATATGAAGAACCATCCTGACGGACGCGCGAAGAATTACGATCTCGACTGGATCGGTGCAATCCCTGCAAAGCGCGAGTCTACAAGATATGTTGGTCCATACACCCTCACTCAGGATGACGTGGTTTCAGGCGGTCACTTCGAGGATGTGGTTGCATATGGCGGATGGACACTTGACGACCATGATCCTAACGGATTCATGAACAAGGGTCTTGCTTCTACAGAGTATATCGTAAATCAGGGTTACGGAATCCCTTACGACTGCCTTTACTCTGTGAACGTCCCTAACCTTATGTTCGCGGGTAGAAATATTTCGACTTCACATATGGCATTCTCGGGTATCCGAGTTATGGCCACCACAGCACTTATCGGACAGGCTGCCGGTACTGCCGCAGCATTCGTAATCAACAAGGATACGACTCCGGCTGGTGTCCGCAAGGATTATATCGCAGAGCTTCAGGATGCTCTCGAGGATGATGACTGTATGCTTCCATATCGTTGGAGAAAGGTTGCTCCTCTTACACTTGCTGCGAAGACCCTTGCTGAGAATGAGCCTATGAGAAACGGTATCGACCGCGAGTGGGCTGGTGAGGACAATGGTGTTTACACTGCTCCTGGTGAAGTTAACCTTACTTACACATGGGATAAGCCGGTGACAGTTTCTTCTGTACGTTTCATCTTCGATTCAGATCTTAAGGTCAGAAGCAAGAGAATGCGCAAGCTCGAGGCTACTACAGAGCGTAAGGAGATGCCTTCCGAGATGGTTAAGTCGTTCAAGGTTCAGGTTCGTGTTCCTGCTGCTACAAGAAAGCAGAGCAAGCTTAATGCAGCTGATCCTGCAGCTGGCGAGTGGCAGACAGTTGCCGAGGTCAAGAACAACTTCAGAAGACTTGTCAAGCTTCCTATAGATGCGGTTCAGACAGATGCTGTCCGTATCGTGGTCGATGAGACATGGGGTGCGGAGAAGGCACATATCTTCGCTTTCGACGTCAGATAACATACTGCATGATATAGAAAGATGCCGGCTGATAACTTCAGCCGGCATCTTTCTGTTTCTAAGGCATCGCTTGTGAGAGAAACAGCTCAAACTCTCACAAGCAGTCTTCGAATTGGTTGAAAAAGTGCGGTTTCGGATACCGCTTGTGATAGTTTTGGGTAAAAGTCGCACAAGCACGACTTCGACAAGATCCCGTTCTATTCAGCCGTTTGTATTCTGTCTATGTAAAGCACACCGTCAAGATGGTCAATCTCGTGCTGGAATATCACTGCGGTGAAGCCTGTGACGGTCTCTCGAACCATCGGAATCTTTCTGATGTCCTTGCCCGAACCGGCGCATTTCTCTGCGGCCGTCTTCTTAAGCGCCTCCATATCTGCATACTCGATGACGATTTCCTCAGACCTCATGACCTCCTCTCTTCTGTCCGGAACTGAAAGGCAGCCCTCGGGACCTGGATTCATGACCTCCGATTTCTCCACGATGCGTATGTTGACATATACCTCGAATGGGTATATGGTATTGCCATCGGGTGAAACAGTCTGCTTGTCGAATCTCTGCACTGCAACCACTCGTCTGTTGAGCCCCACTTGAGGGCCTGCTATGCCGACGCCGTCCTGGGAAGGATGAGTGACTGTGGAAACCATAAGAGAGGAAAGCTTTGAGAAATCCTCGGAAAGCAGGGCATCAGCAGGCAGGTCGACGCTTGATGCACGCAGGACGGTCAGGTCTTGGCCGTCTTCAATGGTCAGAACCCTCATTATGCTGTCTGTCGAGTTGATCAGCGAAAGTTCCTCGGAAGTGAAACCCTCGTTTCCTGTCTGTCTGCATGACGAAATTCCCATAAGTGCAAATCCTGATACAGTAATGCAGGCCGTCTTGAAGGCCTGAGTAAAATGCTTCATATCAGATTTATTTTTTCAGCAGTACGACAGCATACACCTCGCATCCCTCACCGCGTCCGACGAATCCGAGCTTTTCGGTTGTAGTCGCCTTTACTGAGACATCATCGACGCTGACTCCCATTACCGAGGCCAGGCATTCGCGCATGGCGATGATATATGGTGCAAGCTTGGGTCTCTGCATTGCAATCGTTATGTCTGCATTTCCAATTTCCCAGCCCTCGGCTCTGATCAGTCCGACAACCCGGGACAGCAGAATCTTGCTGTCTATGCCGGCAAACTCGTCTGATGTGTCGGGGAAATGCTTCCCGATGTCACCAAGAGCAAGTGCTCCGAGCAGAGCATCACAAAGTGCATGAATTGCGACATCGCCGTCCGAATGAGCTATGCAGCCGATCGGGCTGTCAATGCGTACGCCTCCCAGCCAGAGCTCAAGTCCCTCTGCCAGGGCGTGTACGTCGTAGCCGTTTCCAATCCTTATATTCATAGTGTCCTGAAAATATTTCTACAAAAGTAAAGAAAAAACATTAAATTTGCTTTTTAATATGGACTTATAGCATTCAAGAGATATGGGATTCAGTTTTAACTTTTTCGGCACACAGGAAGTGAGGAAATTCAATTACAGACCTCGTTTTTATGATCCTGACAAGGAAGAGCGCAGAAGGAAATTCGGCGATCACAGCGCCGAAAAGAAGCCTTATACGCCTGGACAGCATATCAAAGGCAGCCTTCGCGATGGAAACTACTCCAGAACTGAGGAGGTGGGCAAGAATCAGAAGGTAATCGGAATGATAACCACGTTCCTGCTTTTTGCCGTGATATTTCTTATAGTAAAGTATTATCCTATACTTTTGGAAGCTCTCAGCAAGTAATCTATGGATATAAGAATACTTCCAAGCAATATAGCAAACATGATAGCCGCCGGAGAGGTCGTTCAAAGACCTGCATCGGTGGTCAAGGAGTTGATGGAGAATGCTGTGGATGCGGGAGCCGATCAGGTGACTGTCGTCATACAGGATGCTGGTCGTACCTTGATCCAGGTTATTGACAACGGTTGCGGAATGTCTCCGGATCAGGCGGTTCTTTGTTTCGAAAGGCATGCTACATCCAAACTCCATACTGCAGAAGATCTCCATAATATCCTCACTTTCGGTTTCAGGGGAGAGGCTTTGGCGTCGATTGCAGCAGTGGCGGAAGTGACCCTCAAGACGCGAAGGGAGAAAGATGAGGTCGGCTGTCAGGTGGATTTTGCGGATTCTCAGCACCTTTCCACTCAGGAGATTGCAGCACCTCAAGGCGCAAATTTCAGTGTAAGGAATCTCTTTTATAATGTGCCGGCAAGGCGTAAGTTCCTCAAGTCGGACAATGTTGAGTTCAAGCACATCGTTACAGAGTTTACAAGAGTGGCTTTGACGCGTCCAGGAGTTGGATTCGTTCTGACTCATAACGGCAAGGATGTGTGTGTGCTAAGGCCGGCAAAGTCGCTTAAGTTCAGAATTCAGGACCTGCTCGGAGCAGGTGTGGCAAATGATGTCGTAGACATTCATACTCAGACATCTATTGTTGAGGTGACCGGTTATATCGGTCGTCCTGAAGCAGCAAAAAAGGGACTCGGCAATCAATATTTCTTCGTCAACGGAAGATATTTCAAGAGCCCGTATCTTCATAAGGCTGTAATGAAGGCCTATGAGAACCTTATTCCGGATGGTGTCACGCCGTCATATTTCATATATCTTGATGTTGACCCTCAGTCAATAGATGTGAACATTCATCCGACCAAGACTGAAATAAAGTTCGAGGATGACAGTGTTGTCTTCCAGATTTTGTTCGCATGCATAAAGGAATCTCTTGGAAAGAATTCATTTGCGGACAGCATTGATTTCAACCGTGAGGGTGTGCCGGAAATTCCTGCATTCGGAAATAATTTTGACGAATTCCGTCCAATAGATGAGCCTCAGGCTGTCGGCGATCCTACATTTAATCCGTTTGATAATGACGGATTCCCTTCAGAGGTCCCTGCGTTTGACAATTCTTTCGTGCCAGGAGGATTCTCGTCATCTTCATCTCCTTCGATGCCGCATCCTGCGCAGCATGTCAGTGATGCGTCGGAATGGAAAAGGGCTGAGGCTGGCTTTAATCAGTCGTATCAGTTCATGGAGAAGAAGGATGATTACGGGAAGCTTTTTGAAGACAAGTTCGTTTCCGGGAAGTCGGTGATGTTGCTTCAGGGAAAATATATTCTCACGACAGCGAAAAGCGGTCTCATGGTAGTCAACATATCAAGAGCGATGGAGAGGATCCTTTATGACCGTTTCCTTTCGTCGTTGTCGATGAATGCGCATGTCACTCAGACTGCTCTCTTTCCAGTGACTGTAAGAGTGGGAGTTGAAAACATATACCTTTTTGCCGAGCATTCGCAGATGCTTTCAAGCCT
>JAEIGA010009628.1_pt1 | contig 14635 bp, 15 predicted proteins | sample 9270691 | NCBI WGS metagenome assembly JAEIGA01 (sample SAMN17057246, study PRJNA624740) | gut metagenome | biome: biome; isolation source: fecal sample | host: Bos grunniens | place: China: Xizang | collected 2019 | reverse complement strand
ATAGACAATGTTCTCTCGCTTTACTCCCGTCTTGGCGATAAAATCGTCTATTGCGGCAATCTTATCCATACAACCGAGATACTTATGTTCGATATGCAGGCGATTGAGGCGGCTCTCCAAAGTCTTTCCAAAGCCCCCCGATATTACGCCGATATTAAAGCCTTGCTTTACGGCGTATGCCAGCGCATAACCATCTTTGGCGTTGTACTTACGGATGAAATCGCCATCTGGCAACGGCATAATACCGCCATCGGTCATCACACCATCAACATCGAAGACAATCGCTTCGACATCGGCTAACAACTCTTTGAAATTTTTGTTCTTTCCCATATATCTTCACTTATTTTGTCGTAAATCTCCTTTGTGCGTGGCTTTTCAGCCAACATTTTGCGATGACGATCGAGAGTTTCGCTATCTCCTCGACGAGCCGGTCCCGTCTGCGATAGTGCGGGGTTTGCAACTGCAATAGCTTTCTGGGCTGTTTCGGCAATCACGGGTACTATGATATCGAATGGCAGCCCCTCTTCTGCCAGTATTTCGGCAGCATTGGCATACATTGCATTGGCAAAGTTGCAGGCAAATACTCCCGAAAGATGAATCACAGCTCGGCGAGCGCTATCGGCAGGCAAAACCTTTGCGGTAAGCGCATGTGCAACCCTCTCAACCACTTGCAAAGCATGGTCTGTCGCACCTTCAACAAAGATGTAGCCCTTCGAAAAATCGACCTTACGGCCTACCGAAAAGGTCTGGAATGGATAGAACACCGCACGATGTGTATGAGGAGTGAGTGCCTCTATCGGACAACAACCTGCAGTATGGGCTACCACCGCATTATAGGGGATATGCAACTTTTTTGCATACCCATCAACGGCATTGTCACTGACCGAAATAAGATACAAATCTGCCTCGGCAAGCAAAGTGTCGCTCCACTCCGTATGAGCAAGCTCGGCAACCTTACGGCCACGCTCCTCGTTGCGTGCAAAAATCTGCACCAACTCCAAGCCCTCGGCCTCAGCTATCGCTTGTGCTAACGACTCAGCCACATTTCCACTGCCAACAACTACTATTTTCATAAATTAAAAATTCCTTTAATTATCAATTATATATTTTCGAGTTTCACGCTTAAAAACTTATCTCCAATGCGGGTAAAACACCACTTTTCGGCACCACCCTCCGAGCAACGATAACGCTTGCAAATCTCGGCATTTGCCATCGGAAAGTCCCTACGGTAAATCTCAGCCTTGCGCCCCTTCATCAACTTCTTAAACGCACTATCAATCTCATATATTGCCTCCACCTCGAAGGTGCGACCAAGCACACCCGAAGGCTTTTCAACTGACAATGCCACACCATTGTTAGACCACACATCGCACTTGCCCTCGAATGCCACAGCCACCATTCGAGCATGCTGTAATGCCACATCGGGCAGGGTAATATAGCGATATTGCGAAAGGTTGGATGGTTGTACACTCCATTTTGCAGAGTTGCGCTCCTCCACGCCACACGAGAACTCTCCTACACCTATGGCAACAGCCGAAAGGCGTGGTTCAGAGCCGTCTATATAGATATTTACCTCCTTGGCCTCACCTCCGAGCGACACTGTTTCGACCACACAAGCACCAAAGAGTCGAAATGCTTCGTCCACATCAAAAAGTGGAGAACACTTCACGCATACACGGTCAGCAACCCTTTGTATAGTGGGCATCAACGCCACCACATCAGGTGAACAATCCTCCAATCGCACCAACTTTTCACCCCTCGCTCCTCGGCGATCAGGATCGGAGAAACACCAATCGAAGTGGTCGGTACAATTTGCAAGATACACCTCTGCCGAGGAGCATACCACCTCTATATTTTCGGCTCCGAGTCGGCGGAAATTCTCACGAGCGACCTCGGCAACCATCTCGTTGCGTTCGATAGTTACTACTCTCTTGAATCGTTTGGACAAAGCAAAGGCATCGACACCTAGTCCGCAGGTCAAATCGAGAACACTCTCCCCCGAAAGGCACTTACGCAGAGCACACTCCTCGCTAGAAGATTGCTCATAAGCAAGCGTTGGCACTATGGCCTGAACTGCAAAGTATGACGGCAACTTCGTGCGACATTTTTGCAGGTTTTTAACCTGTGTAGCCACAATAGAGGCGTGAGGTACATGCCTGTCGAGGGCTATATCAGTCGGCTTGCGATTGATGTTATCCCTAACGGCAGCGGCGACCTCCGCGCTACACAATATTGAAAACTCCTCGATGCTAAACATGGTGCAAAGATAGTGTTTTTTACTCTATTTTTGGTACCTTTTTTTGTTTTGGCAACAACCAAAACGATAGTGTTATGATGATAAATAGCACATATATTCCCCACATAACACCCTCTGAAATTGTGATATTGAAATGTCCATACGGCAATTTCGCCGCCCACTCGACAACCACATTTTGCAATGATGCCGCAAAATCAGCCACAGCCCCCATAAATGGCAATGCAAGGGCAAGAACACCTGCCAACACCACAATATTAGCAAGCAAAATCACCACTGGGTTAATTAAAATTCCGACCAACGAAATTGTCGAAAAGGTATTTGCCACCAGAGGCATTGTGGCCAGAGTCGAAGCGATGCCCACCAGCAATATTCCAACCACAAAATTCAGGATTTTGAAGCGAGTGGAGCATATGCAATAAAGCTGCATACCCCACAAAACAATACCGGCAACGGCTACAAATGACAACTGAAACGATATGTCGAATAGCAGATGTGTATCGAAAGCAAGCAACACAAAGGCTGTACCTGCCAAAATGTTGATACTTGCATACTCTCGCAAAGAGGAGAGTGAAAATTGTAGCAACGAGAACATTATTGCTGCTCGCACTGCACTTGGCGACATCCCACAAAGCCACACATAGAGCCAAATCAGCGCAATAGCCACTATCGAGCGCACGACATTTCCGTAACGCAGCAACACCAGCGGAAAAAGCAACGTATTGATAAGCATAAATGCTATGCCGATATGCAAACCCGACACTGCCAGCAGATGCGATGCCCCACTCGCAGAGTATCTTTGGCGGAGTTCTGGGGCAATTTCACCTCGTTCGCCCGTAGTCATCGCCAAAACTACGGCCCGACCATCTCCCTCGGCCATTGTACCCTGTAATCGCTCAACCGCCCAATCGTGCAAACTTCTATTTTCTGCAGGTATATACTCGTAAGTTGCGTGGTTATTAACCGATACGGAGCCGATGAAACCGCGATGATGCATCAATCTTGCATAGTGCTCTCGCTCGGCTCGAAATGGACGAATAGGAGTTGTGAGATGAAGGAGATCTCCTGCCCTGAATTTAGTGAGAGAATCACCCCAAAGCATCACCTTGCGATTGTTAAGCGAGCCGTCAGCACAAACCTCAATCTGCGCTTGGGCAGCGGTGTAACCATCGCGTTCAATCGAGGAGGTTTTGACTTTTAGCAACATTTCAAGGGGGCGGCCATACTCTATCTCCCCACGATAAGAGATTGTATGAAGCAGAGATCCAACTGCAAAAATCATCACCACAAGTGCGAGGTTCTGCCACCACTTCGCGAGAGCGATAACGCCCACTAACGAAACAAAGCAGGCGAGGAATATCAACCATACGGGGAGCTGGAACTTATCAGCAAAAAAGATACCCATAGCAAACGGTGCGACCACCATTGCCATAGGTATCTTTGCAATACGACTTGTCAGATTTTCCAAAAACCACCTCATAACTATCACAAAGATAGTTAAAAATCCTTTTTTATGAAAAATCTGCAAGAAAAAGTTCCCAGCCACACCAAACCGCCGTCATATCGGCCTCCACGCCATTCTCGACCTCCGACATAGCCGCTACAACAGCCGTCATAACCGCCCCATCGGTAGTCGAAATCTCCTCATCGGGAGAGAGATGGGTGGCATATGCCACTCGGCGAATATAGTTGTCGGTATGATTCTCAACAGGTGGAGCATAGCGATTGATAATCTGTCGCAAAGTTCGACAGCCGTGCTTTACGGCGTATGTATGCAACAACACGAACATTGCTCGATACCCCCACTCCACACTTTCGAATTGGCGAAATGCCGAATCGCTACTTTGCGCCCTCTCGCTTTTGTAACGAAATGAGCCAAGGCGTATATTGCCTGGATTGTTATTACGAAGTCCTCTACTCATCTTTGTCATACACACCTATCTCTTGTTCGACTTTTCGTTTGACATAACCACGCAACCAACCAAATAGTTTCGTATCGCTCAACACCGAGGCATTCTCCAAAAATGACCACATCTCCACACCGCATATTGCCCCCGTAACGATGCGGGTAAAGTTGAGAGTTATAAAGTCGAGAATACAAAATTCAATCAGCCAACTCATCATAATTGTAAGCATCACAAAGCCCGCTTTACGAATTGTTCGCCACGCCTCGTGCGAGGAGAAATACCATCGTTCACCTCTTTGCTTCGCCTCGCAACGAGAGGCCAAAACCCCCGTTACAAAATCTATAAAGATAAACGATAACGCACACAAAACCAACGGTTTAATCGGCGCAAACAGCGCTGCCAAACCGAGTATCACGCCATTAGCGCATCTGTACATAGCCTCCATCGATTGTACATTTTTGCAGCGCATCTCGCTCCACCTCGTAACTCGAAAATTCCGAAGTGTGCTCTCTCAAATGATTTGACAATCTTCTCAACAGTGTTTGACGGCGCTGACGCAACGATTTTTGCAAGGCCTGCGTAGTCGATTTAATCGAAGTATCACTTCGTGCCGAAGAGGAGATGTGCAAACCGCCCTGTCCAGTGCGAACATTCAAGGCGGGCTGAATCATTGTTCGGACCGCCATAGCGAGCGCAGGCGCAACAAAATTGTTGAGAAGTGTCGGATGAGAGCCTTTAAGCAACTCGGAATATAGCCTCTCTCCCACCACTGGAAGAATATAGCGCTCTTCTGCTGCAGCAATATCCGAATCGAGGACAACCTCTGGCGAAAGATACTCGCCATCACCAAAAGCCAACGAAATAACTTGTTCATTTGTAATGAGATTTTTCATGTTGTTTAACCTATTGAAGTTATGTTGTATTTGCTTATTTCGGAGAGGAACAACTGCTGGCGTTCGTCATTCTCGTCATAATCCAAACCGTCTGCCTTTCGTGCCTCCCAAACCTTCATATAGATTGGTTTAGAGCGGGTTGGCGGACGATTGATTATAGCGAGCGAAGAGCAATCCACCCCCATAATCTCCGACATTAGACGCACAATGGGCTCCATTAGCTCGGACTGCTCGCCAAGAATAACCGTATTGAGCGCCACCTCGTACTCGTGCAGAATACGCTCCGAATTGAATCCAGACGAGTAGTCCAAGCCACTCAACGAGCGGAACCAAGAGTGGGCTACTACAATATCGCCAATTGCCTGGTCGTGAAGCTCTTTCCAGTCACCATCATTCTGCGACTCAATGGGGATAAAGCGGGAGTTATCATCTCCACCATCGCCCTTAATGATAAACATCACTTGTCCTGGCTTGCCTGCAAAACGCTGCTCGGCAAGTCGAGCCAACTCCGCAGCCTCCGCCTCGCTATCAACCGCATTATCAATCATCATCACACCCGAAAGTTGGAACGAATTGTCCAAACGGGCGATATTCCAACGATCCGTCTTGTAGGCTATGGCCGATACATTCATACCTGCAATGTACTGCGGCACTCCGTAGTGGTTAAACATTGGCTCGTAATCTTTGTAATGGATTATCGAGCGCAGTGTTCCATCGCTATACTTAGAAAAGTTGGGGTATAGCGATACTGTTTTTGCATCTTTCGCATTGAAGTGTTGCCAATCGTGATGAATCAATATGTGCTTCGAATCCTTCGCTACACGACATCGTGTTGCATCTTGGTGATATATTGAGATAAATGAGTGTTTCTCGTCTGTAACAACCTCCAGAAAAGCGTTACCGAAGAGTGATTTGTCGAAGGCCAACTTATTCAGCACCTGACGCAACGACTCTCCATCTCCGTTGATATTCTCCACGAGATAGCCCAACATCGGATTTGCGGTGTCGTATGTAAAGCCTTTACCGGAGATATAATCCGCCTTATCGTTAATTATTCGTCTGTGTGCTGTGGCTCGGCGCGACAACAATGCCAAGGCTTCGGGCAGGCGGTTATCCGCGCCCCATCTCCAATACTCTTTGCTCTCACCAGATGTTGTAGATAGAGCATAGAGGGTGTCGGCACGGTTTTCGGTTGAGCACATCACACTTTTTGTCTTTATCTTCTCCATATTTTTTGCTATTAATATTTAAAGGATTTCCTGCGAAAACTCCGTATCCACCGATACAAGTCGCAATATTGCGGTAGGCTGCTCACTTGGCGATGTTCCCGAAGAGGAGATAAGATATTCGAGGCGAAGAGGTTGCTCATTGCCATAGTTTTTCGAATAACCAACCAGCAAATGGCGGCCATCATTCATCCCTATATCGGCAATCAGGCCATCCGTTGCCGCCTGCTCCAAAAAACCGTTGTTCAACCACTGCTCGGCAATCAAACGATTCGCTTTGAGTTGAAGCGTATGCGACACTCTCAATGCTCCACATCTATTCTCTATCTTCTCCTCGTAGTACGAACTATCATCGAGCAACTCCACCTCTATGGCAACTCCGCCAAACTCCACCTCACAACCCTCTTTTGAAAAGAGTGCCGTTCCGACCGAGTCGGATGGGTAGAGCAAAACGCTTACTACCCCTCCGACTGGCTTATAAGAGTATTTAGCAGCCATTACAACGACACCTCTCCGTCATAAATCTTTGCAGAAAGCAGCGTGTGGTCGAGAATCTTGGCTCCCGCCATAAAGGTTACTCGCTGACGATTCTCCATCTCGTCTGGATTGTACCACATACGCACCTCATTCTCCGGAGCATCCGCAGTATTGAGGGCCAAAACCAAATTACGACGGTCTGTGAGCAAGCAGAAAGTGTTTGCACGCGAAGGGCTATATCTCTTTACCGGAATCTCCACAAGCGGAATACCGTGGTATGTCAATGTAGGACGCGAAGATGCACCCTCTGCCATTGTGCTTGCCAATGCTCCATTGTTTTCGAGTTCGAAGTAATAAGCATCGTAGATATCCGAGCTTACGAAATATGCCAATTGGCCATCTGCTGCAAGTGAACGAACAGCCTCTGGTGCATCTACCCACGTTTCGTACAAGATATTCGTTGCATTGAGCTCTACATTCTCCTGCACGAATTTGATTGCCACACCCTCTCGATACTCAACACCAAGGTCGATAAGTTGGCGAATAAAGCCATTGAAGGTGGTATAAAGCGAGAGCTCCTCGTCCTCACAACCAAACCACATAGTTGCAAAGATGCCATCTGCAATAGAACGGCGGAATAACTCTGTCTCTGCCTTTTCGAGCTCTGTGCCGGTCAAGTCTTCGATGTTCGCCTCTGCAGAGCTGAGCATCAACTCATAGACTGTCGAGAAGTAGTCATCGGCTGAATAAGCAGCCTCCGCCTTAATCTTCTTCATATCGATTTTGCACGGAGTAATATTAGCTGCAGAACCACCCTGCCAGCCAGACGAATAGGAGTTCAACACCTCAACACACTGTGTCAAAAGAGGTACAGTTGTTGGAATTGGCATATTATATACTACACGAACTCCGAGATCCTTGGCCGATGGGCCACAAAAAGTTGGGCGAAAAAAGATATTCTCAACCTCTTTTGCTTTGTAAGTTTTTGAATTTTCAATAATCATAGCTTAAAGTTTTTTGTTTTTTTGTTTGTTTTTTAATGTTAGTTGGTTTTGAGCAAGATACGCTACATGCGACTGCTCTTCAATTTGTATAAATCCTCAGCATAGGCCATTGCATTTCGGCCTACCGAAGCTCCATCGAGCAGGGGATCTTCACTTGGATTTACCCCTGTCGATTTTGCCACCTTCTGTCCCTCTTTAATGGCTATTACAGAGGTCAATATACCACTATCGGGCTTATGCAGAATGTTGATGTCGAGAGGCAGTGGTTGCTTTTCACACCTATTTGGCGAAAACCACGCCTTAACCATATCCACAATGCTTGCTGCTTTGGCGGTATACTCCGCACCAATAATCTCATCGGCAAGCCCACACTCTACAGCCTCTTGTGGCGACAACCACCTTCCGCGACCACCATTCTCTGCCATTAACGACTCGAACTGCGCCACCTCTCGGCCCGAACGCGAAGCATACAACTCGGCAATACGAGCATCGGTCTTTTTCAGAAGGTCGATTCTCTCCGTTAGGTCTACAATATTGCCCTCTACCGCGCTGCTCGACTGATGCACAAGATATAGTGCCGAAGAGCTGATTTGACGACAACCCTCGCTTGCAGCCTGCGCAATAATCGTGGCGGCAGAAGCGGTATAGCCATAACATCGAGTGGTAATCTTTGCATCAATGGCAACCAACGACTCGTAAATGAGCAGAGCGTCATTCACATCTCCGCCTGTCGAGCGAATATTGACCACCACCTCAGCGGCCTCTATTTGTGATAGTTTGGCCACCTCATCTCGAAATCGCTCGTATGTGGCAATGCTGTGTGATGAGTGCGAAAACTGACTCTCCTCTGGCACGCCAATAACCCCTTCGATATCAATTGTACAGATTGAGGCATCGTTTGAAATATTAATTCTTGTTTCCATCTTTAATCTTAAAATTTTTCCTTTTATAAATGGCATTACGAGCCTTCTCGAACGAGCAGTTCAACTCTGTTGCAACCTGATTTATCGCCTCCATTTTCGGGGAGCCGCAACTTACCAAATGCCGCACCTTCTCCCTGATGTACAGCTGCTCCAACCTTGTAAAATCCAGCAACCCCTCTTGCCACAACCAATCTACCGCCATCTCTTTTGATTTACCTTGCAGGCGATTGTTCAGCACAACAAATATTTTCCTCTCTTTTCGTGTCATAGTTAATCTTCAAGTTCTCGTTCAAAAGTACATCGCACTACACCCTCTTCACAACTCCAGCCATCTATCTTCGCCAAACGAAACAGCGCACTCTCACCCTCAATCTTAAATCGGAATTTCGATCTAAACGATAGTTTTGGACCATCAGCCGTAAAGAGCTTTGCCATTTCAGCAGTTGAAAAATAGATTTCGGCGGTTACCCTTTGGCGTTTCATTCGCCGATGAAGCATTGGAAGATAGAATCGATGTAAGCCCTCCAAACCATTGCGTGTTTCATAGCAAAGATTAATCTCTTCCTCATCGATAAATGCCGCATAAGGATATAAGTTTAGCTCACTCGCCACTGGCCACACCTCGCCTTCTGGCAATTGCTTCAACCCTTTGTAGCACACAATCTTTGTTGTAAAAGAGGTGTCAGCACCATCTTCCACAGAGCCAGCATCTCCCACCTGCAAAATCGAAGCTGAAGGGGCCGAATAGATTACGCCTGAGATATTCAAAGTGGTGGCAAAAAGAGGGTTTCTTATCGTCTCCGTAGAGTCTTTGGTACCATATAGCGTATTACGAAAACTCCACTGTCCCAACACACTCTCCTCTTCGGCGTTGAAGCGGTGCGAAGCTGCGTCTGCATCGAGATAGGTTAGCAGAAACTCCTGAGGAGTGTTCCACCCGGCATCGGCAACAAGAAATCCGTTCAACAAATTCACTCTAGCATCTGCATCGAACACGCCACCGCCATCGTAAATCTCCTCCAATGGCTCGATATGAATCTCTTTGCGTTCCTCATCGGTGTAATATGCCAGATTGAACATCTTGCCCACGGCTGACAACATATCGATCTGTCGGATATTTTTCGGTGCTATGTCCTTGTAGTTGATTGCAGAGCCATAGCCTGGCACATTTGTGAAGTATGGTCGCAAGGATGTGGTTGTATGCAGCGTGAGCGACATACCCGCTTCGGCTCCTGAAAACCAGAACTTATCCAACACCAACGACTCGCCAGCAGCAACATCTTGTGGCGGAATACGAATATCCATCACAACCTCAGTCGTACCCTCCTCTTCGACATGTCCAGCATATAGAGCCCAATCCTTGTCGCAAACTCTCCACGCAGCACTACTACTGTCGCGATAATGGAGATGCAACGACTCTACCGCTGCTGATGCCGATGTTCCCACAAGAGTCGAACGCGAAGACCACTCTCCCATAACATATTGCTCACCCGATGCCAGGTGCTCAACCAGACGATACTCACGGCTTGCCACGTGGTCAAAAACGACCACTCGGTATATTCGATTTGCCTTCGCCTCGTTGCGATAATCTTTGAATGTATTTGCCAACATCGTCTGCACACGCAAACCATCCAATCCCTCCACCGTATCGAAGCCGCACAATCTGTTGCGCGAATGGATTTTATAATCGGAGAGATATTCGAGATGGAGAACAAATCCGGCCTTTACCGAACGCGAAGGGGTAAAGCAGATGTTGCCAGCACCATTTATCGAGAAGGAGTTGTTGTTGCAGAAGGTGTCGCTCATAGCCACACCATTACCATCCACCGCCTCTGGATTTGCCGTATCGACAACTGCTCCAACCGAGTGAGTTGCAAATGCAGTCGAAGCGTACACCCTACCGAGGTAGTCGGCCGTTGTCGTTGCAGAGTTGGCTCGTCTGGCCAAGAAATCACACTCACGCTTCGCCTCCGACACATCGCTACGCGAATAGTCGCCACTCACATATAGTGATTTTGCCACCTCACTCTCCAAAAAACGACTCTTCAACCTATACCCCGTCTTATCAAACATAGCCTTTATCATCTGCACCACCGATACAAATGGATGGTAATCATCTGTGAGCAACACCCTCTCCACAGGCATTGCCGAAGAGGTGTATTTCAGAGAGTAATCTCCGCGATAGATTGGAAGAAATACCACCGCCTGCTCCCCTTCCCACGAGGAGGTTATGGTTGAGAGGTCGAGCAGAGCCGAAAATGGTATATCGAGATTCGAAACATCGTTATATATCAAACTCTCTATCCACTCTGCACCACCCTCGCGAAGAAGCACCTTATACCCCTCTTTTACACCATTGCCGATGGTTGTGCTATGCAGATATGCCGTACCCTCGAATATGGTTACACCATCCTGCTCCAACTTGGCTGTGTGGTGCTTCGCATTGAAACTTTCCGATGCAAAAATATCGCGCGAAGCTCCAAACAGAGAGTCGTTTGCAGGTGTTCTCGGAAGAAAGAGTTCTATCTCTCTACCATCTCTTGCACCCTCGACATCGGTCAAATCATCCGCATTGAAATTGATAGGAATGGGCGGAACACCGTCAATATCGCATCTGCGACCATCTATCCACAATGTTACCATATCGCCTCCTCCTTATGCGGCAAGCGCAAATTTAATCCGACACAGCTTGGCTCATTAAAGAGGTTGTACTCTATGGTCGAAGTGGTAACCTCCACTCCCATAAAATCTCCTCCAACACCCTCAATCCACACCTTTGGCGAAGAGACAATTTCAGCAAGAGCCTCGACAGTCGCACTTGGCTCATAACGCGAAGCCACCGAAAGTTCTACGGCTGTTTTGCCAGAGATAGCCTGTGGCCCGTTACAAGTTCTGATGTAGCTCTTCTCGACCTCGCGTTTCGATGTGTGCGATATTGGAAATGTATATCGCTCGATTGCTCCGCTCTCAGATAACCACGCCAAACGCACCGCACCCTTTCTCGCTACAACCACATCGTAGTGCAACTGCCCAAACTCTTCACCATTACAAGTAAGTCGAATATCCATAGTTTGGATATCCTTGCCGAAATCCTCGGTGGAGATACAGAGTCGTAGCGGAGCAGTTGTTATATGGCTTTCGAGTGTAAGCATTTCTCCATTATCGGCAGATATTGTTGCCTCAACCACATCTCCATATTCAGCCATAATCAGGAGTTCATCACACTCGCCATAGGAGATTCGGCGAAGCAATGGTTGAGAGGTGATTATGGCTGGTAAAACCTCGCAACTTACGGCATTGATTGACACAACGACATCCTCCGATTCCACATTACCAATACGTATTCTGTAGGCGGCTGTTGGGGCCTCATATAGCGCCGAGTGGGTGGTATAGGTTGGAGCATACTCCCCAAAAGTAGAGATATAGGGGGCAATATTTATCTCAACATTCAGCACTTTGTTCAACTGTTGGGTAGCAATAACCTCCTCAGTCATTGCATCGATAATTTCGACCTCGAAAGATTGTGGCTCTACCCTCTCGGTTTCAATGCCGAAGAGAATACCTCGACACAACGGAGAAAAATTATCCGATAATTTACTAATTCTCATAGACATCTTTGTTTTTTGGTTAGAAAATAGTTTCAACTTTGGCCGTAGCCTCTATCGCAATAGCACCATGCTCATCGATAACCTCGGCACAAGGGGATATGGATAGCTCTTTGACTACAGCAATGTTTTCCTCTTGCGATAGAGCAACAAACATATCCACAACCGACTTCTCCATCTCAGCTAAAACGCCATTTCTCTCGGAAGGAGAGAGTTTTGCCCCTTGGCGAGCCAGGCACAATGAGACTTTGTATGTTATTCGGCCATGTTTTTGCCCCTCCATAGCGACAAATTCGGGATAAGGCATAAAGGCAGCGGGATAGCGACAGACGGTAGTGGGATAGTATGATTTGTCGTTCATATGGAAGACATAACCACACTTCGATACCACCTCCTCCATCGCACTACACAATAAAGCGCGATTCATAGGTTAAAAATGTTGTTAAATGTGTTAATAATTTGTTCGTGACTGTCGAAAACATAAGAAATGTTCCGAGCGGTCAGCATTTTGGATTGTTGATAAGGTTTTGAACAGCAGAGTGCCGAATGTTAAAAACCTTGTGTCGATTGACGCCGATTGACGGTGCAAATATATAATCGGAAAAGGGGGCTTGTCAAGTCTTTTTGATAATAATTTCCAACTTTTTTACCCTACAATCAGAGCAAATATCTCATTGTGAAATGTTTGCACCCACAAATTTTTTTGCTTTTTTTCTAACTTTTTTACCTAAATGGAGAACACTCTGTATAAAATTTGCTTATCTTTGCGGTAATAATGGCATACAACGAAGTCAAACTGGCTAAATTGAATGATTTTTTAAAGAAACCATTTGACTTTGTTAACGATGTTCAATAAAGTCAATTGGCTTCTAATAATGGATGATGGCAGTAAACGCAAAAATAATTGCAGTGTCGTATTTGAATACGATACCGTTCATCTATGGACTTCGACACCACGCTAATCTCGGTGCCGAACTACTGCTTGCACCCCCTGCAACTTGTTACCAAAACTTCGTCGAAGGCAAAGCCGACATTGCGCTTGTGCCTGCGGCTATGGTGCCATCACTCCCTGATGCAGAGATTATTACCGACTACTGCATAGGTGCTATTGACAATGTCCGCACGGTGGCAGTAATGAGCAATTCACCTATTGAAAAGGTGCGCCGCATCTATCTCGATGCTCACTCCAAGACATCTGTTCAGCTGTGTGGCTTCCTCGCCAAGAAGTTGTGGAAAATTGAACCTGAGTGGGTAGCAATGAGCGACTACTCGATACTCAACCACGCCGAAGAGGGAGATGCCTTCCTACTGATTGGCGACAAAGTCTTCGACCACGAAGGCGAATTTGCTCACACCTACGACCTCGCAGCGGAGTGGCACAAGGCCACAAAGATGCCTTTCACATTTGCCGTATGGGTTGCTCGCAAAGGACTTTCGTACGAAGTACGCGATGAATTGCAGGCAGCATTCACCTTCGGAATAGAGCATATCTACGAGGCTATTCTCGAAAGCGACTATGCTGATCGCGAATATGCCTACGAATATCTTACACGCAATATCGACTTTTTGTTCGACATACAAAAACACAACGCACTTAAAAAATTCTGGGACTACGGCCTCAAGATTGAGCCGAAGGTCAATCCCGGTTGAAGGTAATCGCAAGTGTTCGGGCTCTTGACAAAACTTCCACCGAACACACATCGGAAACACACAAAAATCGAAGTTAATCCTATGAAACCATAAGGTTTCTTAAAACGGAAAAGAGATGATTACTATCTACTTAAAGCAATACAACAAGATTATCCGCAACGCCGACACCGAACTCTTCGATGATCTCGGTTTCGATGATATTCTCTGGATTGATATGGTGCAGCCTACCATTAAGGAGCAGAAGGCTGTCGAGAATTTTATGGAGATTAGCCTCCAAACCAAACAACAGGTCGAGGAGATTGAGTCTACATCAAAGTATTCGGAGCACGAGAATGCCATTATCTCGAACTCGAACTTCTTTGTCCCTACGGGCGAGAGTTTCGAGGTTGAGCCCGTGTCATTTATCCTCTCTAACGAGGGTGTTTTGGTCTCGGTGCGCCAGGCCGAAATGCGTACTTTCCGCGAGGCAGAGAAGCGTTTGCAGATGAACTACCGCAGTTTTTCGACTGGTTATCACATCCTTATATCGCTGCTTGAAGTGCGTATCGACTTCGATGCCGACTTGGTGGAGATGGTGGGCCGTCAGGTTTCGACTCTCTCGAAGACTATCACCAAGGAGGACTCCATCGACAAGGACATCCTCTTGCGTCTTAGCACCTTGCAGGAGCGTACCATGGTGCTTCGTGAGAATATCTT
>JAEIGA010009627.1_pt1 | contig 14635 bp, 4 predicted proteins | sample 9270691 | NCBI WGS metagenome assembly JAEIGA01 (sample SAMN17057246, study PRJNA624740) | gut metagenome | biome: biome; isolation source: fecal sample | host: Bos grunniens | place: China: Xizang | collected 2019 | reverse complement strand
GTCTGTTGTTGCAGTGGGGTAGGAGTTTGTTGAGATGAGCGGTATAGCCTTCTGTCTGTCGAAGTACACGCTGAACGTCAGCATCTTGCTGTATGCATAGTCTGCCGTTACTGAGTAGTTGAACGATTTGTTTCCGCTTGTTGCCTGCATTGTTCCCTTGTCTATGCTTCGGCAGATTGATGAACTGTTCTTGAACGAGAAGTCTGCACGTATGTTTATATCATTGCCCTGGTTCTTCTTACTATTCTTGCTTGCCTTCTTTCCTCCGTTGAACAGGTTGAAATTTACAATCTTATATCCAATGTTGAATGCAATCTCTTCGGAACTTGTTTCAACCAACTGTATGGCTGTAACGCTCATGTTCAATGTTCTCGATTTTATGAACTTACCGCCAAGGGTTAGGTTGAAGTTCGTTGTCACGTCGAGTCCTATCAGTGGCGAGAAACTTTCGTTGATGGATACTGCGCCCACGTTGTAGCGTCCACTTGGCATCGGCATGCCTGTTGTGGTGTTGTTGACAAAACCTATGCCTTTAGAGTATTCCATGTATGTGGCGTATGTGCTGTATGAGCCCACTGCATATACGCTCTTGTAGCCGTGCTCGATGTTCACACTCTTGAAGTATTTCTTCAGGAACTCCAATTTTGACAGTCCTGAATATTTAATCTTCCAGTTAGGCAACAGACGGAACATCTGTGGGAATATTGAGTTGCCTTTTATTCCTGTATATGTGTCGAGGAATGCGGGTATCATCACATCGGCCGAGTATTTGTTTACTCCTCCGTTGGCTGCGTCGTATGGCTGTCCGGCAAGTGAACTTGATGCGGGATATTTTACACCTTCGTACAGTTTTTCGGTCTTTTGGCGATAGGCCTCAATGTTGTTTACGAAGTTGTTATACACCGCCGAATTGTAGCCATTTCCTGCGTTTCCGCCACCAAAGGAACTTCCAATGGTTATGGTTGTCATTGTGAGTCCGCCCGATTCGTTGAACGGCATGCCGGCATACATGAACTGTATGTTTTTGCTGTTGTTACGTGTCCAGCTTGCATTAAGGTCTATCTTGAAATCGCGCATAGGCTCGAGTGTCATCTTGAGCTGCAGGTCCTCAGCTGCAGTTGATGACGCTTGCGATGCAATGCCGTCGTTGTTCAGTAACCAATTGTTGCGGTGGGCTTTTTCAAGGAAGCTGTCATTGGTAAGTCCAAAGGCAAAATCAAGTCCGGGAGCATATATGCCGCCAATCTTGTTCTGTCCAAAGATGTCACCTGTATTCGGAAGGAATCCGGGCAGGTTCATCGCGTATGCGTTGGTGTAGTTTACCGATATGTTTCTTACGAGCATCAATGCACGTACAGGGTACTGCATAGCCTTTGCGAATTTGCTGAGTTCTCCGCTTTCGTCGGCTTTTGGTAACACTGTCACCTTAACGCTTATGCTGTCCTTGTTCTTTATAACAATCTTGTTGTCATCAAGAATCTTATATTTCAGTCTGTATTTCTCGCCTTGTTTTGTGCGGGCTGTGATTTCAACCTTTTTGCTCTTTAGGTTATGGGCTATGGTTGTAGTGGTGTCGTTGCGGAGTGTTATCTCTTTTACGAACGGTTTGACTTTCTTTGGTTTGGGTTTGCGTGTCTGTGTCTTGTTCTTCTTGTTGCTGGCAAATCGTTTGTTTGTCTCTTCAAGATATGGTATAAGGTTATACAACTTTTCAAAGTTGAATGTGCTCTTGAATGTTATATTGCGCTTGTTCGAGATGTTATTTCCGAAGTTTATTCCTGAAATGCTGTTTCCTCTGAGCCAGTTGTATGTGGCGGAGTAGCTGACATCGGCTGTCAGCCACTCGAAGATTGGCATCTTGTTGAGTGGCAATGAGTATGATGCACTAAAACTCTGCTGATATCCGAGTGGTGTACCGAACTCCTTGAGACTCTGTTTTACAGAATCTTTCCACATTACATATTCGTTGGGATACATGGCTTTGTTTACCGGTACAAAAGGTTCTGTCACTTCGGCATTTGTACCTGTATTTATACTCATTTTAAGGTTGGTTGTAGGGTCCCATTTTAGCGACATGGCGCGGTTCCAATAGAACTGTTGCGAGAATGTCAACGGAATTTCGCTTCCTCCAGCCATTGCTTCAAGGTCGCGACGTTGTATCTCGTGGTATGTACGTGTCATATCGGTGCTCAATGCCAAGGTCTGGGGTAGTGGGTTTATTCCCCATTCCTTAAGAATCTTTGCCCATTTCGATTTGCTTTTCATCTTGCCGAAAGGCTTTATTGTCTTTATCGGGCTTGAGTAGTTGTAGGCAAGCGATGCTTTCCAGTTAAGTCTGTTCTCCCAACTTATAGTACTTCCGCTATTGTCGGTACTTGCACGTGAGTAGCTGAAACTTATGTTTGCCGGGTCGTATGGCATTGGTTTCTTGCTGCTTATGTTTATTTTTGCATTGCTTATGCTGAAGTTGCGGCTTATTGAACGCACTTCGGTTATATTCTTTAGTGAGTCGCGTCTTGCCCCTTCGTATGTGTCAAGCATGTCGTCAAGAACAATATCGGTGTCGAACGGGCTATAAAGCGGTGATGTCACCTCCTCGGTAAATGAATAGTATGCAGGAATAGATATCTTGAACGATTCGGGGAAAAGACGGCCTGCATTCATTGTACCTGTAAGTGAATATTGGTAGTAGTTATCGGTGCTTCGTGCCGACAGCTTTTCCTCGAGGCCGCCGAATCCGGCGGTCTCAATCTTGCCTTGTGCTGCGAACGATGCGATATCCGACAGTTTCAGGTTAAGGTTTCCTTGTGCCGCCCATCCGCTCTTGTTGTTGAATCCCAACAAACGCATTTCGTTCACCCATATAATAGCTGATTTGTTGCTTGCACTGTTGTTACGCACACCAATCATCATCACTTTTATTTGTCCCAAAGAGGGGCTGCCCACAACGCTTATCCTGTTCTTTGGCATCTCTTCGTCATACTCGCTGTATATAGTGGTGTTTGTAACTCCTTCGGCATTGTTGTTACGCAGCGTGTTACGCCTTGTCTTTATATCTGTCAGTCTTGTCAGCGGTATGTCAATCATGTTTTCCTGTGGCCATACGGTTGATGCTCCCACGGTGCTGTTGCCATCGTACGAGCCGTGAGGTGTCAGGGTCAACGGAATTTCATATTCGTAGTAGTTGCTCTTGTAGTCCGAACCAAGGCGTACGAACAATGACAGGTCATTGTTTCCCAATTGTGTCGCATCTGTTTCGGGTGCTTCGGCATGTACGTAGAGCTGTATACGTTCATATTGACGAATGTCAAGGTTGCTCTTTTTATATACGGCGCGTGACTCCTTGCTGCCGAGGTTGTTTACATTTAGTGCAAGAGCCTGTTCGTTGTCCTGGCGCAGTTGTGGCTGGCTGGGGTCAAGCACACGTGTTATGCCCGGAGGCAAAACGTAGTTGACAGGTTTTCTGTCGCCATGCTCCTCAATGCTTACTGCCGATGTGGTAAATTCTCCCGACATCGTCGGTGATGCATTGTTCTTCGATGCTATTGGTTGCTGGTATGGACGCCATGTACCACGTACAAGTTGCATGGTCGCAAAACGCAAGGTTATCGGCTTGGCAAAGGATGTCATGTACATACGTATAAAACGTATAGAGGTGAAGTCGCGTATCGAACCGACTACCTTTTCGTATTCGTCAATGGGGATACGGAACTTATACCAATTTACACTTTCGCTGTTGCCGTTGCGTAGTTTGGTTGTTACAGTGCGCTTGTCAGTGATATAATTCTTGCCGACAACCATCTCTTCGGGACGTAATGATATTCTGTATTGGAAGAAATTTTCATATTCGTCCATGGTAAAGTCCTGATTGCTGTCTTCAATGTCGGGTGTTGACTTTGCTGCACTGCTGAATGCCTGGTCTGATGTTGAGGGAGAGTTGCCTTCGGTGTTGTTGAAGAACTTGTATCGCTCTATAATACTTCTCTCTACGGCATCGTAGTCACCACCACGGAAGTAGTGGTAATTATCACCTGCAGGGTCATTGGCTATGCTGTCATAAACCTCTTGACGCACTCGTCCCTGAAGAGATTCGAGATAATTCTTATATGTGGGGAACTGTGCTTCGTCAAAGCTGTTAAGACCATTGAGTCCGATATCCTGTTGTTCCCGGCTTCCCGAATTGTTGTCGAATGCATATACAAGGCTGTTGGTTGTTGGAACACGTCCCCATACGGTCTCTTCATATTCGTATGTGTTGCCTGTTGCCGGTAATCCGTTCTCAAAGAATTTCTTTCCGTCTTTGAGAATATCTTCCGACACCTCACCAAGATTAAAATATAGCTCACCGCCCATACCGTTCTGCTCATAGATGAACGGGTCGAGCAACCAGAACTCGAGGTACTGTATGTTTGCACTCTCAAAGTCGGTTGTCGTGAGCTGGCGCGTGATACCTCCCCAACGTTTCTCCGGGTTGTTGAGCTTGCCGTTATAGTCCATATCTGTATCGAGGTTGTATGGACCACGTTCGTTCGGATAGTATGTGACATCGAATAACGGCAATGTCGATGATTCACCGTAGGTCGATTCTTTGTTCGGGTATAGCTCGCGCTCATAAACCTCGCGTACATAGTGGTTTGAAAGCTGTTCCAGGTCGCTCTTTATGTGTGCCGGGGTTAATGATGAGCTCTTGCGGGTAAATAGCGGGTCTATGGTGTACCAGCTTATGCGTGCGCGGTCATATCCTGTACGTATGTCATTGGTGAGATTGCTGTATGGCATTCCTGTCGGTAATGACGAAAGCATCCATTGCGCCGGAGATTTCAAATCGATACCGTTTTCTGTACTTTCAAAGTCGTCGATGTATGAGGCTTCGCTCTGTACATGTTTTGATGTGCCGGCTTCGAGGCGTGCAAATTCTGCCGACAGACTTATCGATGAAGGCTCGGTGCAACTGATGAGCGGCAATTTATCAATGATGTTTGTCAGCCATTGGCTCTGCTTTTTCCAAGAGAGATTAAAGCCCCAGAGGAAATTCTTTAAGGGTTCTGAACCCATATCCACCTTTGATGTGAGTGGCTTTTCCGATAGCGACATAAGAGTACCGCCAAACTTGAAATCCTCAGAGAAATCATATTTCCAGTTAAGGCCGAGTACGGTTTTGCGTTGCATGTTGAACAGTGTATTGCTCTCGAGCGATACCTGTACATCTGTTCCGGCATCTATAATGCCCTGGTTCAGAATAGTTACGGTTCCCGAAGAGTAATCGACCTGATAGTCGCTGTTCTCGGTCAGTGTAACTCCTCCGGCTGTAACAACAACCGAACCGCGTGGGATATTTGTGGAACCGGTCTCTATCACATTGGCCGATGAGCCTGTGTATTCTCCAATCAGGTAGAATTTGTCTTTTTCGGCAATCTGCTTTGCGACGGTCTTTGTTGAGTCGTATAGTTCTTTGAATACATATTTTTCGGAAACAGGACCATTGTTTATCTTTTTTTCCAAAAAATCTCCAAACGGTTCAACAGACGGGAAGAAGATGCGTCCGGATGATGCATCTACCGTATATCCTTGTATAAAGTCAAAGATGCCGTTGGGATTCTCTTTGCTGTTATTGCTGTCGAGACGGTCAAGCCCTAACAACTGTAACAAGGTCTTGCTCTTTAATTCAGCTTCGGGCAGGTAAGTGATGTTGGTACCCAAACTGTCGCTTGCGTAATATACGTCGAGTTTGAATTCGCTGTTTTTGAGATTACGTGTATTCAATGAATATACGTTTTTCATCATAAGGTCCCAGCAACCGTTCTTCGGTGAACAAGCATTGGGCTTGAGTAACTTGACAAACAATGTGGATTTCGATTCGTTAATGTCAGTTGAGAATTCACCTACCTGATATGTCTGTCCTCCGTATGTGAATTCGTATGCAACAGCGAGCACCTCATCGGCTCTCAGTGCGGTCTTGAGCGATATGAAACCAAGTTCTTTGTTCAGGGTGTACTCATTTGAGGATAGCAAGCGGGCATTTGACAGTTTTTCGTAGTCTTGTCCGCCGTTCATACCGTCGATGTTGCCTATGATGTTGTTTACCTGGTCAAAGTCGCGTATCGCGGAATAGGTAGTGGTCATTTGCGAATAGAGGTTGTTTGCTCCGTTGAAAGGAATGCCATTACTGCTTTGACCATACCATAATTCATTGCTTATGTGATTACTCTCTGCTATATCGGTGAACGCGATGATATTGCGTGGGTTGCTGTAGTCGTTTGTCTTGTTGGTAATCCAAACTTCGATACGGTTGATGCTTACGCCCGACAGAATTGTAGGCAACTGTGACATGGCACGGTCATAGTTGTCGCGGAAGTAGTGTGCAAGGAAAAAGTGCTTGTTTTCGTCGTAGTCGGTAATTTCAATTTCGTATGTGGTGAGCTGTGTTCCACCCTTTGAACTTACCACGTTGGTGTTTGAATTCTTCTGTGATATGACTGTCTGCAGCAACAGTTTGCCGAATTGCAGGTCGGCACGGATACCGAACAGCGATGAGGCTCCTCTGATAAGGCCTGAGTTTGTGGGAAACGATACGTTTCCGGCTTCGAGTAGCTTTATTATTTCATCCTCTTTACCGTCATATTTCAGAGCAATCTTCTTTGCGTCGTAGCTGAATGTGGCTTCGGTGTTGTAGTTGAAGTCCATGCTCATCTTGTCACCGACACTGCCTCGAAGATTCAAATTTATCTTTTCGTCAAAATCGAAACTGTTTGTTCTGCGGCTACGTGATGGCAACGCCGGATTGTCTATGGTCTGTATTGAATAGCCAATCTTCAGTTCTGCATTACCTTGTGTCTTTATGCGTACACCACCAGGGCCGAAAATCTTTTCGGCAGGGCCAAGGTCAAAATGCATGTCGGTGAAATCGAACTTACCTTTCTTGCTCTTGCTTTCCCACTCTTCGTAGTTCTTTTTTCTGAAGAAGGACTGCATCGTTTGGCGTTCATGCCATTTGGCATACTCTTCGGGCGACAGCAATAATGGAGTACCAAGCAGTGCACCGTCTTTCAAACGTGTGGCAATGGTATATGTGCTGTCCTTTTCGTTATAGATGGTGTCTGTGACAATGTTGTCGGGAGTCGCAAGGTCGAGTGAACGGCGATTTAGCTCTTCGAAATTCTGCGGTGTTGTTTCGGCGACAGGGTAGCGTGCCTTTACAGAATCGGTCTGTATCTGTTCTGCTTTATGCTGTCTCCTGACTGAATGACGCACCAACTCACTGCGTACGTTCTCCTGCGCAAGTATGCTGATACATGCGAAAAGAACTGTAAAGAATGTGAGTGTGCGTTTTGTCATAGTTCGTTTATCTCTGCTCTTTAGAGCTGTTTTAGAGCCAACTTTATAACCTGTTCAACGGTTGCCTGAGGTTCGCTCTTTGCTATTGACTGGACAACTTTGTTTGCAGCCGATGATGGGAATCCGAGCATTACAAGTGCCGAAACAGCTCCGTCTATTACGTCGTTGTTGATTGTTGCCGGTGCAACGGAATTTCCTGCGAACTCTCCACCGATGCCCTTGATTTTGTCTTTAAGGTCAATGATTATTCGTTGTGCGGTCTTTAATCCGATGCCCTTTACACCTTTAATGGCAACCTCGTTGCCTGTGAGTATAGCCTCGCAAAGTTCATTTACAGTAAATGCAGACAGTATGGTACGTGCAGTATTGCCACCGATTCCCGAAACTGAAATCAGCAACAGGAACAGTTCTCTCTCGTTTCGGTTGCTGAATCCGAAAAGTTGATGAGCATCCTCACGTATAACTTCGTAGATATATAGCTTCGTCTCTTTCTTGCCCTGTAAAGCACTATATGTGTTCAATGTTATGCTTGTCTCATAACCTACGCCACAACACTCTATTATGGCGGTAGCAGGTGTCAGTTCTGCTATTTCTCCTCTAAGGTATTCTATCATGATAATTATATTTATGCTATTACAAAACGTGCTTTTTTTATATTTATTGTCGTATGTATGTTTTTTCTACAATAAAATTACGCGTGTTATAATAAAAAAAGACACTCTAAAGTGCCTTTTTGGTGTTTTGTCAGAGTTTTGTTCTCTCTATTTTCAGTATTTGTGTACAGTGCTTTATCACAGCCGGGCGGTGAGTGACAAAAATAAGTGTTTTGCCAATCTTTTCTTGTGTCAATCTCTTCAACAGCTCTTGTTCTGTCTCTTCATCAAGAGCCGATGTCGCTTCGTCGAAAATCAAGATGCTTCCGGGACGTAAAAGCGAACGTGCTATGGATATGCGTTGTGCCTGTCCTTCACTCACTCCGCCACCGCCTTCTGTTATAACACTGTCAAGCCCGTCGGGAAGCTCCAGTACATAATCGGAACATGCTATGTGCAGAGCCTTTTTCATTTGCTCTTCGGTTGCTTCGGGGTTGCCCATGAGCAGATTCTCCCTTATTGTTCCGCTTATAAGAGTGTTGCCTTGCGGTATGTAAACGATGTTGCCTCTTGTTGTTGGTGAGGCTATGTATTGCTCTTCCTCGTTGTATAGTTCTATAGAACCTTTGTTTGGCGTTGCAAGTGCAATTAGCAATCTCAACAAAGTGGTTTTTCCGGCTCCGGTTTCACCAACAATGGCAGTAGTGCTTTCAGGCGGAAAATCGTAACTGAAATTATTCAGAATCTTTCTGCTTTTCTCTTCGTACGAGAAAGTAACATTGCTGAATCGCGCTCCGGCTCCCTTTTTCAGAATGATGTTTTCTCCTTGTTGTTCAAGCGGAATTGCTTCAAGTTCGCAAAGTCTCTCCACAGCTGTCAACGATGAAGCAATACCCGGAATATATTGGCTCAAATCCATCGTGGGATTTTGTATAAGACCTACAAGCTGAAGATATGCCGCCATAGTTCCGTATGTTATTACAGCATCGCGCAAACCGGCCACACCCCACATAAAGGCTATCAGGTAGCCTACGGCAAAGCCTGCCTGAATAAGGGTGAATGAACCTATAGAGAATCTTGTGCGTCGCGAAATCTGCTCATGCTGTTTGTCTTGTAACTCGTTTAGATGTTGCTCTGTACATCCGGTGTGTTCCATGGCTTTGATAACCTCTTTGCGTTGGAGACTCTCTTGCAGAATAGATTGTATGTTGCTGTCGCTGTTACGTACATCGCGATTGAATTTACGCATTCTGCTTACATAGAAACGGCTTGCCAGAATACATATGGGTAAAACAACAACTACAGACATTGCCAAGACTGGGTTCATGTAGAACAATAAACCGAACGAAGCCAATAACTGTATGAGTACGACTATTGTTGCAGGAAATATTTCCGTTACAAGTGTTGTGATACTGTTTACATCGCCTTCGAGTCGGTTTACAAGGTCACCTGTATGACGTTTATAAAGGTGTAACCAATCGCATTTCATCAATCTTGTGAAAGTTCTGAGTCGCAAGCTGTTTCTTGTCTTGTTGCCTGTAACGGCATGTATCCATCGTCTGATAGCGCGTAAAATGATTTCAATAATCATTAATGCGCCAATGATTATACCTGTTTTCATCAACGAGCCTTCTGTGACACCTGTAGCAATGTCTATCGCGTGCTTGCATGCGATAACCCATAGCAATTGGCATATCACATCGGTTATTCCAATTGTGATGTTTGCAATGGCTTGACCTTTGGCTTTCTTTGAGTTCTGCATCAGCCATTGCAGCAGTTTTTTTGTTGCTATGCTGTTTTCTTTCACTGTCGTAAATCAAATATAGTGCGAATATACAAAATCTATTTTACCATAGACCTGCTTTAGAGATATTTATTGCTCTTTTATGATAAATTACACGTAAATCTTGAAAATACTTTCGCTCGTTTGGATTTACCGAATCTGTTTGCGCTTGCGGTAAAAATCAAATAATTTCGATTTCTACTCGCTTACTCACAGATTTGTTCGTATCTTTACCACAGAAAAATTCAATAACTATGAAAAAATATATAAAAATCCTTTTGACGGCAGCAGTGACTATATGTCTGTTCAATGCTTGCTCTACCTCTGAAAGTTTCGATGAAAACGGCAAAACAGCAAAAGCTTTTGAGCAACGCCGCACTCTTGTCGGTGGAGAATATTTCGATGTTTTTGATACATTGGAAGGGCAACGCCTTCAGGCAATGCAATTCATGTATGCCTATATGCCGTTACCTGATATTGCTGACTACCCGGCCGACTATCATCTGCAGAATGTGGATTATGCCTTGAAGGCACGCGCAGAGATGCCTTGGGGAGAGAGTGTTCCTGTAAGGGAGTTCCTTCATTTCGTTTTGCCTGTAAGGGTAAACAATGAAAATATGGATACAAGCCGTGCTGTTTTCTATAATGAGTTGAAGGAGCGTGTGCAAGGTCTTTCAATGCGTGATGCTGTGCTTGAAATAAACCATTGGTGTCACGAAAAAGTTACATACACTCCAAGCGACATACGTACAAGTTCGCCTCTTGCAACAGTGCGTACTGCGTACGGCCGTTGTGGCGAAGAATCTACATTCACAGTAGCTGCATTGCGTGCCATGGGTATTCCTGCACGCCAGGTATATACTCCACGTTGGGCACATACCGACAACAATCACGCATGGGTTGAGGCTTGGGTTGACGGTGAGTGGCATTTCCTTGGTGCATGTGAGCCTGAACCTGTGCTCGACCTTGCATGGTTCAATGCTCCGGCTTCGCGCGGTATGCTCATGCACACCAATGTGTTCGGTGATTATGACGGCCCCGAAGAGGTCCTGAGTGTTACTCCTTGCTATACCGAGATAAACGTAACAGCCAATTACGCCCCTGTGGCTACCACAAACGTAAAGGTTGTCGATGAAAAAGGCAATCCTGTAAAGGCAACAGTAGAATTCAAGATATACAACTATGCTGAATTCTATTCTGCTGCAACAAAGGAGAGTAACGAAAATGGTGAAACATCCATAACATCAGGTTTGGGTGATATGGTCGTTTGGGCCTCAAGAGAGGGTAAATTCGGATTTGCAAAATTTACGGCAGGTAAAGATAGTGAAGTGACTGTCGTAATAGATAAGGCTCCCGGCTACACAGCAACTTTGGAGATGAATATAACACCTCCCAAGGAGCGTAATACCATACCCGCTGTTACTGCAGAGCAAGCTGCCGAAAACACACGTCGTTTTGCATACGAGGATTCTATCCGTAATGCTTACGTCGCGACATTCCCAACGGAAGCCGATGCCGTAAAGCTTGCAAAAGATTTGGGATTGGATGCTTCATCAGTGACAACACTGTTGAAACAGTCGCGAGGAAACCATGCTGCCATAGTAGAGTTCTTGCGTGAATGCCCTGCTAAGGAGAAAGCTTTGAGATTATTGTTCTCTATTTCGGAGAAAGACCGTCGCGATGTTTCGCTCTATGTTCTCAACGACCATATTGCTACTGCTGTTGACAGTGATAACGATGCAGAGTGGTTCTATAAGTATGTTGTCAATCCACGCGTGAGCAACGAAATGCTTACTCCATACCGTTCATTTTTCAAAGGTGTAATACCAGCAGAAGAAGCCGACAGATATAAGGAAACTCCTGAACTATGGGTAGAGTGGTGTCGTAAGAATATAAAAATTGATGCTGCCTGGAATCCGCTGTCGCTATGTATGTCCCCCAAAGGCGTTTGGGATATGCGTATTGCCGACCCGCATTCGCGCGACATCTTCTTTGTTTCTGCTGCGCGTTCTATGGGTATTCCTGCTCGCGTAGATGAGGTGACGAACAAGACACAATATTTGTGCGATGGCAAGTGGATTGATGTCAATTTCGAGGCTTTGGAGAATAACAATGCTCCGCAAGGAAGTCTCAAGGCTTTGTTCGAGCCAACGGTATTTATCGACAATCCCAAATATTACTCGCACTTCTCGATATCAAAGATTGTTGATGGCCGTTTGCAGTTGCTCAACTATCCCGAGGATGCTACATGGGAGTCGTTGCTGAAGAATGGCAGTGACATGGATGCCGGCAATTACTTTATGATGACAGGCACCCGCATGGCCGACGGTGGTGTTTTGGCACATCTGACATTCTTTAATGTTGAAGAAAACAAGGAAAATGAACTGCAGTATGTTCTGCGAGAGAGCAGCGAGAGATTGCAGGTTATCGGCGATTTCAACAGTGAGAACCTTTTCTATGACACGGCTGAAAAACGCGAACGCTCATTGCTTTCGGCTACAGGTCGCGGTTATTATATCATAGCACTTGTTGCGCCGGGCAATGAACCGACCAACCACTTCCTGCGCGACGTGATGCCTTACAAAAAGGATTTTGAAGCATGGGGACAAAAAATGGTGTTGCTGTTCCGTGACACAAACGAAGCGGAACGCTTTGTGAATGACTTCCCTGAATTGCCATCGACAGTGGTGTGGGGCACGGATATTGATGACAAAATCTATAACGAGATTGTTGCCAATATGAAGTTGAAGAATCCTAACCGCCCGATAATACTTGTTGCCGACACCTTTAACCGTGTTGTCTTTGTGTCACAGGGTTACTCGATAGGTCTTGGCGAACAGTTGATAAAAGTTGTGAAACAATTAAGTGAATAAAAAAAAGCCCCACGGGGCTTTTTTTTATTCACTTAATTGAGTTTACAATTGCTCTTACCTCGTTGACATCGGTCTCTTTTCGGGCATATTCATCGCTGTCGGGGTTACCCATAGATACTCCGCTATGGCGGAAAATCATCCCGCTGCCCACACTCTTGCGTGCCGATGCGTGTATCTCATTGGCTCCTGTTGCCTGTAAAATCTTTGCAGCGTTATTGCTGTTTACACCGCATCCGGGCATTATTATTATGCGGTTGTCCGCCTGTTTTACAAGTTCTTTCAAAAGAGGAATTCCCGTCTGCGCTGTTGCTGCCTGTCCCGATGTCAATACTCTGTGACAACCGAGTGCAATGAGCTCTTCCAATGCCTTTTGCGGATTACGGCACATGTCGAATGCACGATGAAAAGTTACGCTCATGCCTTCGGCGGCATTTATGAGTCTTTGGCATGCGGCAGAGTCAATGTCACCCTCTGCTGTAAGTGCGCCAATGACAACGCCATCAACTCCCAAACTTCTGCAGGTGCGTATGTCCTCTTCCATGCAAGCGACTTCATACTCATTGTAAAGAAAATCGCCTCCTCGTGGACGAATGATAACATTAAGTGTCAATCCGTTTATTTTGCGTGCTTCTGCGATGAGTCCTGCCGACGGTGTAACGCCGCCGACCTCCAATGCCGCGCACAGCTCAATGCGTTGCGCTCCGCCGTCGCGTGCGGCTATGGCACTCTCTACGCTTCCTGCACAAATCTCAAGTATTGCCATATCCGTTTATTTTGTAATCAACTCAACAATGTAGTCAATACCCGATGGTATTTCATTGAACATCAGCTTAATGCCTTCCGGTGTCTTTTGGAATTTGACAGGCTGTTTGTCGCTGTATGTGAATGCCTTCTTTACCTTGCAACCGAGTGGTAACACAAGCTCTTTCTCCTTGCAGTCGAATATATGTACGAACAGACGATTGCCCTTGCGTGTCGTTACGCCCCATTCCTGTGCAGCGATGTCACCGGCTGTTGTTTCATATACAGTCTCTCCGTTAGCACGTAACCATTCGCCCATCTCTTTCATTCGCTCAAGAGCTGTCGCCGGCAGTTCACCGTTGGGTTGGGGACCTACATTCAACAAGAGGTTTGCACCCTTGCCCGATGTGCTCACAAGCAAACGGATAAGAGTCTCTGTGCTCTTGTAATTCTGGTCAACGAGTTTATAACCCCACATTCCATTCATCGTCTGGCATGTCTCCAAAGGCAAGCGACTTACATCCTGTCCGCTGAGTCCTGCTTTGTTCTCTCCCGGCAGGTCGCGTTCGAAAATCTGAATGTCCTCGCCAGGGAATGGCGTCTCATGGTGGTTGTTTCCAATAAGGCACGCCGGCTGCAAACGGTGTATCAATGCATACTGTTCGTCCAACTCCCAATCGAAAGGAATAGTGTCTTGGTCGCGGTCCCATTTCCCGTCAAACCATATTGCACCGATCTCGCCGTAGTTGGTGAGCAACTCTGTGAGCTGTTTGTTCATAAATTCATAGTATGCGGGCCAGTCGGCTTTGGATTTGTCACGGCCGATGACTTTGGTGCCTGTACGTCCCAAAGGATATTCATCGCGCGCCCAGTCTATGTGCGAGTAGTAGAAATGCAATCTTATTCCCTGTTTGTGGCACTCCTCGGCAAGTTCCTTTATAACATCGCGGCCGAAAGGGGTGGCATCGACAATGTTATATTCGCTCTGCTCTGTGTCCCACATCGAGAAACTGTCGTGGTGACGGCTGGTGAAGCATATATACTTTGCTCCTGCATCCTTTATTGCCGATACCCAAGCCTTTGCATCGAAACGGTGAGGGTAGAAGGCATCGGCGGCTTTTGCATATTCATTCTTGTCAATAGGGTAGTTCTGCAAGTACCACTCCCCCTGTGCAAACATACTGTATATGCCCCAATGGATGAATATGCCGAACTTGCTGTCGGCAAACTCCTGACGTGATTTCAGGTTCTCGGCGGTAGGAACGTACTGCGCCTTTGAAACTGTTGGCGCTATAAGCAGCAGTGCAACT
>JAEIGA010009626.1_pt1 | contig 14635 bp, 9 predicted proteins | sample 9270691 | NCBI WGS metagenome assembly JAEIGA01 (sample SAMN17057246, study PRJNA624740) | gut metagenome | biome: biome; isolation source: fecal sample | host: Bos grunniens | place: China: Xizang | collected 2019 | reverse complement strand
TCTGCTGAGCCCAGAAGATAGCAACGTACTTCTGATCAACAAGAAGATCAAATGTCACGTCGGCAGTTTTGTTAGAAACCTCTACATGACCCTTGGCAAGAGCTACACCTGTACTGTAAGTGTAATCTGCATCGTCAGTGTCAGCATGCTCGACCTTGTAGATCTCATAGTGAACCACATTGATTTCACTTGCGTCTGCAATAGCCTTGGTGTTCATGCCACCTGGGACTTCTACCTGAAACTTCACGGCAGTGTCCTGTGCTACAGGCTCAAGATTCTCCTGCTGGCAAGATGCAGCGAGGAAAAGCGATGCGAGCGCTGTCGCAAGAAAAGTAAATCTTTTCATAATTGTTTGTTTTTTGGGTTAATAATAATTGTTAATAGTTTTGTTTGTTTTCTATTATTTCTTTGCAACCCCAAGCCCGGTCAGGGGCTGGGGGTCAATAATCTCTCATTGTCAACCGGAAGATTTGTCTTGCGCCCTTGCACAAAACAAATTCCGCCTCGTCGGCCATCGGCCGCGGGCGGAACGAAAAGATAAATATGAGTACAATCAATCTGTTATTGTCAATAAGTCGTAGTACATTTGGGCCGTTCTTGACATGTCATTGATTTCAGTGCTTGAAAGCATATCAAAACCACACTTTTGATATAAGCCAATTCTTGATGTGTAGGCATCAACTGTAATAAAACGACAACCAATAAATCTGATTGACGATATAAAACACTTTAGTGCTTCGATCAACAAGGGTCCTAAACCTTGCCCTTGCAACTCAGAGATTACTGCAATCCTTCCGATTTTAATTGCAGGGAAACCTTTCATCCTTTTGGAATTTCTGAAACGTTTCCTTCTAAATCTATTAAAATCTGTGTTTGTCGTGAAATCTGACATGCATACTCTATCACACGACAACGTAAAGAATGCAACTGGTTTATCATCTAGTTCTTCTGAAATCAGAACATAGTTCGAAGATAAACGATGCTTAGAAAACAAATGAGACTTATTAACTATATAATCATCCATGTCAGTATCTCCTGAACAGAATGAATTTATTCTGTCATCTTCTGTCAATCTTTTGACCTTCAGATCTGATAAACTTATATCATTCATATCTCCCAAGTGATAGATTCGTAAATCTGCCTCATTCTTTCCTTCTCCTCTTTAGAAGCTGGTTTTACCTCCTTCATCCTTTGAAGAAATCTTTCTGCATCTTTACCAGTAAGAATTGGCGTTTCCATTCCAGGACATGCCAGTTCGATCCATCTGCTCTCCTTCTTCACTTTCATAATAATTGTATATAAAGTTAAACATCCTCATCCCTCTACCGCAGGCAAACTAGCTCCCACTTGAGGAATGTTCATGTGCAAAAGTATGAAAGTCAATGAAATCCGTCAAGACTACCCATGCAGGTTTTTCTTTTTTTTATTATAATTTCTTTTTCTTTGCATCACATGTGACAAAAACCGTCTATTTGTGACGAAAAAGAAACCATCTATCTTTTCGTTTCCAGTATGTCAAAGAACTTTTATCGTCATTCCCGACCTGCCTTTCGTTTAGAGCTTGTCGAGAAATCTCTTCTGGAACCCCGCAGCGCGGTCAGGCGCTGTGGGGTTGAGATTATTTATTTTGCTACAACTTCGCCGTTTGCATTCATTTCATAACCTTCAGCTATATACTTCTTAGCCCAATTCTGAGCTCCTGCATCAGTGAATTTACCACCTTTAACCACTTTAGTTCCTGAATAGTCAGTAAATGCACTATTGTTGTTTGTGTTAAATTCTCCGCCTTCAATAGTTAGTTTTGTATCTGCAGAATTAATACGGAAACCGCCATTGAAAAGACCGCCCTTAACGATTACCTGAGCTGTAGAATTCTGATCTATCATTGAAGATGTCCAACCAAGTGATGAAGTGCCATCTGCAATGCTGAATGTACCACCATTGATTGTAACTACAGATGATCCTGAGGCCATCAAAGTAGCATTACCAGCATTATCATTATGGTAGTTACCGCTATTTATAGTTACTTCACAATTCCAAGCATAAATTGCGTGTCTTGAAGACTGTTCATGGCTGATATTCGCATTATTCGCTATCATCTTGCTACCGCTAGTATAAAGACCACACTTAATTGTTGCATTCTCAACTACTATTTCACCAGATGCATTATTTACTGAATATCCAACCACATCACCGGAACGAGTAACTGTTCCATTCTTGATTGTCAAGTTGCCACCGTTATTTTTAACTACATTCATATCAGCAGCAGATAGTGTCTTACCGTTGAGGTCAAGAGTAGCAGTCTTTCCTTCTGCAAGTACGAGAGTCTCAGTTACTTTAACGTCACGAAGAAGTGTAATGATTCCACCTACGTTGAATGCCTCCTGAAGAGTAGCGTACTCAGTTGAACCGATCTTTGCAGCAGGATCAACAGCAACATTCCAAATACCATTATTTTCAACAGCCTTGTAGTCATTTGCTACATAAGCAGATGGGTTTGCATTGAAGTTACCGCCCTTGATGTTGATCTGAGCGTCATCAGCCTCAACACCAGGACCCATGCCGTAGCAGTTATAGCCACCCTTGAAAGTACCACCTGTAACATTGAGGATAGACTTGCATGCCCAGCCGCTCTCATATCTATTGTTCTGAGACACCAAGACACCAGCATTGTCATTAGATACAGTACCGTCACCGTTAGCAGTCCACTCACCACCGGAAACATTGATTGTAGCACCTGTACTCATGACAATAATACCGCACTTAGCACTCTTACCTTCACCGCCATAGATGTTCAATGTAGCATTGTATGACGCACCGATAATTGCGCCAACATAGCTTGTAGTACCGTTCTGATAGATCTTTGCACCTTCGTATACATTTACAACGGTGTTGTTACCTACTGCTTCAATACCTACGTAGCTATCCGTACCAGTAATTACAGTACCTTTCTTCACATTAAGCTCAGCACCACCTCTAAACTTTATAACAGCGCCATTAGAATTGTTGTTTACAAGGTTGATATTCTCGAGATTAATCTTCATCTTCTGTGCATTAGAAGAAGCTGTTGCAAGAGCACAGAATGCGGCTGTTCCAGCATTGACTGTACCATTCTTCAGAGTAATTTCATTAGCTTTCGCGCCATTATTCTTGAAGTTAAGGAGATAGTCGTTTACTGAGCCGTCATGAGAAATAGTTTTACCACCGAGGTCAATAGTGAAGCTCTTGTCGCCCACATAATAAAGACCGTCGTACCATGTACTTGAATTATGTGTGCGGCTTGACTCGGTGAACTCTACATTATCAGTCAACTTGATAGTGCCACCATCCTTGATAGCACCTACAGCTATCTTGAACTCATCTGCATTTTTCACCAAGAATGAACCATTAACGAGGTATCGACCATCACCGATATATTCATACTCGTCCTCGTTTACAATAACCTTGGCACCAACTACAGCAGAATAACCACGGCCAACGAAACCACCGCAGTCAAAAACTTCTGCAGTATTACCTTCTGAATCTTTACCTGAAAGATCACCAGAATACGAGCAATTAGTGAGAACAAGTGGAGTAGTAGTATTATCATCCCATCCACCGGCAATAGCTCCTACACGATAAAGGTCATTAGAGTTACCTTTACGGCCGGCAAGTACGCTTGCATTACCAGATGTTTCACAATTAGTGAATGTTACTTCTGTTGGAGCAAGTCCGATAATACCACCCGCATAGAACTTCTGGGCATATACGTCAATGTCTGTAGAGCAATTTTCAAAGTTTGCCTTTACTTGAAGCTGACCAGCGATACCACCGACCGCGTTATTACCCTTTACATAACTATCCTCCGATGCATTGACATGAACATTCTTGAAAGACACATTACCGCCCTGGTTTCCACCAATTACAGCTCCGATTCTTGAAGAACCCTCATAAATCATTTCACCCTCAATCTTGACATCACCGTTAACGATTACGTCCTCCAAAGATGTCTGACCCTGAGCCCATCCGGCAACCGCACCAATATGTCCCCAAGTTTCCGCACCTCTAAGGTTGATATCAACGTTAGTGATAGTGAGGTTCTTAATAGTAGCGCCATCAAGACAACCGAACAAACCTACGAAATAATCTTCCCCTGTATAGTGGTGCTTGAGATTTGATATTGTCTTTCCGTTGCCGTCAAAAATACCATTAAATGTCTCACCAGCAAGGTTCTCGTTTCCTATTGGAATCCACTGCTCATTATTGAGGTCAATGTCGTTTGCCAACGTTACTGTCTTACCATCAAAAGTGTTTCCGTGATTTACTTCAATAGCAAGCCAGAAGAGATCGGCTACGCAGTCAACTACTACATTGCCATCGGAAGCTACAGGATTTTCAACCGCATACCAAATTCCATCCTTCTCAAAAGCAACGTGACCTTCAGCAAGATGATCTGATGGATTAAGCTTTCCACCATTAGCAAGGCTGAATTCACCACCGTAAATTTTAAGAACATGAGTACTATTTGCATGGAATGACTGTCCGTCATAGCTTACTGTAAAGTTACCGCCATAAATGTCTGTAGTAGCAGTTTCTCCATTGAATCTCCATCCACCATAGAATGAACCATCGTTAATGATGAGTTTACCATTCTTCTCGTAAGTAAACATGTATGGCGCGAATTGAGGAATGGTTTCTCCTGACTTAACGTTTCTAAAATCTCCGCCATTGATAGTTACAGTAGAATTCTCGGAAACGTTAATCATGGCGTTGTTAGTTCCTCCGATAGTAGCATCAAATACACCACCATTGATAACAGTCGCAGTGTTTACAGACTTGAGAATGTGCTGATAAGTATTGTTATCCCAACGAGAAGATGCTGAGAGAACACCACTATTTACAGTAACCTGTCCACCATTAGATCTGATTGCGCCAAGTCCGTTGAGAGTAGGGCCAGTAATATTCTTTCCACCAACAACAAGGATGGCCTCGTTCTCAACTATATATCCATTAGAATGGAAATTACCACTATTGATAACAAGAGTCGCGTCTGAATTTTTAGTCTTGCCGTCGTAACCATTATATATACCAGCATTTACTTTACCGATACCATAACTATCTTTAATTGTAAGGTTACCAAGGTTCATAATTACATACTTGCCACCAGTGTTCTCGCCTGCAATTGTTATTTCATAACCTTTAAGGTCAAGAGTTGCGGTCTTGCCTTCTGGTAAAACTATTGCATCTTCTACAGCAATATTACCTCCGAGAGAAATAGCTTCAATATTTTCTGCAGCAAAAGCAGCAGCAAGCTGTGCTGCACTATATACTACATCACTTGGTTCCACGTCTTCAACAACGTCTGTAACGATACCATTTTCGTCTGCATCGCCGATCAAGTCTGTTGTCTCATCCGGCTCACCATTTTCATCAATAATATCACAGTCTGTGATGATTACCTTACCATCATTTTCTCCGATGAGAGCAGCACTATCATCGTCACCTTCAAAATTCTGAACTGTAATACCAGAGAATACCACAGTCGCATCTGATCCTACAGTATTGATGAGTGATCCTGTCAAACCCTTGAGAACGACACCAGTGATTGCTGATCTGGTTATAACCGGAACGTCTTCGACAACCTTCAAAGTACCAGAAAGTACAGTTACTGAATTAAGCTGGATGCCTTCAAAGTCATATTCACCTGGGCGAATATAGAATGTTGCTGGGTTAGCAGCTCCATTTTCATCTACCCAAAGGTTATTTACCATGTATGCAAAACCCTCGACGTTTGTAATTTCGTAGTCGCCGTTCTGATTCTTTACGAGGCCATCTGTGATAACTTCAACAATACCTGAATTCGCATTTGTGTAGAAATCAGCATCAACAACGATATCATACTCAGTCTGGCTGGTGAGGAGGTTACCGATGATGTTTGTGCGGTAGTTCTCCTTGAGTGGAACGTTAGTTACAGTGTTGTTTACAGTAGCCGCTTTTACAGCTCCGTCTTTTGTTGTAAGATTTGCCTGGATATCATAAGTGACAGTTACTGTGTTGTCATTGCTGGCGAAAAGGTAGTTCATACCAGCGTACTGATAAGGCTTATCATTTACTGTGAGAGTCCAATCCGCTTCATCACTGCTCTTAGCAGGTACATCATACATCTTAAAATACATTGTAGCTGGAACAGACACAGCACTTGTAGCTACGTTAAAAGCAGTAGGCACGTTCTCAACTTTTACCTTTGACTGATCAAGGGCAATTGTGTATGTGCCGTCATTATTTGCCTTAGCGTTAGTTGTACCGAGATTAAGCTGTGCAAACGGACGTCTAAGAGTAACATCCTTTACTGCTGGATCGCCGTCTGTGATGTACTCTACAGCGTAGAATGCAGCGAGGCTTTCGTCGTTAGCATTATACTGGGAATCGTTCTCACCATAAGCCTTATTATACTTAACTTCGGTAAGATTAGTTGTGTTGTAAGCTCCAGTATTTGCAACCTGTGCCCAGAAGAGGACTGTGTAGTGCTGGTCCTGGAGAAGTTCTACAGTTACTTCTGCAGTGTTGATATATCCGCTGGAAGCGTAGCGGTCTGCTACCTTAGTCATTCCAACTTTGCCCTGATAGAGCTTTACTGCATCAGCAAGGTCTGTCTGGCCTTTGTTTTCAGTAAGATAGACCTCATAGATCAACTCGTTTACATTCAGGCCGTCTGCAATAGCCTTGGTCTGCATTGCAGCGGGTGCCTCCACATTGAAGGTCACGCTCTTGCCCGTTGCGGCAGGCTCAAGGTTCTCGCGCTGGCATGAGCCGGCGAGGAACATCGATGCGAGCGAAGCCGCAATTAAAATTAATTTTTTCATAATACGTTGTTTAATATGGTTGTTAGTTAATTAATATTGTTCCGTCTGTGCAGATGCACTCGATTGTATCGAATGAGTTGTTGTCTAGCAGCGATTCCAGGTACGTTATGTTTTCTGGATAAATCTCTGATTTCGGGCGGTTTGCCTTAATTGTGAGAGTGTTCAGGTTTGTCGTACCGCTGAACTTGAGGTTGCTGAGCGGGTAATTGGCTGAAAGGCTGATTTCTGGCGCTATGTTGTTGAAGTCGCAGTTTGTGAAACTTATTGTTGTCCCGGTGTCGGATGTTCCGCCGATCGTGACCTTGTCTTTGAAGGTGCACCTGGTTGCCGACAGAGTGCCCTCGGTATAACCGAACTTACCTTCGAAAACCACCTTCGAAAATGTTATCGTGTTGTTCAATGCACTTACATTACAACCGAGCGTTCCGTTCTTGATTTTGGTGCTCCACTGAAGATAAAGTGTGGATTCTGCAGATGGTGGAACGATTGTCTTGTTGCCAAGGTCTATTATGGAATTAGGAATGCCAACCGCAGCGGTTAACTCAGCCCATGTATTTACAAGAGTAGCGTTCTCATCGTCGGCGGTGATGAAGTTGCCGGTGATGTTTGATTTATAGTTCGGCTTTACAGGTACTCCGGCTACGTCATGGGTGTATGTGCTTCCGTCATCTGTTATGATGGAGAAGTTAAGGTTGACGCGGGTTGTCGTGTCTGCCGGAGTGAAGCCGATGAAGCTTGAGCTGATGTTTGTGCTGCCGGCCTGGAAGTCTGTCGATGTATAGCTTACTGCTGCGTCCGGATCTACATCCTCACATTCTCCTTCCATCACATTGAATGTCTTCGAAATACCCTTGACGGTCACCGTCATCTCAGATATAGTCTTGTTGTTGAGGCTTTCGGTCGCGATATTGAGCTGGGACACTGCACGGGTAAGCCCTATGTTGCCGCCGTTTTCCGATACTGTTCCGTCTGTCACGTGGTCGTTGCCGAAGAATGCTTCGAAATCTCCGGATCTGACTCCGGTATATGTGTCTGAGAGAGTTACGGCAGAGAGGTTTTCAGTGTGGTAGACGTCTTTCTCTGCTACCTGAGCCCAGAAAAGAACCATGTAGTCCTGTCCCCTTACCAGCTCGACAGGGAGCTCTACCGAACCGTTCGTGATAACGGCAACCTGCTGGTAAAGCTTTGCGTAATTGCCTTCGGCATTCTTGTGGTGGACTTCGTAGATAAGCTGGTTTACAGCGCCTTCGTATGCTGTTGCGGCCTTTGTGTCAAACTCCAGAGGGAGCTGCACCTTGTACGTCAAGGTACAGGCATCGCCAGCAGGAACCGACTCCTCCCTCTGACAGGAGAGAGCGGAGACAATCAGACCTGTTGCCGCCACGATGTAAAGCAATATGTTCAATATGTTATATGTTCTGTTCATGCTTAAGGCTTAAAGGATGATGTTGAATTCTCCGTCGAAGTCAGGGTTGATCGATACTCCACCGCTCGACTCCTTCATCAGGAAGGCGCCCTTCACCGTCGTGAGCATGCCTCGCTTGAGAGGGATATGGATGTCGATTGTCGATGCGATCTCGTTTCCGTCCTTGTCATAAAGGGCTACCGCAGCCACGACGCTTGCGTCGTCCGGGTTGGCGAGTACATAGTCGAATCCGATCTTGGCTTCGTCTTCTCCGATCTGTATGATCTTTGATTCATAGAATACACCTGTCTTCGAGTCGTTCGGACGGTTCGAGTGCATGTTGAAGGCACTCGGCATGAAGCCGGTGTAGTAGATACGGACGACGTAGTCGTTCAAGTCGAGCGCCTTGGATGCAAGACCGGTAAGGTTTTCCCGCTCGTTAAGGAGGCGCGTCTCTTTCTCTATGAATTCCGCAAGGCCATCGGAGATGAATTCGTATTTCGCCACAGGCCTTGTCATCTTCAGGACACCTTCCACAAGCGGTACATGCATACCGTATCTTACGACCTGAACCTCCACGGTTCCGATATAGGCTTCGCGGAACTCGTTGTTTCCTTCGTGTTTGTGGATCACGATTTCATTGAACTTGTCAGGGTTGTAGTACTTGTGGGATGTGCTTCCCTGGTCGACAAAGTCTGCCCATGCCTTTATTATATAGGTACCTTCGTCCGGAACGGTGATCACTACATCGTGATCGAGATTGTCGACTTCGTCCTTTGTGTAGATTTCGCGGGCTGCCGCCTGACGGTAGTAGTCTCCGTTAGGCTTGACCTTGTATGCTTCGACTACATAACGTACGTCGTGGGTCTGGTTCATCGCAGCCTTTGTCTCGTAGAAGAGAGTGTCATACGGATCCATCGTGCGGTCGAACTCGAACTTGAGGCGTACGCTTGTCGGTACGGTTTCCGGCCACTGGTGCACACACGATGCAAGCGACAGTACGAGGGCCAGGAACATGACCATATTTCTGATCATCTTTCTCATTTTCTGCCCTCCTTTGCTTTAGATATGAACTTATATGTCACTCCGACGGTCGCATTGTCGATTCCGATGAACAGCTTCCTTACTCCTGACTGCGCGATCGGACCGTTGTCCTCATTGTAGAATGTGTCGTATTTTGCGTCGTAGACGCCTGCGCCCAATGCGAACTCCATTCCCCACCTTGGGTTCTTCTTGAACTGGAGCTGGTAGCCGAGGCCGATTCCGCCTCCCCAGGCAGGTCTGTCACCGTTGTGGTCCTGGATACGGAACTCGCCGTCGAGGGCGAAGTTGTACCAGCCTAGTCCGGCGTGTGCGCCTATGTACCAGCCGTCGTTGCGGTTGCTCTTGAGTCGAGGATAGTAGCGGAGCTCCGGCTGGAGGACGATTCCGCGGAATTTGATCGTTGATTTGAAATAGTCGAAGCCGCCCGAGTAATAGAACGGCAGAGAGATTGACCAATGCGGAGCGAGGTCAATCTCGAGGGCGACATTCTGGTGGCCGAGGCCCCAGCCGAGGCCGTTTGTCTTGACAGTCATCTCGAACATTCGAGGAACAGCCATCGGTTCGACCGATAGCTTCGTATCCAAATCGACGATTTCGACAGGGAGGATCACCTCTTCGTCAAAATCTTCATAAATTTCCTCTAGTTCCGGAAGCACGACGCGTGTGGAGAAGTCGATGTAGATGAAGGTCTTGAAGTTACGAAGGGCAGGAAAGTGCTTGTTGAGCATGTACTTCCAGGCCTGAGGATATTTTTCCTTGAGTTCACGCTCTCTGTATATTCCGAGTGATTCGTCACGCACAATCGGCATGACCTGTTCCCTGTTCGGAAGATCCGGGTCGTTTGCTATCAGTTTTTCCAGGCCCACCCAGTCTTCGGACACAGAAGACATGAACACGACTGAATCTGCGAATTCGAGCTTCTTGTGGAGGTGCTTGGTGAAGTTTTCAGCACGTCTTCTTGCGAGAGATTCGTTCAGGGTACCGGAACCTTCTGGCGATGCATGTCCGATGTATTCTACGCGATATATGCTGAACACGTCGTTTGCCTGAAGATTCTTGATGTGCTCTATGAATTGATTACATCTGGTTTCATTATCCATGTAGTCAGGCTCAAACACAGCACTACCCTGACGGAAGTAAACCATCAGGGAGTCACTAGGTTGCCCGATTCCACTCTCTTGTGCATGCGCGCATACGCATGTGAGAAGAGCAAGCAAGCCTAATATAATTTTATGTGGCACTGTCATAATCAGTTATAAGAGTATTCCTAATAGGGTTTAGACGTTCGTTTAAAACGTCACCATAGAGACAATGTTTAACCAATAAATTTTAAAATCATGGTAGTAGGTTATATCAGAGTAAGTACAGAAAAACAGCATCTGGAAAATCAGGTAGATGAGATCGAGCGTTATGCACGCCAGAACGGATTGTCAGTCGACCGCTGGGTCTCTGAAATCGTGAGTGGAAAAAAGAATGTCACCGGTAGAAAATTAGGTCGTCTGATAACAAAAATGAACAAGGACGACACATTGATCGTATCTGAAATTTCAAGGCTCAGCAGGACCTTGACCGACATAATGGCAATCATGGGAAAGAGCCTGGAAAAAGGTATAAATATCCACACGGTAAAAGAACAATATCGATTCGATAACAGTATCAACAGCAAGATCTTATGCTTTGCTTTCGGTCTCGTTGCCGAGATCGAAAGGAACCTTATTTCTCTTCGCACGAAAGAGGCTCTGGCATTGAGAAAGGCGGAGGGAAAAATACTTGGAAGGCAAAAGGGATATACTCCAAAAATGAGTCTTCTTGTCGATAAGAAAAGTGAGATAATGGAACTCCGGAAGAGAGGGATCAAAGTCTCGAAAATCTGTGAAAGATATGGGATCTGTCGGGATACTTATTACAAGTTCTGCAATACGTATCTTTCCGAACATAAGCCTTGAAAGGATAAAAAAAAGACTAAAAATGTAAGTTTTTGCTACTTTTTTTATTGATTTCCTTGGATATTATTTCTTCTGTGCGTACTTTTGTCAGCAAACGTTTTAAACGAACGTCTATTTAAACGAACGTCTTTTTAGTATAGGTTTAAGGCTCGACAACGGGCCGCACTATAGTTGTATGCGGTACATATTAAGAATATTCTTGACAGGGTTCGTATTAATATTCGCTTCCACGACGCTTTTTGCCCAAGAAATAGTCATGGAAACGGATACGTTAACTCTTTATTTCAAGGTAAACAAGCACAATTACGACCCTTCCTACATGGGAAACAAGGCTCGTATGGAAAAGTTCCTGGACCACCTCAGCAGCTTGAAGCAGGGTGAGTATCTGGAGCTGGACTTTGACGTAACGTCTTCTCCTGAAGGACGTTACGAGCTTAATAGCGCCCTCTCCCAGCGAAGGGCGGAAACAATCGAGAAATATCTTCGCGAGCACACCTCTCTCCCGGAATCGGTAGTGGAAGTATTCCATCTGGCCGAGGCCTGGCACGATCTTGAGGAGAGGGTGCGCGACTGTAACATGCCATGGCGTGACGATGTGCTCGAAATCCTGACGACTTACCCGCAGACCGAAACTGATGCAGATGGAAACCTCATCGAGCCGAGAAAGAAGGCTCTCATGGAATACAAGGGCGGAGAACCTTGGAGGTACATGATCAGGAACTGGTTCCCGACCTTACGAAGATTCACAGTCGTGATGAAATCGGGCATTCATGTCTCTCTGTCCGACGATGTCGAGATCGAAGAAGACGAATTCATTCCTTTCGAAGAAATAACGATTGAGGAGAAGAAGCTGGAAGTGGCTCTGATGCCTATGTGGCGCCCTGAACTGACCCTCAAGACCAATGGGCTCGGATGGGGGCTCGGTCATTTCAATGCGGCGGTGGAATACGACCTCGCTCCGCATTGGTCGCTCGCCCTTCCGTTCTATTACTCAGGCGGTTTCGACTACTTCAAGTCTACTCTGAAATTCCGCGGAATCGTCGTCCAGCCTGAGGCAAGGTACTACTTCAAAGGGAACGGCGGCTGGTACATCGGTGCCCACCTCGGACTCGGCTGGTACAACTTCGCCCTCAACGGCGAGTTCCGCATCCAGGACCACAAGGGCAACAGACCTGCATGGGGCGGCGGAATCGGCGCGGGATATACGATGCAGTTCAAGACAAACCCAAGATGGGGCCTCGAGTTCGCTCTTGGCGCGGGAGTATACGATGTTATGTATGACACGTTCTATAATGAGGATAACGGACCATATGCGGAGGTTGGCGTCCGTGATACGTTTGTAGGAATCGACAATGCAGCGGTTTCGGTTACGTATAAGATACCTTGTGGTAAAAAGTCATCTAAAGGAAAGGAGGGCAGAAAATGAAAACTGTAATCAGAAATACGGTCATTTTCATGGCTCTCATTTTCTCGCTTGTATCTTGTGTCCACGAGTGGCCGGAGGCAGAGCCTGCAGATGTGGTTTTGACTATCAGATTTGACACTGAGATGTCATATTATAAGACACTTTTATTCCCGGACGAGACAAAGTCTGCTGCGTCTGTTTCTGAGACACCAGATTATGTACAGGACTTTTCGGATTATGACCTCTATGATGTAAGATACACGATAGAGGCATATCCTCGTTTAGGTAATGGTGATTTCAGCAGAACACCTATAGACCGTTGGGTTTTCATAGAAGATGACGCATCTATACTTGATGACTATACTGCCACACTCTCTATTGCTGAAGGTGAATATGAGTTCCGTGTCTGGACAGACTATGTTAAGCAGGGCTCTAAGAATGATTTCTTTTACATCACCTCGAACTGGAAAGATGGTATTACAGTCAACCTTAAGGACGGCCATCACGGCAATACTGACTGGTGTGATGCATTCTCAGGAAAACAGGCGCTTGAAGTCGTAAGGTATGGTTCAAACGTAGCACCTACCAGTGGCGATGTTACCATGAACCGTCCTCTCGGTAAATTTATCTTCGTAACCAATGACCTTGATGATTTTGTGGTCAGGGAAATGCGAACCAAGGAAAGCGAGGCAAAACTTGCCGGAGACACCAAGGCGCCGGAATTCAATATCGAAGACTACTCACTGACAATCGCTTACACCGGTTTCATGCCAAGTTCATACAGTATGATCACTGACCGTGCGAATGACTCTGAAGTCAATGTGAGATTCTCGTCAAAGTTGACTCAGGTGGACGATAAGACTGCAATCATGGGCTTCGACTACGTCCTCGCCAACCCATCATCATCCACACAGACCAACGTCATCATGGGTATCGAACTACGTGACAAGAATGATGTAGTGCTCGCGTCACATCCTCAGGTCCGCGTTCCGATCAACCGTAGTCAATACACAGTGATAGAAGGACGTTTCCTGATGCAGGAATCCAGCGGAGGTATCACCCTCAACCCGGACTTCGAAGGCGAGTTCATCGTGCCGGTGAACTAAGGATGATGGAGAACCTGCTGACGACAAATCTTTACACCGATTTAAAATAAAACTACCGAATGAAATTATTCAGATATATAGTCCTGGTTATTACGGCCCTCATCCTCGCATCCTGTGCGGTGGATGAGTTCTGGCAAGATATGGACAAGTACGAAGAAGAGGAAGTAGTCATGACTTTCAGACCGAAGTTCGAAGACTTCGAATCTGTCACTAAGGCTATTGGTGACGGAAGTCAGGTGGATCAGCTCCTTGTCCATGTTTATGAGGAAGGATCAGATCAGTTTGAGGAGAAGACTTATGACATCACAAGCTGTCAGGTACAGCAAGAAGTGAAGATACCTTTCTTCTATGGTAAAAAATATAAGGTTTATTTCTGGGTATATAAGTCTGGAAACGATAGTCCGTACACTGTTTCAAACATCGGTCTTAAGGGTGGTGTTTCAGTAGATTATCCGGGAAACGAACTTGGTTTTGACGCTTTAGAATCTCTTGATGCATTCTATGCAGTATCAGATGTAGATCTGTCAAGCGGTCGCACTGTTGATGTAAAACTCACCCGTCCTTTTGCTCAGGTAAATCTTGTTGCTGATAAGGAGGAACTACTTAAGGCTCAGGCAAGTAAGGTGGAGTTTACCATTGATGTTGCCAAGACTTTCAACCTTTCATCACAGAAAGTGGTAGGGGACACTGAGGAGCAGACATTCACCTTTACTAGCACAGACTATTTCCAAAACACTGAAGTACTTGGCGAAAATGTCTACCTCGGAACCACATATCTCTTCGTGCCTTCTTCGGGAAAGGTAACTGGAAAGGTTAAGCTGTACGCTGGAGACAATGTACTTAAGAGCGCTGAGAACATAGAGATTCCGCTTGTGGGCAATAAGCGC
>JAEIGA010009625.1_pt1 | contig 14636 bp, 15 predicted proteins | sample 9270691 | NCBI WGS metagenome assembly JAEIGA01 (sample SAMN17057246, study PRJNA624740) | gut metagenome | biome: biome; isolation source: fecal sample | host: Bos grunniens | place: China: Xizang | collected 2019 | reverse complement strand
TGTGAAAAAGCTTAAAAAATTACATCCTGCATTCTGGCTTTTAGTTGGTGCACTTGCAGGAATTATTCTTAAATTATAAGGTGAAAGTATGTCGCTTCAGAAAAATCAGGATATACAACTGAATATTGAGGGTTATACTGCCGAGGGTAATGGCGTAGGGCATTACAACGGTCAGGCAGTTTTCGTGTCAGGTGCTGCAAAGGGTGACACGATAATTGCTCATATTATCAAGGCAAAAAAGACCTATGCTATCGGTATAATCAAAGAGATTATCAAGCCATCAAAGGACAGAGTAAATGTGGATTGTCCTCATTTCCGTTCATGTGGTGGTTGTGTTTTCCGTCATATTTCCTATGAGGCAGAAAAAGAGCTTAAAAGACAAAAGGTGATTGATGCCTTTACTCGTCTTGCTCATATTGACGTGCCTGTAAAGGATATTGTCACTTGTGAAACGGAAAGATACAGAAATAAAGCACAGTATCCTGTTGGATTTGATAAGGGCGTTGTGGCAGGTTTTTATGCACAGAAGAGTCATAGAATTATAAATTCATCCGATTGTGCACTTCAGCCTGAGGAATTTGCAAAAATTGTTGATACAGTTAAGGCTTGGATGACGGAATTCGGAATTCCTGCCTACGATTCAATAAATCACACGGGACTTATCCGTCATATATACATAAGAAAAGCATTCCGTACAGGTCAGCTTATGGTGTGTCTTGTAATCAACGGTTGCACATTGCCTTATGCAGAGGAATTGTGTGACGAGTTGATGCGATTTAAGGAAATCAAGAGCGTTGTCATAAATGAAAATACAGAAAAGACAAATGTGATTCTTGGTAAGACTTGCACAACCATTTGGGGTGATGATTATATTGAAGATGTGCTTTGTGGTGTGAAAATCAGACTTTCACCACTCTCTTTCTATCAGGTTAATCACGATTGTGCAGAGCTTCTTTACGGAAAAGCACTTGAGTATGTGCAGACAAGTGGCGACGAGACAATTCTCGACCTTTATTGTGGCGCAGGTACAATCGGTCTTTCAATGGCTAAAAATGTGAAAAAGGTAATCGGCGTTGAGATTATCCATGAAGCAATTGAAGATGCAAAAATCAATGCGAAGAATAATGACATCGAAAATTGCGAATTTTACTGTGGCGATGCTAAGGATGCAGTAAAAATTCTTAAGGACAAAAATATTGAGCCTGATGCAGTAATCCTTGACCCACCTCGCAAGGGCTGTGACAAGGAAGTTTTGGAATATGTTGCAGAAATGAATCCGAAAAGAATTGTTTATGTTTCCTGCGACGTGTCAACTCAGGCAAGGGATTGTGCAATTCTTCGTGAATTGGGTTATGAAACTGTAGAGGTAACTCCGGTTGATATGTTTCCGAAAACAAGCCATACAGAAAGTGTCGCATTGTTAATGCGATAATGAATTGCAATCTGACGATTGCATGAATTGAGAAAATTCTCATGAATTGGCTATGCCATGAATTGACCGATGGTCATTGTGATAAGGAGGGAAAAGATATGAAACTTTCTTCATTAGCTAAAAAGGTTTTTGTTAATGGTGAAAACTGGTCAACAGAGCCGGTTGAAAGAGCCAGTTATTATTCATATTTTGCGGGACAAAATATGATTTACACGCTTTTTAATGTGTGTCTGACAACATACCTTTTGTTTTTAGGTATCGACCCAATCAAGTCAGCAACCGTAATGCTTGTTGTAAAAGTATGGGATGCTGTAAATGACACATTATTCGGTGCTGTTTTTGACTTAATCAAGTTCAGAAACGGAAAGAAATATCTTCCTTGGATACGAATTTCCACTATACTCATTCCAATAGCAACAATACTTACATTTATTATTCCGTCAGGCTCATCACAGACGGTAAAATTAGCTTGGTTTGCTATTGCGTACATACTCTGGGATACTGCATATACACTTTGTGACGTGCCTATTTTCGGTATTCTTACATCTATGAGTCAGAGTATTGATGAAAGAAACACAATTCAGTCATATAAGAGTATTGCTACCTATGCAGGGGTTGGTATTACATCTACACTTGCAACTGTTCTTGTCAGTGAAAAGGTGGGTATGAATTACGGTATGATTTCAATAATCATCTGTGTTATTGCATTTGCCTTAATGTCACCGGCATCATTTAAGCTTAAGGAACGCTTCCACGCAGAGGGTGAAGAAACCTTTACTATCAGAAGTATGTTCTCATATCTTTTCAAGAATAAGTATTTATTGATATATTATCTTGGACTTTTCTTCTATTCAGCACTCAGTATAGGCAATGCATTTACACTTTATGTTTCATATTATCTGTTCAACAGCGCATTGTTCTCAATCCTTGTTGGTGCAATCGGAACAGTTCCACAGCTTGTAATTTCCTTGATGTTACCAAAGCTTATCCGTAAATATGACAAGATGCTGGTAAATCAGGTGTGCTTGTTGCTTTATGTTGTAATCAGCATTATTATGTGGGCAATAGGCTATGGCAACGCAGTTGTTTATATAATTCTCTTTACTATCCGTTCAATTCCGTTAGCAGTAGTCAGCCTTGAAATGTTTATGTTTACACCTGACTGTGCAGAATACGGCAGATTTAAGAGTGGTACAGAAGCAAAGGGCATAACTTTTGCTGTGCAGACATTTATGGCAAAGCTTACAGGCTCAATTTCAGGTGCATTGGGACTCTTTATCCTCGGTCTTGAATCAGTTGGTTGGAAGGTAGTTGAGGTAGGGTCATTCCAGGAGCTTGAGCAAAGTGGAGTAACACAAACTCCTCACGCACTTAATATGCTTTGGCTTATCTTTATGCTTATTCCTGCAATTGGTGGCCTCTTGGCATTTATCGTTTGGTGCTTCTACGATTTGAAGGACAAGGATGTTCAGGTGATGATAGACTGTAATACAGGCAAAATCACACGAGAAGAAGCATTCAGTAAGATGTCAAAGAGATATGATATAAAGGAGTAGAATCCGTGTTACGGATTCAGCGATATAAATCACTATTTGTGATTTGCGATATATCTACGATGCGATATATCCTGACGGATGCGATATGTTTCCTTACGGAAACGTGATTTATATCATATCGCTTTTGCGATAGCAAAAATATCGCAATCGAATTTAGTATGAGATTATATCGCACGAACGAAGTGAGTATATCGCAAAAAGGAGACAATATGGAAAATAAAACTATAAAGGAATTATCCATTGAATTAACGGTTGATATAACTAATATGTGCGACAAGATTAAGGGTCGTTCAGTATTTACAAACCAATTGCTTCGTTCTTGTTCTTCTATTGGTGCGAATGCTCATGAAGCAAAATATGCACAAAGCAGAGCAGATTTTATACATAAAATGGAAATAGCATTAAAAGAATGTTATGAAACTGAATACTGGCTTGAAGTTTTGTTTAATGTTAAATCAATTGACGAAGTCACATATAAAGCTATGCAGTCAAAATGTGGAACAATCAGACGAAAACTTATTGCATCTATTACTACTGTTAAGAGTAAAGATTAGTTTTACGGATTCAGCGATATAAATCACTATTCGTGATTTGCGATATATCCTGACGGATGCGATATGTGCCTTACGGCACGTTAATATAAAGGAGAAAAAACTATGAAAAAAATCATTTCAATCATTCTTGTATTGTGTATGGTATTTCCTATTATGGCAAGTGCTATGTCAGGATATGAGGTGACAAGAGTAAGTGTCACAATCAATGGTGACACAGCTACATCAAGAGGCTTTTGCTGGTACACAGACGAAAAAGCAGGAACAGATTTGCAGATAGCACCTGTTGGTGAGGACTTAACAAAGGCTGAAATTATCAGCGGAACAAGTTATCCTTCAATGGAGAAATATGTTCATAAGGCAGAGGCAACAGGGTTAAAATCAGGTGTAAAATATCAGTACCGTGTAGGTGACAGTGAGGCAGGTATATGGAGTGAAATCGGTTATTTCACAACTGCATCAAAAATTGACGACAAGGCTGATTTTATCGTTTTTGCTGATGTTCAGGCAAGTAATGAGGAAAATTTCCAACAGGCTGCAAGGGTTTTACAGTCGGCAGTTAATACTATGCCTGAATATGATTTTGCGGTTGGTCTTGGTGACTTTGTAAATGATTGCACAAATGAAGAATGGGACAGCTATTTCAGAAACTTTGAGTTTATGAATATGAATACTACTCTTGTGCCTGTTGCAGGTAATCACGAGGGTAACCTTCAGTGGTTCAAGTTCAATAATATGTTCAACATTGGTGAAGCAGAGGATAGCTCAGTTATCACAGGCTGTTATTACTCATTTGACTGGGGCGATGCACACTTTGCAGTGCTTAACTCAAACGATATGTATCCAATGTCAGCATCACAGCTTAATTGGCTTAAAAATGATATGAACGCATCTGATGCACAATGGAAAATTATTCTTTCTCACAGAGCGCTCTATTCAGCAGGTAAGAATATTAACAAGCCTGACACAATTATTATGAGAAATCTTCTTTTACCTGTAATTGATGAGCTTGGAATTGACGTTGTTTTTGCAGGTCACGACCATATGTATTTGAGAACAGAGCCTGTAAAGGGTGAAAAAACTCAGAATTATGAAACAGTAACTGAAGTGTGGAATGGCAAGGCAACAACATTTGCACTTAATCCTGATGGTACAACTCACATTTTACCATCAACAGCAGGTACAAAGCGTTACAGTGTAAATGAGGATGCGATTCCACCAATTCTTGAAAACGCTGCACTTGCAAGAGATACAAAAACAGGTGGTGTTTTTGCAACAGTAAGTCTTGATAGTGAGCATTTTGTTTATAATGCTTATATTGTTGATGACGAAACAGGTGAAAAAGAGCTTATCGACTCTTATGCAATCAAAAAGACAGAAAAAGCACCTGCAAACGACGGCTATACTGAATTGCCAACTGACAGAAACGAGGAAACTGCAAAACAGCATATAAACAACTTTGTTTTTGAAATCTTCAAAATGATTATCAGTTATTTCAAGCTTTTATTCAGTCTTATATAATGAGGTAAAATTATGAACGGAATGACTCGCAGAGAGCAACAGGTTACAGATATAAATGAAATTATAGAAATCCTTGAAAAATCAAAGGTTGTTCACGTTGGTATGATAGACGGTGATGAGCCTTATGTTGTGCCAATGAATTACGGTTATGTTCTTGAAAATGATAAGCTTACAATTTATCTTCATGGTGCAAGAAGAGGAAGAAAAATTGATGCGATTAAGGCTAATCCAAAGGTTTTCTATGAAATGTGTTGTGATATAACACCTTTTGAAGGTGAGGTTGCTTGTAAATACGGTATTACCTATGCTTCAATTATGGGCAGGGGACTTGCAACTCTTGTTGAGGATGTTGAGGAAAAGAAAAAGGCACTTTCAATCCTTATGAAAACACAGACAGGAAAGGATTTTCAGTTTGAGGACAAGCTTACAACTGTTGTAAGTATTATTAAGATTGACACACTTGAATTTACTGCGAAAAAAAGACCTTTTCCAAAGAAATAATATGGTTACAGTTAAGAATAATCAATCCGAAATCGTTGTAAAGGATTTCAGCAACAGAAAAATTGAATATGCCTTTCACGATATTGACGGAACACATTCCCTTATTCGTGATTGGCCTCCTGTTATGAGCGTTTGTCTTTTTGATGTAATCGAAAACGGTCTGCCTGAACATTTTGACAGCTCTGAAAATGCAAAGAGGCTCATTTCACTTGCAGGGAAGAGGGATTTGCCTGAAACAGATGCCTTTTGTGTGGAGTCAGCAGGTCTTTCTGCGCTCACACAAATGGAATGGGCAATCCGCAGAGGTGTTCAGGAAGGCAAAATTCAGGTGAATTGCAACGGTGACACAAACGCACAGATTATTGAACGAATCAATAACGGTGAGGAATATTACGACGATTTACCTGAAACAACAGAAATGAACGAGATGCTGAAAATACAGACACCTCGACTTTTTAAGCTTTACGAAAATGTTCTTAATGGATATTGCAGAGATAAGAATTTGGTCAAGGCACGCCAGAACCCTGAAAAATTCCGTGTAAAAGGCTCTTGTGACTTTTTAGAATATTTATATGAAAACGGTGTAAAAAACTATTTTGTCACGGGTGCAGTGGTGGAAAAAGGTATGGGAATGCACGAAGAGGTGGAAGCTCTCGGTTACAGTATCGGTAAGGGTAAATTGATTGAGGATATTATCGGCTCAACCTGGACAGAAAAGAAGCCTAAAGATGCTGTTATGAAGGATTTGATTAAAAATTTAGGCATTTCAGGTGAAAATATTCTTGTAATCGGGGACGGCAGAGCTGAAATTCAGGCGGGTGTTGAATTGGGTGCAGTTGTAATCAGTCGATTGCCTGAAAATGCAGAATATCAGCGTGAATTACACAAAAGACTCGGTACAAATGTTATTGTAGAGGACTTTACAGGCAAGGAATTTTACAATTTGTTTGAGGTGACGAATAATGGATAATATTTTTGAAAGATATCCTCAGCTTAAATGTTGTGAAAAAGATATTGAAAATGGCTTGAATCTCATTGTCGATACATACAAAAATGGTGGCAAGGTCCTTGTTTGCGGTAATGGCGGTAGTGCTGCTGACAGTGAGCATATTGTGGGAGAATTGATGAAAGGCTTTCTTAGTAAAAGAAAGGTCAATGATAACAGACTCACTGAGGAATTAAAGGAAAAGCTTCAAGGTGCTTTACCTGCCATTTCGCTTACAAATCAGACTGCAATTATGACAGCCTTTAATAATGATTGTGACCCTGATTTCGCTTTTGCACAGCAGGTTTACGGCTATGGCAAGGAAAATGATTTGCTCATTGCTATTACTACATCAGGCAATTCTGAAAATGTTCTGAAGGCAGTTGAGGTGGCAAATTGTATCGGTGTAAAATCCCTTGCACTTACAGGCTGTGACGGTGGAAAAATAAAAGAGATGGCAACTGTTACAATAACAGTGCCATCAAGTGAAACATATAAAATTCAGGAATACCACTTGCCCATATATCATTATCTGTGTGCAATGGTTGAACAGGAATTCTTTGGGGGAGAGAAATTTAAATTATAATTTGTCGTTGAGTTATTGGATGCCTGTTCTTGAGGGGAGGCAATATAATTGCAACGCAGTTCCTCCATTTTGCGCTTTGCATTTTGCACTCCCAAATAAACTCCAATTTGTAAAATAAAGCCCGGTAGAATGAGGGTTATTTCTTCTCTACCGGGTTTTGTGTTGGTTATTTTTCAATAAATTTTCCGTGGTGCTTTGGCTCCATAACTATTGCAGCTACCTTCAACACTTTATTAAAAAGATTAAGGATTGTTTTATTCGGAATCATCTGCTCAAAGAATCCACCAAGGTTATTAAGGATTTCTGTACCTGATGGTGAACTTGACGGAATCATAACAACCTTGTCTTTTGGCTTGAATTCAAAAACAAGATTTCGTTTTGCAACCGTCTGAATTGGACGGATTGTCACAAGAAGGCTTTCATCATCAAGCCATATTGCATTTGCACAAACGGTAAAATCAATATTACCCAAAGTGATTTTTGAATAACGATAATGACCGTCAAGACCTAAGATAATAGTGTTTGTTTCAAGTCCCTCTGACCATGTCATTGAACATTCCTTGTCCTTAAAATCAAATTTAACCATATCGATATTGCCCGGCTTATCTGTGAGCATATATACAACAGCCATTGGCAAAACGCTGACAGGGAAGCCTGTAAGGTTAAGGAGAAGATTTTTACGGAATTTGATGTATCGGTCAGTGATGACTTTTTCAAGTTCAGGTCTGTCACTTGAGAATAATGGCTCAACCATTGTGTTCACAATCTGCTCTTCAGCCTCATCTGTTTCCTCAAAGGCTCTTGGGAAATAGTTGAAAAGATATTCAAGACAGCCTGTTTCATCGGTAACAGCAGATGTGACAGTTACAACAGCATCATATTCAGGAATACCGATACCAAACTGTGAAAACATACCGTCAGCACGGAATGAGGTTTCGTCAATACTGTTTTTCCAGAAGCAGTAGCCGTAGCCATAAGAAGCGTCTGTACCAGGTCTGTTTTGTGAATTTTCTATCTGTCTTGCAGTAGCAAGCTCAGCCCATTCTGCTGGAATAACCTGAACACCGTTGTACACACCCTTTTGCACATAGCAAAGAGTAAGCTTTGCAATATCCTCTGTTTTAAGGTAAAGACCCCAACCACCTGCTTCAATGCCGTTTCTGTCAGTTTCCCAGAAAGGAAAATCAATTCCGAGTGGCTCAAAAAGGCGAGGAGTGAGATACTCACGCATTGTCATACCTGTAACACGATTAATAATTGCAGAAAGCATAAAGATGTTTTCGTTGATGTACAGGAATTTTTCACCGGGTTCAAATACCCAAGGTGAATTTATGTAATCCTCAATCCAGTCAACCTTGCTCTTATCGGTAAGAAAGCTCGGTTGCTTACCTGATGACATTCTTAAAAGATTATGAATAGTTAATTTTTCAAATTTTTCGTCAGGTTTTTTTGGTGGATAATCAGGAAAAATATCAACAAGCTTTGTGTCAAGTGTAATAAGACCCTCGTTTATCGCAAAGCCGATTGCTGTGCTTGTAAAGGATTTGCTGACTGAATAAACCGATTGTGGTGTGTCCTTGTTATATGGCTCATTATACCACTCAACAGCAACCTTACCGTGACGGATAACCATAAGACTATGGTATTCATATCCTTTTTCTGAAGCATCATCCAAAAACGCCTTAACTATTTTTGAAGAAACGCCCACTTCCTTTGGCGAGCCTGCTCGTGGAATAGATTTGCTTGTATTCATTTTTAATCCCCCTGTTTACTTTTCCTTTTTCTTAAACACAAAAACCTTGCTTATCACATAATTCCCCACTGTGACTAACACCATAGCAACGATTTTTGAAAAATTGTAATCAACATGTAAAAGTGTAGAAAGCACAAACATTGTACCCATATCAAATAACAATGTAAGTAGTCTTGATGAAATAAAAGCAAGAAGCTCTTTTAAAATATTCTTTTCCTTACTTTCAAAAACGAAAATTCTATTTGCAAAGTATGAAAAGAGCACAGCGCCAACCCAAGAAAGCACATTTGCAACCTGAAGCTCAAAGGCGTCGTGTCCGTCAAGGAAGGTCCATGTGCTACCGTAGAAAATTGCCATGCTTACAACAGTAGTAAGACCACCTACAACAAGGTAATTTATGATTTCCTTATGTTTTTTATAAAGCCCGATAATTTTATTCATTGCCAATGTCCTCGTTAAGTGATTTTGATTTTGCAGACAAAACCTCTTTTTCGATATACACAGGCCTGTTTTTACCCTGAATATATGTCCTTGCAAGATATTCACCAACAATGCCTATAAGCAAAAGCTGAAGCCCTCCAAGGAAAAGAATAAGCACAACGATTGTGGCATAACCGGGCACATCAACACCAAAGAAAAGCTTCTGAATAATAACCACAAACATATAAAGAATTGATGCTACGAATGCGAAAAGTCCTGCACCTGTTGCGATTTTCAATGGCATTGTTGTAAAGGAAATAATACCCTCCATAGCGTATTTAAGAGATTTGAAGAATGAGAATTTAGTTTCACCGGAAGCTCTTTCCTCTGCCACATAAGGCATATAATATGTGTTAAAGCCTATCCATGAGAAAATACCTTTTGAAAAGCGATGGTATTCGGGTAATGATAAAATTGCCTCTGCAACTCTTTTTCTGAATGTACGGAAATCACTTGCACCCTGATAAAAGTCTATGTCACTTGCAATGTTAATGCATTTGTAGAAGCTTTTTTTCATAAAAGACATAAGCTTGCCTTCGATTCGCTCTTCCTGATATGCTGCAACCATATCGCAATCTTCATTTGCAAGGAGATGCTCAACCATTTTTACAACTATTTCAGGTCTTTGCTGTAAATCGGCATCAATAATTGTGACAAAATCACCCTTAGCGTGACGAAGCCCTGCAAGCATAGCAGCCTCTTTACCAAAATTTCGTGAGAAATCAACGACAGTTACAACGGAAGAATATGATTTATATAATTCCTTAAGTTTTTTTGCAGTATTGTCACTGCTACCATCATTTACGAAAATCATTTCAAAGGATGTAATTGCTTTTGGCATCTGCTGAAAAGCCTTTACAGTTTCTTCGAAAAACGGTGTAACATTGTCCTGCTCATTATAGCAAGGGATAATTAAAGAAAGTTTCATTGTGTTATCAGCCCTTTATTTTTCTGATTTTTTTTCGTTTTGCTATAATTCTGTTTTTACGGATTATAAGAAGAATGTAGATTATAAGCAAAACCGCAGCAATAGCAAACAAGATTTTAAAAATTGTTGTTGAGAGAATATCCTTGATTGTGCCGAAAATAAGCAAGAAAATATTAAGCTCAACATCCTCTGCAGCAACTAGGTCAACTGTTTCCACTACAGTCTCACCGTAAAGAATTTCAGCCTTGCCAAGCACCTCACCCTTTTTAATAGGTGCTTTTACAACTTTTGGCGTCTTACTCTCGATTGGTCGTATAATAAGGCTTCCTGACTCTGTGCCAAGAGGAACAAGTGCTGACAACTCTTCTGCAGGGAGAAGTCGAAGGTGGTCGATTTTGCTGTTGTATTTAACATCAACAACAGTTACAACGTCTGTTGTATTTGTGATTTTAGTAAGCTCAATATTTTCGAAAGCCCAGTTATAGATTTTTTTACTATCGGTAAATGCAACGTTTTCTTCAACATTGTCATCGTCAATATCATATTGAGGAGCACCCATAACTATTAACATATAGTTGTATCCATCCTGTGAAGCAGTTGTGATAACACAATGACCTGCTTTTTCAGTTGTACCTGTTTTAACACCGGAAACAGATTTGTGATAATAGTCACGGATACCCGGATTCATCATCTTATTTGTATTGTGAAGATATCTTGTGTAAGGATATTTCTCGGTAGGAGCGATATCGTATCTCGATGTGCTTGTGATTTCCTTGAATGTAGGATTTGTCAAAGCATATTTTGTAATTTTATAAAGGTCGTTTGCAGTTGTGTATCCGTTAGGATTTTCATCAAGACCGTGAGCATTTACAAATTTTGTGTTTTCACAGCCTAATTCTGCAACGAAATCATTCATCATAACAACAAAGTTGTCAATATTGCCACCAACATAATCAGCGAGGATGTTTGCAGCATCAGCGGCTGAAGGAAGCATAAGACAGTAGAGAAGATTCTCTATTGAAAGAGCTTCACCTGCAACAATACCTGCTGTAGCAGCATTCATAGCGTAAAGACCGTTAAGGCTCTCTCTTTTACATGTAACCTGAACAGATAAGTCAGGACAGTTTTCAAGAACAAGCATACAGGTAACAATTTTTGTAAGAGATGCAGGGGCAGAGCGCTTGTCTGCATTTTTATCGAGAATGACAGTTTCACTGTCAGTGTTTACAAGCAAAACAATGTCAGCTTCCGTTTCCATAAGAGAATTAAAGGACGCACCTGCGCTAAACGGTAATGCTGATATTAAAATTATAGCAATGAGGAAAATTGATAAAATTTTCTTCACAAAATCACCTACTTGAAAAAAAGTTATAATTGTATATAATAGAGTATAACACAATTAACAGCAATATCCAATATGGAAAAAGTAAATTTTTTAAAGGAAAGAATAAAATGATATATATTACAGGTGATATTCACGGTGACCGTAAAAGATTATCATGGTTGAAGCTTCGTAAGCTTAAAGAGGGCGATACGCTTATAATCTGTGGTGATTTCGGATTTCTGTGGGATAACAGCACGGCAGAGCAGAATTATCTTATGTCATTAGGCAAGAGGAAGTACAATATCTGCTTTATTGATGGCACTCATGAAAATTTTAATCTGATTAACAATTACGAAATCAGCCAATGGAATGGCGGCAAGGTCCATAAAATTCATGGAAATCTATATCACCTTATGCGTGGTCAGGTTTATGAAATTGAAGGCAGAAAGGTTTTCACAATGGGTGGTGGTGAAAGTGCCGATATCGACATCCGTCGTGATGTAAATGCCTGGTCAAAGGATGAGCTCCCAACGCAGGAGGAATTGCTTGAGGGTGCAGAGAATCTCGATTTTGCAGGGTATGATATTGATATTATTGTTACTCACGAGCCACCGTTGAAGGTTAAAAATTTCTTGAATCTTAATGACTCGTCAGAATTTCGTGTAAGTGCTCTGAATGCGTATTTCGAGGAGCTTTCACAGAATTGCAAGTTCAACAAATGGTATTTTGGCTCATTGCATCTCGATAAATACATCTCTGTTACACACCGTGCAATATACAAGGATGTTGTTAATGCTATAACAGGTGATAAAATATAAAAAAATAACTCGCAGGATATTAAAATCTTGCGAGTTTTTTGTTGCTATTTCTTTTTAAGGTTAAATTTTAAGCCGACTTTTTTAAGTTCACTGTTATAATTATCAACAATCTGGTCATCGATTAAATTCAGTCTTCTTGTTTCTGAAGCAATTGATTTTCGCTTGTTGAAAATTGCATTAATCCATCTCACAACCCAAAGAAGAGGCAAGAGAAACGGTAATTTTTCCAATATAGGGAATTTCTTTCTCATTTCATCCATTGGAAGGAAAATGAGTCTTAAAACAGTTTTCTTTTTAGCAGAAGATGTTGAATCAGTTCTTGCAGTAGCACGTGCAGCATTTGCTTTCTCGTGCCATTCCCTGAGTCCGAATGAACCACTTTCGATAATTCTCTGTGTAATATAGTCAGTTAATTCAGTAGGCTCTTTGCCATTAAACCATACATCAAGTGTATCAATAATGTTATTGTGGAATTCAAGAAGCTCAAGCTTTTCAAGCTCCTTATTTATATAAGTCTTGTTTAAAAGTGAATGCTTTAATGTGAAATACCAGATGTCAATAAGGTGTCGGAGTCCTATACCACCGTCACGATAATGCTTTGTAAGGTGCGTGAAGATGTAAATATATTCGTCTTCCTTTGACATGGAATAGGAGCAATTACTCTTGTAAACAGCTTTTTCCCAAGGGTTGATATAGTATGAATAATAATCATCGTTGTATGATGGGATAAGTCGTTTGTGAAGCTCAAGAATAAGTCCGTTGCTGCTGACCCAAATCAATTCGTGGTCGGACTCAACCTTTTCCACAAGTCCGATTTCAGTAAGTAAAGGCTTGATGACGTCATACTGGTTTTCTTTAATTAAAAGGTCAATATCGCCCATTAATCTGAACTCGGATGTGGGATAATATCTTTTTATTGAAGAGCCTTTGAGAAGCATATACTCAATGCCGTTATTATTAAACAAAGCTTCAATTTTTTTAAGATAATATAATTGATTTTGGTCACGACGGATTAACTGGAATGTTACATTCCTGAAATTCTCAAATCCTTCAAACTGACCATTTGCCTTATAAAGACCGTCAAAAACAAGAGGAATAATCTGATGTGTTCTGCTGATTTTAAAAATTTCCTTGTAATCAAGGTCCTTGTCAATAGGTGCAGACTCACCCGTAAGAGCTAACTTTATAGCAGACAAGAGATTTATATGCAATTTTTCCATTCAGAATACCTCCTGTATACAAAATAAAACCATTATAATTATATTATTGATACGAAAAATAGTCAAGGAAATAATTGTTTTTAATTGTGAACAATTTGGAGGTTGCAGAGGTAGACAGCCCTTATGAGGCGATTCCCATATAAAATAAAAAGCACCCGAAACGAGTGCTTAAAAAACTATTCTTCTGCAACTTCTCTTTCAAAAACAATGAGCATCGGCGTACCTGCCTTAGTATGAGCAACACCATTGAAAAATGTGTTCGTACTTGCAACGGACCAGCCGTGTTTTGCCATATCGTTCATACGAGCTTCAGCTTCACTGAGCTTTACTTCTAAAATCTTATATTCCTTCACTATGTATCACTCCAACAAAAGTATTTGTAATTATTATATCAAAGAAGAAAAATTTATTCAACAGTAAAAACAAAAATGACCGCCAGTTTCCTGACGGTCAAAAGCTTCATAAGGGATTACTTTTCTTCCTTATCCTTCTTCTTTGTTTTTGAGAAGATTTTGTTAAGAAGAGTTGTGATACCAATAAGCACGCCCATAACGATAATGATACCGAGCATACCCATACCCATATAATAAAGGTTGTCAACAAATGCCATTGGATTGAATTCGATGTTTGAAGCCATCATTGTAGTAAACATATTCATTTAAAGCACTCTCCTTACATAAAGAAATTGAGGATAAGACCACCTGCGATAACAGATGCAATCTGACCTGAAACGTTTACGCCGATTGAATGCATAAGAAGGAAGTTCTGTGGGTCTTCTGCAAGTCCCATCTTGTGAACAATACGTCCTGACATTGGGAATGCTGAAATACCTGCTGCACCAATCATTGGATTAATCTTCTTGCCCTTTGGTAAGAAGATGTTGAGAATCTTTGCAAACATAACGCCACCTGCTGTGTCGAATACGAATGCGAAGAGACCGAGTGCAAGGATAAGAAGTGTATCAGGAGCAAGGAAAGAAGC
>JAEIGA010009624.1_pt1 | contig 14636 bp, 21 predicted proteins | sample 9270691 | NCBI WGS metagenome assembly JAEIGA01 (sample SAMN17057246, study PRJNA624740) | gut metagenome | biome: biome; isolation source: fecal sample | host: Bos grunniens | place: China: Xizang | collected 2019 | reverse complement strand
TATGATCGACGCATGTAGCGCAACCATAATCGTGCTGGGGTTCATTCTGCTGTTCGGCGTGGGGGTGCCGATTTTGAACATTCGATTTTCAAAGTTCGTTTCGTACCGGTGGACGGTCGTCGTCGTCGTGCTCGCGCTTTTCATCGGCGCCCTTGTGAATTTCTCCGGTCTTTCGGATGAAACGCGGCGGATCGTAATCCTCGGAGGTCTGATTATCGCTGGCGGTTACATCGCCCTGCGTACTGTCGAAAAAGCGCTCGCTAACGGCTGGCTTCGAGGCGTGCGCGTCGAGGCAAAAAAGGGGGACGCGAGCTTATCCGTATCATCCGGAGAACACGCGGCGGAAAAGCCCGATGACAAGCCGACGATCTGAAAATTCACCTCCCCCGCCTCTGTCTGCCCGCTCGCGTATATGGGGAGGTATTATGCGGGCAAAAAAAAGCCCGCGCAATGTTGGGCGGGCGATTCTTGAGTACTCAGGAGACGCGCAGTTTGTATCGCGCGCGGCTCTATAAGTCAAGGGGTAAATCATGCCAAACCTTTCAATAAATCGTGACTATCTCGGCTGCTTCGGTCTCCTTCCCAAGCGTGCAAAAACGCGCGCTGTCGTGATTCATCACACGTGCACGACGTCGCCCGCGAAAACGCGTGAAGTTCTCAGAAAAAAGGGCTGCTCTACGCATTTCGAGGTTGATAAGGATGGGACGATCTATCAATATGCCGATTTGGATCGCCGTTGCGCTCATGCGTCTGCGTACAATAATCGGTCTATTGGTGTCGATATAACGCACGCGGCGGGGGCGGAATTTCCGCGCGTGCAACTACTCGCCGCTCGCAAGCTATTAGACTGGCTCGCCTGCGAGTTTCGCCTTCCCCGCGTGGTCTTCGTAGACACTCCGTGCGGCTTTTACTTTCATCGCGCTGTTTCTGATACTGAATGCCCACAAAACTTCCCAGCTGACATCTTCGGGTCTGAATACGACGGCCCGGAAAGTTAGCTTTTTGTGTAGAGGTTTTCCGACGGCCTGCCCGGAAAACAAGAAAACGACCCCGCTGTTTGAGCATTGTTAAGAGGCTTGCGGGGTACTCTGCTGCTGCCTGTAGCAAATCTGCGCGTCTTTGTCAATTTGAATTTTTGGCGCTCATTGCCGGAACAGGGGGCCAGGTGTAATACACATTTCCGCTCGGGTGCCTGGCTTCGATGGCATCCGAAAATTCCGGGAAATCGCATTCAGTGGGCTCGACGCCTATTTCAAAGGCCGCTGATACCCTGTTTGCCTGCAGCTCTCTGGCGGCGTGTTCAAGCGCGGGGATTTTGAACTCGCAATCCCGGAAAATAACAAACGCGCTCCCCTCGCGCCCGATTCGTTTGCCGCGAAAATAATTCCCTGCGTCCTCCAAATCAATCTCCGCGCATTCGCACATAGTGCGTTCGATCTCAGTAAGTCGCTTGCATGTTTTCCCGTGGCTGGCCGCGTACTTCAGTCCGCAAAATTTGCTGTAAGGTACTAAATACTCCTTAATGCTCATCTCCCAAATCCTTGTACGCATACGCCTTCGCGCGCTGCAAAACGTCCCTTGCAAAATTGTCCAAACCGTGAACCATAAACTCTGGGTTCATCTGAATGCGATCGTACATCGCGGCCCGCAAAAATTCCCCGAGGCTTTTATCGTCGGCTCTGGCTGCGAGGTCCAGCAGGCACTGCTCTTCCTCGCTTCTAAAGGGAATGCAAACCTGTCGTCTGTAAATCTGTCTTGCGCGTCTCATTGTACCATTCTCCTTTTGCGTTCGGTTTCCGATAATTTATAGTATGTGTTGGCCCCGCCTCCGATATTCTTTTTACGGAACTTTTCAAGAGTTCCGTTTGCTGTCATGCCGTTGCAAACTGTGGTAACCTCTTTGCCAAACACACGAATAAGACTTGGGTGCGAAACCGCGCCACTTGTGTGCTCTGCGATGTACTCTGTAACAAGGTCTTGCCGTTCGCCGTCTGTGTTGCAATCCGCAAGCGTTCGGCCGGGTCGAACCCTGAACGTGGCGTTTTCCTGCGCCTGTGTGATGTCCGTCTCAGAGAATATCGCGTCAAAATCCGGGTCAGAAAAAATCGCAGTCTCAAAGATGCCGCGTCTCAATATGTCGGCATAAAAGACCTTGCCGTCGCAATGAAAGCGCCCGTTCCCGGCATACTGCAAGCGCAACGGCTTGCCTTTGCGGCGCGCCTTATATAGCGCGCCGAGAATAAATCCCTTGCTCTTTTGCTTTGTCATTTTCAAGCACATTCCCAGTCCCCAACAATTGCCCCGCGCCCCCCGCTGTCGCCATCAAGCAAAACGAGGCACCCGGAGCATGAAAATGCGTTTAAGGTGTGTGCGTGCAGCATCCTATACGCAAAATCTACGTACTCCGCCTTGTAAACTCGGCCTAATATCGAATAACAAGCGTCATCCTCGTGCAGCAGCTCGTATGATAACGGCGTTGCTTTCGCGCGCTCCACCGAGGTTAGGGTTTTATGGATAAGTTTTTGAACGTCATCACTTGTTATGCACCCCGTGTCGATTTCATTGGCAATATTCACACCCCATATAAGATAGTGTCCATTTGTGATAAAACCGAATTTTGCAAAATAAGCGTTGTAGTAATTTTCAAGCGTTTCTTTTGGTTCCACGGTGTCGTTGTCATCATCGTTCCCCGGCCATTCGTCGGTTTCTTCGATTCCGTGATACTCCATCGCGCAAAATTCGTCGCAAAAGTAATTGTGCAAGTCGTCGGTGTACACCGAACCCCCTTCAAGTTTGCACCCGCACTCGTCGCAATAATAATCGCTCATTTGCTTGTCTCCTTAAAAGGCCCCGTCATCCGGGGCCGCGTCTCTGCCTGTCAGTTCCAATCGGGCTGGCTTTCAAAGTCGAAATCGTCTTCGACCTCTGCGAGTTCGATCGTGTAGTCTACACCTTCATCCCAAGATTGATTCATGGCTTCGCGCTCCTCTCTGAGGATTTGGCAAGCATCCGCGTAATCTTTCGCGGGTATGAAATGCGCGGGGTTTTCTTTGGCCCAAAGATTTGTTTCTTTCACTGCGTACATTGCTTTTCTCCATTTTTGTCCGGCCCTTTCGGGCGTTCCGAGGAGGGGGCCCTTCCCCCTCCCTTTCATGCTTTCTTTTTAGCAATTTCTAAAAAGATTGTCAAATACTTTTTTTAATTTATTTTGCCGATTTTTTTCCGCCGTCTCCTCGGTGGTATCCTCTGAGTGCCGACGCCCTCAAACACTCCACGCGCGCGCATTCGCCGCAATACGTGCACGAGGTGGCTTCTATTTGAACGGATCCGCCTTCGACGTGCAAACACCCGACCGGGCAATAATTGGCGCAATAACCGCAGCCTACGCAAAAGAACGCGCGGTTCGTGATGCTTTGCGCGAGCCTGTTCTCGCTGGTGTGCGGGCGGGTAAAATTCTGCGCGATGTACTCCCCAGGTACTCGGCGATAGAACCGCGTGTCAAACATGCCCCGCGCGAGTTCCTGCCAGCTCTCATTCGGTGTCGTTCCCGCTGGCATGATGTAGCGGACGACGCCCTCGTCGAGGGGGACTTTCTCGGGGAAATCCCCCCGGAGCATCTGTGCATTGCGGCGGCTCCAGGTTCCCCGGTCGCCGTGGTATCGGTGATCAAAGCTGCCTGCAAGGTCGGGGAATTGCCGTTCGTATTCCTCGCGGAATGGCGCGATCCTGTTGGCGGCCATCCGCTTGCTGATTTCGACTTCAAATGGTGAAGAAAACGGGCAAACGGCACAGCACGCGCGGTGGTGTCCGTATCGATACACGGGATTTATTGGCGCTCCGTGGGCGAGTAAATACGCCCAAATCTCGGCGCCATTCCAATCAAAAAGTGGTCTGAATGTCGGCGCGCTTGTGAGCTGTCGGCGGCGGTCGGTCTGGAGTGAATACCCCGCGCGGTACTTGCTCTCGCTCCCTCGTGCACCCATAACCACGGGCAGACCGTCTGTGCGGATGCGCGCAAGCGCCCCGCTTTTGCACGTTTGGCAGCACCATCGGCAATTTCTTGATGGAACTCCAAAAAGCCGCCACCCCGTCAATGCGTCAATGTATGGCCGCGCCTTTTCGAGTGCAATCCCATACCGTGCAAGCCGCGCGGCGGTTGTCTCCACGTGCCGGAGCGTCTCTGAGAATTCGAGCGTGGTGTCGGCAAAAAATACCTTGCGGACACTTTGCGGCGCATTCCTGAGCGCAAGAAGTAAAAGCGCCTCGCTGTCTTTGCCGCCGCTATACGCCACGACAAACCCTTGCTCGCCTGCAACGGCGTCAAGCGCGGCGGCGGCGGTGCCCTCTAAAAAGTCGAGCTGTGCGCGGTTTACGTCGGCGATCCCTGCGAGGTCGCACGGCTGCCACGTCTCGCCGCGCAGGGGGTTGTCGAGGATTTCGACGTCGGCCTCCCTGCGTCGCGCGAATTTCCGGCCGCGGTAGTAGTAGCTGCCACGATAGCTCCAGGCGAGGGGAACTCCGCTCTCGGCTGGCACTCCTAACGCCTCCCCGACTCCGAATAGGTGCAACTCTGTTGCATAAACCGGCGCGATCTCCTGCAAGCGTTTAGCCTCGCGCTCGGCGGTGAGGATGATCCCGTTTGTCTCGGGGTGAAAGTCCCACTTAAACATTGCGGAAAACCTCGGCGGCGTGCATCGTCGCGGGTATCTGCTCCGGTCGCTCGACCCCCATCATGTCGAGGAGCCTCTGCATGTCGGCGGGTTTGTCGAGGATAAGGACGGATCGCAAAATCTGGGGTACCCCGTCAATGGGCCGCCTCGGTATAGGCTCGGCGGCGGTTGGTGTTTTGTTTATTGTAGAGATTTCCCCGGCGGCTCGTTCTGCCTGTGCCTGAACTCGCTTGATCTCCCAATCGTTCAGTGCCATTGCGTCAAGCAAACCGGCGGCGTCCCGCATGATGTCGCCGATCTCGGCGTCTAACAAATCGCGATCCCATTGCGACAACTCGCCCGTTTTATTGCTGGCAATCCGGTATCCTTTCGCTTTTAGCTCGCTGATCGTGGTCTGCAAGGTGGGAACGGTTTTCATGCCTAACGATTTCGCGGCCCGTAGGCGGTTGTGCCCTGCGAGGATGACCCCGTTCTGGTCAATGACGATTGGATTCAAGAAGCCGAATTCCTGAATGCTCGCCGCGACTGCGCTTGTCGCTTCGGCGGTGATGCTTCGGGGGTTCCCTTTGTATGGCTTGATCTGGTCAATCGGCGTTTCTGGGCTGTAAATCATAACTTCACCTCACTAAAGCGAATAACAGCGGGTATTTGCTGGTCGTCGGAGAGCCCCAAAGCGCGGCGCGCGGCGGCCTTGTCTTCGTCGGTCTCCATGATGATTAGAATGCGAATGGACGGCGGCGACAGCGGTTTGGCCGGTGCCTTCGGCGCGGTTTCGACCGGCCTTCCCTCACCGTCGTCGCCGTCGGTGTCGGTGGCGCTCTTTTTCTTGTACAGACGATCGGGCAGGTATCCGTCGGGGGTGATTTGCTCGGCGTCTTTGCTCAGTCGGTCAAGTTCCCATTGTTCGACCCCCAATGCGTCGAGGTCGTCTGTCCCGGCTTCGATCAATCCTTCGAGTTCTTTGTCGAGTAAACCGCGATCCCACTCTGCAAGCTCTGCCGTGCGATTGTCTGCAATCCTGAACGCGCGCGCTTTCTGCATGTCGAGATCGTCAAGCCACAGTACGGGCACCTCGGTCAAGCCGAGTTGTTTTGCGGCCTTCAATCGGTTATGCCCTGCGATGATAACGCCGTTTTCATCAACGAGGATCGGCTCGTTAAAATTGAACGCCTTGATGCTGCGCGCAACGGCGTCAACTGCGGCTTGCGATATGATGCGGGGGTTCTTGTCATAAGGGACGAGAACATCTATCGGCGTTTTTTCTTCGTATCGTGCCATTTTTTCCGCTCCCGGAAACGCCGCGCGCGTGGCGCGGCTGGGTTGCTCTTAAAAATCAAAATAATCAGTCTGCATGTTCAAGAGACGTGCTACCAGAAGGCGCGCCTCGCCCATGATGCTTTCTTTTTCGAGCGGGTCATTCCAATCGAGGTGTATCACGCGGGTTTTTCTCTGCATGGATAACTCCAGGCGGTCGATCTGCCGCTGTAACTGCTCCAAATAATTTGGGTCGATCCCCGCCTCGCAACTGCGCGCCCGCTCTGCGATGCGGCGGTTGCAAGTGCCGACGTCGGCCTTCAAAAAGATCGCTGCGGACGGATCGGCGATCTCGTTGCGTAGGGTCTTGTGTGTCGCAAGATAGCTGTTGAACTGCGCGGGCGTGAAATATCCGTTTTCGAGTTGCACGCGGGCAAAGCACACGTCTCCGTAATAGCTGCGGTCAAGAATGAACCATCCCCTCCCAATGCTCGCGCCTAATGCCGCCCACAGCGTCGTGGATCGGCGCGCGTTCAAGAGGTGCTGTTGCATCTCGTACGCGTGCGCGGCGGGGTCTTTGTAGTACAGGTCCAAGAATGGGTTGTTCGTTTCGTCCGGTTCGGGTAAGTACTCCGCCCGGACGCCCGCCTCCTCAAACGCCTTCTGTAAATACTTGCAAAGCGTGGATTTTCCGACGCCGATGTTCCCCTCGACAATGACATAACCATTCTTGTTCATGGCGCTTTTTCTCCCTGTTTGAACTGCTGCGGGTCTCGAATCATTAGACACTGGACAAGGTCTGCGAGTGCTCGGGCTTCCCGCGTTGGCCCGTGCTTTTTTAGATTGCTCCCTCCCTGATTGTATCCGGCGATAGTATACCACACATCGCCGTCGAATTTCTGCAAAAGTTTTCGGATGTATCGCGCGGCGGCCCTGGTCTCGCTCTCCGGGTCTGTGCGGTCGGTGCAACCATACGCTCTGGCCGTGGGCGCGGTCATTTGCCACAAACCGCGCGCGCCCTTGCCGCTCTCGTTGTCCACCTTTCCGGCTGACTCGACCAGCATGAGGTACAGCCACTCGGCTGGCAGAGCCTCCTCTGCGAGGATTTCCCGCGCCCTCGGAATGTACGCGGCTGCGCGGTCGGCGTAGGTCTGGTATCGGCGCGCGTGCTCTGTGATCTGCACGTCTGCCCAACGCTTGCAAGCGGGGGTGTCCTGTGCCAAAGCGCCCCCCGCCGTGCCGACGGCGGCGGAGAGTAGGCTTATTATGTAGAAGATTCTCAAAACGGCTTTCACTTCGACAACTCCCTGTAAAATTTGAAGCTGAAAGGCGCAAGCGCCCGCGCATTTCGCGCTTTCATCGCGTCAACCATTTGTTGCGCGTACGCTGCGTCTGCAAGAACGAGAACTTCAAGCCCTGAGTAATACAGGCGTTCGAACTCCAGCATTTGCTGCGCGCGTGGTCTGCCCCCGGGAGCTTTGCACTCAACCAAATAAACGGCGCCTTCTAATAGAATGAAATAATCCGGCGCGCCGTTCCGGCCCTCCCACTTCAACTTCCTGATTTCCGCGCCTGCCCCGATCGCGGCCTGTCGCAATGCGGCGGCGACTCTCCCCTCTGGTGTTGCTGTCATGGCTTTTTCCTCTCCATCGCCTCAAAGTACTGTTTAACTCTCTCCATCTCAAGCGCGCAATCTGTCCAGGCCGTCAAGGCGTCAACGTATGCGCGCAGGAGGTCTCCCTGCGTCTCAAGGCTCCCGGGGTCGGTCGGCGGTCTGCACGCTCGGATCGTCGGTGCCGGTGCACACTGCCACGCGGTACGCCTCTCTGGCGAGCTCGCGCAGCTTATCGTCAAGGCGGCGGCCGTCGTCAACGTGACAAGAATCCCGGCGAATGCCTGCCATTTTCTCGGCTGTGTCATGCTGCTTTTTCTCCATCGCGGCGATCGTGATCTGGTCTGTCTGTCTCGCCGCCTGCAAAGTGCCGGCGATTTGCTCGCAAGCTGCGAGGGCGCGGCGTGCCTCCGCCTCTCTGCCTTCGGCGGCTCTCGCCTTGTCCAGTGCGATCTTCGCTGTGAAAACCAGAACGAAAACCGCGAGTATTGCCGCGCCTTTTATGATGCTTTCTAAAGTCATTTCGTGCCTTTTATTTCATCAAGAATGAGTTTCTGAACGTCGATCTTTCCGCCCAAAACATGGGCGATCCTTTCGTCGATCGTGCCCGGGGTGATGAGCTTGATCACCTCGACGGCATCCTGCTGCCCCCGCCTCGCAAGGCGCGCGATTGTCTGAAGCCATAGCTCGCTACTCCAGGGAATTGTGACCCACACCTCTTTGTGCCCGCCCGCCTGCAAATTTAGCCCCATTCCTGCGCTTTGCGGGTGCGCTGCGAGAACGTCGATCTTCCCTGTGTTCCAGTCCTCCACGATGCGCGGGTTTTTGCTGTCGAAAAGAGCAAACGTCAACCCGGCGTCGTGGGCGGCGGCTTTTATGTCGTCAATCGAAAAGTTAAACCAGTACAGAACCAGGAATGTCGGCTCGCTCTGCATGAAGATACGGCGCAACGCCTCTCGCTTTTGCTTGTGCGGGCGCAAGATTTCGCGTCGTTCGTCGGCGTCGATGTGATACTGCCCCCCGCTCGCCCAAGCGGAAAGTTTAGACGTGAGGGCCCCCGCATTTACCGCTTCGATCGTCTTGCCTTCAAGCTCGGCCACCATCGTTGCCTTGAAGTCCTGATACGCTGACAACTCGGCGGGGGTCAACTCGCAGTAAAAGTCTCGGAACGTAACCTCACAAGGCGGCGGCACCTCTGCCCTGAGTACGAGGCGGCGGATGCGTCGCAAGATCTCGCCTTCGACGCCCTCGCGAATTTCAAAACCGCCAAAGTACTTTTTCTGCATAAATTGGCGGCGAAACGCGGCGATCGTCTTCCCCAGAGCCTCGCCCCTGTCGAGGAGGTAAACCTGCGCCCAAACGTCCGCGATGCTTTGCGGCGTCGGTGTGCCCGTCAATTCGATGACGCGGCCCCAATGGAAATAGGCAAGCGCGCGAAAACGTGATGATGACGGGTTTTTGATGCTGCTCGCCTCGTCAATGACGAGAAGCGTCTGCTCTGGTTTGTATGCGAGCGCGAGCAAATCGTGGGAGGCGATGCAACCTCGCCGCGCGCCTTTTTCTGCGAGCGCGTCGCGTCCGATGCAGTAAACGTCCGCGGGCGTCGCGGCCTGCTCTTTACGCTGCGCGGGTGTGCCTCGCAAGGTGACAACCCGGAGAGCTCGTGTGGATGGCCAAAGCGCGGCTTCTTGCCGCCAGGTGCTATCTGCAACGGCGCGCGGCGCTACTACGACGGCGCGGCGGATGTAGCCGCAATACTTCGAGGATCGCGTGCAACGTGATCGCCGTTTTGCCAGCGCCCATGTCGGCCCAAATGGCAAGGCGCGGGCGCAAGATACACGCGCACACGATGTCACGCTGCGCGGCTGTCAATTCTCTGTGTAAGGGCATGATGCTTTTCTCCGGCTCGCCGCCTTTGCGAATGCGTCATAAACAAATCCGATATACACGTCACCGCAAACTGCATAAATGTCAACCATGCAAAAAACCGCGTATATCCCGGCGATTTCGCGCATAACGCGATGCCGCTCTGTGTCCGTCGCTTGCGCGTAGCGCTTTGCCGCTCGGTCAGCGTGTCGTTGCCACGCTTGCACAATCCGCTCGCGCTGGAGCAGCACGCACGCTTTGCATTTGTCAACGAGCATCATTAGCCTCTCGCGCTCGGACACGGTGCGATACCGCAGCTCCGCGTATCTGATTCTTCCACGAAGCCGCTTGTCGCCAGTTCCGCTGGGTATCTGCCGGAGACTTTTTCGCCGCACTTCCTCGGCGTCCCGCAAGCTGCGGTTTGCGTCGTCGAGTTCATCTTGCATTCTGACTAAATCCGCCAACGCGTCAACGAGCCACCATCTGAAGTTCTTGGTTCTAGTCATGTTTACCTCACAATTTTTTGAAGTGGCGGCCCGGATTGCGGGCCGCGCGTTCTCACGCCACAACCAACGCGCCGAACCGGTTAATGACGTCTTCAAGGCGTTCGCCGTGCTCAATAGCCCACTCGATCCGAGTGCGGTTGCGCTCCGTGTTGCGGCCTGTGATTGTTTCCAAGGCGCGTGTGTCGAAATATTGGGGATACAACGTCGCGGCGATAAGAGGCGAGTACACGCGAGCCATATAGTGGCAGCGGCATCGTCCGGTGAATGCCGATATTTTGCCATAGCCGCGACGCTGCGTGGTGTAGCATTCGCGTAAGTCGGTCGCGGGAATGCGCCGCAGTATCGCGTGTACGTGGCGCGCGTCCGGATCCTGTGCTCCGTCAAACATCCGCATCATGCTGCTAATAATCTCTAGCTTCGTTTCCGTCATGGCTTTTTCTCCCAAATTGTCCTGCCCTTTCGGGCGTTCCGAGGAGGGGGCCCTTCCCCTCCCTTTCATGCTTTCTTTTTAGCAATTTCTAAAAAGACTGTCAAATACTTTTTTAACTTTTTTTTCATTTCTTGTAACGATCCATGATTTCAGGCTCTGTCGCAAGGTGTAGGCCCTGCGCCCACTCCGGCGTCGCGGTCATGTCGGCGGCCATCGTCTCTGCGACTTTTTCCGCGCGTTCCCGTCTGCATGATATGACTATTTCGTCGTGTACGTGAAAACGGATTTTTAGCCCCCTATCGCTTAGTTTCAAAAGCGAATTCAAGAGCAAATCAAAGGCGACGGCCTGCACGATGTTCTCTGTGATCTTGCCCCCGTACAGCTTGCTGTTGTGCGCGCCTTCGGCCTCCGGTGTGATCCCGGCGTAGTTGTCCCCCGTTGCTCCGTAGGACTCGACGACGATCTCGTCTCGGTTGCTTTCAAGGCGGACGATCTTCGGATTCCAGTAATAAATTTTCCGCGTGCTGGGGAGCGTGATGCTGAGTACCAAACGGCCCGCGATCCGCTCCGTCTGCATGTCGATCCGCGCGTGGTCGGTCTGAACGCGCGCTTTCCCCGCTCGCACGGCGCTTTGTGCCGCGCGGTTTACGCTGTCCCAAAGTTTAACCGTCTTGGGGCGTGACGCTCTCCAGGTGTCCACTATGCCCTGCGCCTGTTCGTCCGTGAATTGCACGCCGTACGCGGCGGCCATCCTGTTTAGCGCGCCTACGCCTCCACCGAAACCGAGGGCGAGTGTCGCGATCTTTCCGGTCATTCGCTCGTGCTTGCTGATGCTCTCAACGCTTTTGGCATACATCGCGGCGGCGGTGCGCTCGTAAATTTTCCCGTCGGTTGCAAAAATATCCTCGACCCACGTCTCCCCCGCGATCCATGCGAGGACGCGCGCTTCGATCGCCGAATAATCCGACACGACCAGGCAATCCCCGGCGCTCTCCGGCGCAATGCAATCTCGCAGAAGCATACTCAAGGCTGCGCAAGACTGCGATCCCGCAATGAGTTCAAGATCGTTTTTTACGTCGGCGAGTTCGGCGTCCGTCTGCGCTCGTGCTGCTGAATATGCGAGCTCCCTAACCGCACGGAGTAGAAATTTATCGAAATTCCCCCGGGGTAGGTTTTGCGGCTGAAACCCCCGGCCTGCGTATCGGCCTGTGTGGCTTCCACGTCCGACGAGGATGCCGTGGCAAGCGTCGTCTTTTGCGCGCATTGACAAAACGGCGGCGAATTTTTTTCCCGCCGTGCCGCTCGCCGCCTGTCTTAGGCGCAAGAATTCTGCGACCTCCGGATGCGCCTCGCACATGAATTCATCTGCGAGAGCTTCTTCTACTGAGGCGGCGGAAAACGATTCCAGCGGCCAGCCCTTGCTGGCTGTCCATGCGCGAAGCGCGGGTGTCGAGCGCATCGGCGCTCCACCCGTGAGTGTCAAACACTGCGACTCTGCGTCTTCTTGAATGAGCTCGTAAAGCCGCGCGGCGCCGTAAACCTCGCGGTAATCGATCGGGACGCCGTTGTCGGTGACCTGCATGTCGAGGTCGAATTGCCGATTGAAACACGCGTCTGCGTGGCTTTCGAGTAGCTGGAAAATTTCGCGCTCTGCAATGACGTCTTGTTTGCAATATTGGCAAAGCTGATCGAACGCTTGCGGGGCTTCGTCCGGCTTCTTGTGGCCTTTTCGGTTTTTCATGCTAAACATAGCAAGGAGGCGCGTTCCCGCGGCGTCTTTCTGTTTGTCTACTGGCAAGCAAAGCGCCTTGCACGCGTCCCGGAGCGCGCGGGGTCTGCCAACCGCTCCGCACAACATCGCGGTGTCAATCCATCGCCCCCTCTCCATGAATGCCGGGTTAATGGTTCCCAGCATTTCTCGTTCAAAAGCCGCGTTATGCGCGATGAGCTTGTCCGCGAATAAGAGCGCGGAAACCACGTCATCAAGCCGTCCGCGTTCGCTCTGTCGCCAAATCTTCGGCGGTTCGTCGCTGTCTGCGTCTGCGTATGCGATACACAAGATCTCTGTTGTCTCGTGCTCTGTATAGACCCACGATCCGCTTGCTGTTAAATCGCAAGCGCTCGCCGTCTCGATGTCCACTACTAACCGCTTCCCCATTTTAACTCTGCTCCCCTGCGTCTCTGTCGTTGTCTATTAGTGCGCTGATAATGGTTCGGATGTACTCGCTAAACGTCCGGATCCCCCTGCGTTTCATGTCGTTTGCGATGAAGATCAACTGCTCCGGAGGTAGCCGCACGGCCTTCTGTGTGGCCGGGCATTTGTACGCCGTGGAGATGTATCTGTGCGGCCTGTAATGTGTGTGGTTCGCCATTTGTGCGGCTCCTTCGTGGTTTATCGCGCGATCAAAGCGCGGGTTGTTTTTTCCTCGCAAATTGCCCGCAGCGTTTCTGCGGGGATCGTTTTCTTCAAATCGGCGGGTGTCCGGAGCGTCTCTTTAATCAGATCCCCGGCTGGCACTCCCAAGGCCTCGCCGAGCTTCTCTGCCTGTTGCATGACTGGGAGATCCATCGTCGGCCAGGCAAACGTGCGGCGCGTCGAAATCCTCCATCCCGGGATTTCCGCGCCTGCGTCAATCCGCATTTTCGCGATCCGTGTGAGGTCGGCGGCGGCTTTGTCGACCCTCTTTAGCGCCGTCAGCCACGCTCCGATCTGTTCGTTCGTGGCGTCTTTCACGATTTCTGCTTGCCCTGCCGCTGTGAGCGCAAGCAGAAGCGGCTCTGCGATCGCCGCAGTGCATACGGAACGCGCGGGGCAATACGCGCAATGCGGGCCGGGCTTTCTCTCGGTCATGTCGTCGGCCCAAAACGCTCTTCGGACGGCCTCGACGGTGCTCTCGCGCGTCGCCTCAATGTCGCCGATCTCGTACCACGTGGCGGCGCTTGCGGTGAAGTCCGCGGTTATGGCTCGCGGCTGAACTATGCCGATTATGGCGCGCAATGCCTCCGGCGCATACATATCGCGCGCAAGCAGCGCATAAAGCGTCATTTGCCGGTTCTCGGCGGCGTGCACTACCTGCTCGCCGAATTTGTAATCAACCACGACGACCGCTCCGTCGGCGCAAACCGCGATGAAGTCGGCGCGGCCTTTAACGGCCTTCGCGTTCTCCGGAGCTCCGATCTCTTTACTGAGGCCTGAAACATCCAGCTCGATCCCCCATTTGCGGGGGCCCCCGTGCCCTGCGAGTTTTGCGACAACGGCGGCCGCGTAATCCTGTGCGCCGTCTTGCATCTCTACTGTGGCGAGCGCGGCCTCTGGCTGCGGCTGTGGCTTGGTGAGGCGTTCGGCCCTCGGATATGTTGCCAAAAGCGCGCATTCAAGTGCCCAAGCGGCGAATTGATGCGCAAGCGTTCCCTCGCTCGCCGCGGTCGTTGCTTCGAGCGGCGGGAGCCGCTGCTCGATGTAATGCGATCCCGGACAGGCTGTCCACCTTTCGGCGGCGCTCGGTGACAAATGTGATCCCATGGCTTAGCCCTCCCCGACGCACGCTCTGTATGCGTTTCCATAGCCAATTGCTTGTATGAGCGCTGGGACCGTCGGGAACTGTACTCCGCAACGTTCGCACGCGGTGCGGAGGTTGCGGTTTAGTGTCGGTCGGTCGCGGTTTTCATCATTGATCCGTTTGATGAATTTTTCTGTCAATTCCGCGATCTCCTGTCCGGTCGCTCCCTTGCCGGTCTCGTCCCCGGGTTCGGCATCGGCGTTTCCGGCGGGTTCGGATGATTTTTCGCTTTCATCCGATTTTTTTTCATCGTCGGTTTTCGCGTCGGCTTCGGCAGGGGCTGCTTCGGCCATGCCTGTTTCTTGCGCGGCTTGCGGCTCGGCGGTCTGCTCCGGCTCTACCCCTTCTACGGCTTGCGCCGGAGTTGAGATTTCGACGGCGGGCACCGGCGATTTCTTACTTTTCCGCGGAGCCTTCTTCGGGGCTTCGGCGGCGGGTGCCGGTTCTTCGGCGGCCTCGGCGGTCTCTGCGCTGGTCTGCGTTTCCTCGGGCTCTACCGCTGGGCGCTTATCCTCGGAGCGCGCTGCGCCTTTAAGTGCCTCGGCGATGATGTGGATGGCGGCTTCGAGGCGGTCTGTAATGTCGATTGTGTGCGTTACTCTGATGTCCATGATTTACTTCTCCATGATGTCGAGAACGCCGCCTGCGCGGCGGCGCTGGTTTGCTTAGTACGGTATGATGTCGAACGCGTCGAGCTCGTCGTTGCCTGTCGGAGCGTTCGGGTCGATTTCGTCTGCG
>JAEIGA010009623.1_pt1 | contig 14636 bp, 9 predicted proteins | sample 9270691 | NCBI WGS metagenome assembly JAEIGA01 (sample SAMN17057246, study PRJNA624740) | gut metagenome | biome: biome; isolation source: fecal sample | host: Bos grunniens | place: China: Xizang | collected 2019 | reverse complement strand
TCACCCGTTCAATGACGGCAATGGGCGTATGAGCCGACTGCTCACGCTTATGCTGCTTTATCAGCATGGCTATATTGTGGGTAAATATATCAGCCTGGAGAAATTGATTGAAGAAAACAAGCAGACCTATTACGAAACACTACAAGAGAGCAGCACCGGCTGGGATGTGGGGAATCATAACTATCTCCCATTCTTACAATATCAGCTGGGTATCATCCTCAAAGCTTATCGCGAGTTTGAGCGCCGGGCGGAGCATGTTACCTCAGCAAAACTTAATAAGATGGAACGCATCAGAATGATGTTTGAACAAAAACCGGGTAAAATCCGCAAGGCCGATATCATGGCCGCTTGTCCGGATATCAGCGTTTCCCTGATCGAACGCACCTTGAAACAGATGCTTGATAACGGGGAAATTCGAAAAATCGGAGCATCACGTACCACGGCTTACATTAAAACATAACTCTATCTACCTCAGGGAATCGAATACCGCATATAGGGGGGGATATCACATGCAGCAGCCTGCGGTGACGAAGGCGTCTCCGACATGGCTTCGCCGAGACAAACTGCAAGCGGTGGACTGGAGCCGGGCTCATTTTTGCCCAGCTTTGGGGACGTCCTGGTCTTGCGGGGGGGACGCGCGCCCAACAATCATTCACCCAGTTTATATTTATTGGACGGAGCTCCTAGATTAACCAAAAAGGTAATCAGGTTATGCAATTCTAATTTGGAAGCCATCCACACAGCATGGTCTAAAAGCTCTGAAGACGGAGTCTCTTGCTTGAGTAGCGCATTGAGGTCTCTGCATAAACCTGGCAGGATTCCTGTGCGCAAAATACTGTGACCGTCGCCTAAATCACACTTGTTGTTTGTTAAGACTCTCATGATATACCGTGTTTCAGCGGAAGAATTTTGCAGATACCCCGAAATGTCCTCCTCGTATGACTCATTAGGAACTAATTCTCCTGATAAAGTCTTTTCTAATGCCTTTTGTGCCAAAGGTAAAAGCTTGACGGCGGAAAGGGCGGAACCTGGGGATTCTGCATCCAAACAGGAAGGCTGAAAGCAGCAACTCAGCCCCAGCGCCGCAAGGCACAGGGCTGTGGTGGCAAGGATTCGGGGAATGGGGGGCATGGGCTGGCTTATTTATTCAATCTTTCGGGGCGGGGAGAGCAGCCAAGCTTCTGGAGCAGCATCACGCTTTCCCAATCCATCAGGCTCAGATTCCCGCGGCGCAGCATGAGCTCTATGCGCGTGTAGCCATCCTTATTGCAGGCATTCAGATCTGCCCCGGACTCTGCCAGCAGGCGGATGATGGGTGCGCAGGAATGCTGCTGCGGTATCGGGAGGTCATGCACATACGGCAGCGCCAGCAGAGGGGTAAGCCCCTGTGCGTCGCGGGCGTTTACATCGGCTCCGGCTTCAATGAGCAGCTTCGCTTTCAGGTCTTTCTGCGGGCAGAAGGAGTTGATGTAGAAAAGGGCGGTGCGCCCCTGCGCATCACGCGCATGCACATCCACCCCGGCGCGGAGACATTTGTATACCTCAATGGCAGACAGGTGCGGGTCTGCCACGGCCAGCATCAGTTGTGTGCGCCCGGATTCGTCCACGTCTTGCGCCTTTTTACGGTGCTCTGCCAGCACGGCCTGCGGATTCCCTAGAATCTGCTGAATACCCAGGCCGAGTTTCTTTTCCCGCGCCAGCATACAGGCGGTTTTGCCGTCCTCGTTCTTGCGAGTGGCATCCAGTCCCAGCTCGATAAGATGGCGAGCAAGCTGCATATCCTGATAGCTACCGTTGCCATCTGTGACCAAATCACAGAAGTAGGGGGTGTACCAATTTTCATCGTTCAGCACCGCACCGTGGCAGATGAGCAGATTAACGATTTCTACCTTAGCAGGGGAACGATGCACCAGCAGATGCTCTATCCACTGGCCGGTAGTTTCCGCATCGAAATCCCGCACACGGAACCCGTGCTGCAAGAGCAGCGGCACCAATTCTTCAGAATAGTCACTGAGCACCGCGCGCGTCATCAGGGAATCTCCCCCCTGGTTCGGGTCGGCACCGGCTTGCAGCAGCAGAGCCGCGATGATGACCTCGTTCTTTTTGGGACCGTCTGTTATAATCCCCATGCATTTAGACAGAGCACAGGCTCGGTTGAAATTCGGGTCTGCCCCGGACTGCAACAATCGCTCTACCTCTGCTACATTGCTCACCGCTGCAGCAGCAGAGAGCTGTGCCCCCGGGCTTACCGGAACGCCGGCTTGTTCGAATTCCGTTTCCAGAAACTTGTAGGGACGATACAGGCAGCAATTCAACTCTGCGGCATTCAAGCCAGCCTTATTGCGGGCATGCAGGTCAATCCCGGCATCTCGAAGGAACTCAAAAAGCTCCTTTTCGATTCGGTATTCGCTATGGCCATCTGCGGCTTTGATGAGCAGCATCAGTGCATTGTTCCCCTCAGCATCCACAGCATTGATATCTGCCCCCTGGCGCAGTAGCTCACGCATGGCAGAATCATCATAGCGGTAGGAACGAAAACACTTGAGCACGGCCTCATGAAATGCCGAATCTAAAGCCACAGCAGGAGCAGCTGATACGTGGTCAGGCCCCGGCTGGTGCGCCACTGCGGCAACAAGCGGAGCGGCTGATGACAAGGCAACAAACGCAGAACGGACAAAAAATCTCAGATTCATGGTAATGGAAATATGTACTTATTACAGGTGGCTAATCATGCTGCTTCTCCCCCTATGTTCGCGCCTCACCCTGCTCGTGAGACAGAGCAGAACGAGGGCAATCAAACCGGGAACCAAGGTATATGTCCAGGTTATCCAGTTACACTCCGAGTAGGGAAGAAGCAAGAACGCACCAGCCGCCAATGCACTGAGCAGCGTTCCCAAAAAGAAGGAAAAGCAAGTTGCCCGCACCCATCCCCATTTCTTCATCATCAGCACGCCCGGAAGCAGGCACAGTGTTATCGCTCCCTGTAAACAAAGAATGTAGAAACAGTATTCCCAGAACGGCATGAACAGCAGCCCCGTGGCTGGGCGCATCCGAAACCATTGCTGATACAGCTCCTCCCCGCGAATAAGTCCGCATCCCTCACCTGTGAGGTCCAGCACGTTGCCTTGCTGGCGTCCTACCATGTGGCGCACCCCACGCCAAGGTGACGGAATCCGCATATATCGGAACTCTGCGTATTGAGTTGCAAGGTTGGAGGTATCATCTGTGCGCAGGGTGATACCATGCGCCGCGCGGGACACCACGCGCCCCTCCCATGCAGCCGGGAGGGTCATTTCATCGGGATTGAGGAATTCCCCGCCCAGGTCTTCCCAGAAACGATCCGGCGCGCGGAGCGTGTAGGCACCTGCTTTCACATCAGAAGCAAGAATCAAAGCCTTTCGAATACCATGAAGTTCCTTATAATGCACCCGCAGCCGCCCCTGAGAGCATTCCGGCAAGTACCAACGTCTCAGGGCTATGGTATTCTCCTCTCTCAACCCGAATGTTTCATCCACCACCGGTCCGCCTTCTGCAACCAGTTCAGTGACGCGCATCTTGACCAACTTGCCCGCCAGCGCCGGGTCCACCTGCTCCGGCGTTGCTTCATATACGGGCTCACTGCTCAGGCTCTGCGCAATATCAGAATACATCACACCGGCAATGAGAACGCATACCAATGCAGCAACAGCAAGCAACAGAGCCGCCGCCTGCTTGAACAAGCGCAGGCAATCATCCGAACGGCCGATTTTAGCGTTATCTGTCTGTTCCGGTGTCTTCATCGCATCTCTCCTTGCCTATAATAGCACATTTCCATCCCGTTTACATAACACAAAAGTGCAGTAAGGAGATTTTTTCTGCACTATCTGCAACAAGGGAGGGAGCTCTCATGAACTCCCTCCCTGCATCATCTGAATAGTTCTGCGGATGTGTTTACTCCTCCTCTGCGGGGGGAGCAGCTTTGTCCTTGGCGGCTTTCACCAGAGCCTCGGTTTCTGCCAGCACCTGGTCAATGGAGGCAGCAGCCACGCCCGTCTTCAGCATCTGCTGAGTGGAGTGGTAGGCTTTGGAGCGCTCATCAGAATAAATGAGCGTGTACACCTTGGACTGGCGCTTGTCGTAAGCAGCACCTTTTTCATCAGCGAGCTGAGCAGCAGTCTTGCTGTCGGCGTTCACGGCGGCGGTATCCGCCCCCAGCTGCAGCAGCGCCTTCACCACGACATCATCACCACGCATGGCGGCCAGCATGAGCGGGGTGTAGCCGTTGGCTTCCTTCTCGTTGATATCCAGCCCGGCGTTGACGAGCATGGCAACCGAGTGAGGCATGCCGCTCCAGGCAGCCCAGTGGAGGGCGGTGAAGCCGTCCTGGTCCTTGGCGTGGATATTCACGCCGGGGGCATTGAGGAGCTCCTGCACGTAGTATGCGCGGTCGGCATCCTTGGCGAGGGAGAGCTGCGGGTTGTTGAAGTTCGTGTACACAGCCCACATAAGCGGGGTGCGGCCGGTGCTGTCCGGGGTATTCACGAAATCCTTGTGTTTCTCGCACCCCTCGGCAAATTCCTTGAGGAAGATATCATCCTTGCCGTCCTGCACGCCGCCCTTGCGGATGAGGGAGACGAGCGAGTCAGTCACCTGCACGGATTCAAAGGGCTTCATGGCCAGGTTGCAGGCATAGCCCAGGGCACCCATGATGCACACCAGGATGCACATATCCTTGATGATGGGGAGCCACTCTGTCTTGTGTTCGGTTTGTTCAGACATGGTGTGTAAAAATCAGGCGTTAGCGGTTACGGTATTTTCTTCCTCATCCTTCTCCACTTCATCAGCAGAGCTGTCCTTGGCGGTGGTTTCCTCGGGGTTATCGGAAACGAAGCTGTCCTTGGTCAGGATAATGGCCAGCGGGGAAATGAGAGCCATGATGAGGTAAATGGTCCACATGAACTCGGGGGAATCCCAGAAGCCGATGTGGCCGGTATCCATCTTGGCGGCAATGCCGTCAAAGCACAGGTAGGAAACCAGCAGGCCACCCACCACGCCGTTAATCGGCTTGGCAATGAACATGGGCAGAGCAGAAAGTGACATGTAGGAAGCCACCTTGTCCTTGGGGGCTACGCGGGCCACATATTCGGAGAAACGGGGGCTGAACAGCAGCTCACCAAAGGCAAAGATGAGAATCTGCAGGAAAATAGCCACAAAGTAGGCCTGGCCGATGGTCTCGATACCGGGGATGATGAAGTAAGTCTGCGGCGGCACAGCCATGAGCAGCAGCGAGCAGGCAGAGATGCTCATACCGGTAATCATGAGCTTCACCGTGGAGAACTTGTTGAGAATCGGGATGATGAGGATAAGCCCCGTAATAATCACAAAGGGATTGAGCGAGTTCATGAAGCCCAGTTTGAAGTCATCGCCGATGGTGCGCAGGTAGTACTGCGGCATGACCAGGAACTGCAGTGTGAACACCAGACGCACACCCAGGGTGAGCACCAGGAACACGATAAGCTTCTGGAAAGCGCGCTCGCGGGCCACCTGTCCGATGAGCTGCAGCGGACGCTGGGCAGACTTGGCGGTCTTGACAATGCGCTCCTCCGGCACAGCGAAGAAGTCCTCGTCAATGAAGCGGGTGAAGACGAAGGCTATGCAGTTGCAGGCTGTACCGAAGTTGATGACCCACAGCAGGCCGTCGATATCGCCCTGCCACTTGAGCAGCGGGTCCACGATGGCAAAGCCGGCCAGCAGAGCGCCCACATTCATGAACAGGTAGTAGAAATTGAACCCGGTCGGGCGGGAGCGCAGCGTGGTGAAACGGCGGATGGAGGTCGTGATGCAGGGGCTCATGAACGCCGTGCCGAAGGACATGATACCGATACCGGCCATCACGAAGTAGCGGGAGGAATCCTGGCTGAGCTGCAACACCTCGGTGCCGAAGTCCGTACCCATACCCAGAATCAGACGCCCGCCGATAAGCAGGGCAAAGCCGATAAGGTAGGTGCGGCGCAGGCCGATAATGTCGCAGATAGTGCCCACTGCGAACACGAACAGCGAAATGAAGAGCGTATACATGCCCACCCAGTACGGGGCGTCCGCATCGCGGAAACCGCAGTACTTGTTCAGGAACAGGGAGAACACGATAATGAGCGTGAAGTACGACAGGCCATCGAAGAACTGGATGAAGTTCGTGAGCCAGAAGTTCTTGCCACACTCGCGAAGCACTCCGAATTCGGAGAAGTACTTGACGATGAAGTTTTGTTTGGTATCACTCATGGTTTTCAGTATTGGGTGGTATCAATCAGGCCAGGACAGCGCCCTTGCTGGCATTGGTGGCCAGCTTGCGGTAACGCTTGAGCCATTTGCTTGGGATTTCCTGCATGGTGGGCTGCCACACAGCGCGGCGGGCGGCGATTTCTTCGTCGCTCAGTTCGACATTCATGCTGCGGGCAGGAATATCGATGGAGATGATATCGCCATCCTTCAGGAGTCCGATGAGACCGCCTTCGGCCGCCTCGGGGGACACGTGACCGATGCAGGCGCCGTGGGTGGCACCGGAGAACCGGCCATCGGTAATGAGAGCCACGCAGTTGCCCAGCCCCTTGCCCATGATGTAGCTGGTGGGGGCAAGCATTTCCTGCATACCGGGACCGCCTTTGGGGCCTTCGTTGCGGATAACTACCACATCACCAGGCTTCACCTTATCGGCAAGGATGCCGGCGCAGGCGTCTTCCTGACTCTCAAAAATCACTGCTGGCCCGCGGTGCACCATCATTTCGGGCAGCACGCCGGCTTTCTTCACAATAGCGCCCTGCTCTGCCAGGTTGCCGAAGAGCACGGCCAGACCGCCATCCTTGGAGTAGGCGTTGTCCAGCGTGCGGATGACGGCGGGGTCCTGGGTGGAAAGGCCCTCAATCTGCTCACCGAGGGTCTTGCCGCTCACGGTGGGCACGTTGGTGTTGAGCGCTCCGGGAATCTTGTTGATTTCTGCCAGAATGGTCATAATGCCACCGGCGCGCAGCACGTCGTGCATGTGGTAGCGGGAGCTGGGGGCTACCTTGCAGATGTTCGGGGTGCGCTTGGAAATCTCATCGATGCGCTTCAGGTCGTATTCAAACCCGGCTTCTGCGGCAAAGGCCAGCGTATGCAGCACGGTGTTGGAAGAACCACCCATGGCCATATCGCAGGTGAACACGTTGTCAATGGCGGCTTCGGTGATGAGCTCGCGGGGCAGCGGGCCGCCCTGCTTTGCCATCTCCACAGCACGGCGGGCTGCGGCACGCCAGAATTCCTTACGTTCCTCGGAAAGGGCCAGCAGCGTGCCGTTACCCGGCAGAGCCAGTCCCAGCACCTCGCACAGGCAGTTCATGGAATTGGCGGTGAACATGCCGCTGCAGGAACCGGCACTCGGGCAGGCATGACATTCCACATAGTGCAGCTCATCCTCGGTAATCTTGCCGGCGGTGCAGGCAGCCACAGCCTCGAACACGCTGTTGAGGTCGAGGTCTTCGCCATTGCGCCCCTTGCCCACGGCCATGGGGCCACCACTGCAGAAAATAGTCGGGATATTGCAACGCAGCGCACCCATCACCATACCAGGCACAATCTTGTCGCAGTTCGGGATGCAGATGCAGGCATCAAACGCATGCGCAGAAAGCATCGTCTCCACGCTGTCGGCAATCAGCTCACGGCTGGCCAGGGAAAACTTCATGCCGTGGTGGGCCATGGCAATGCCATCGCACACGCCGATGAGGTTGAACTCGATAGGCGTGCCACCTGCCTTACGCACCTCGTCCTTGATAAGCTCGGCCACCTTATTGAGGTGCACATGGCCGGGAATCACTTCGTTGAAAGAGTTGCAAATAGCAATGAACGGCTTCTTGATGTCCTCATCCGTCATGCCTGTGGCACGCATCAGGCTACGATGCGGCGCACGCTGAATACCTGCCTTGGTGCGATCTGATAACATAGCGCCGCGACAATACCACAATTCCAATCACATTACCAGCCTTATTTTCACACGCGCGTGTACAAGACAGTGCAGGTAGTCGCCGAAGTTCCTTGACAAGGGGACATCAAATCATTATCCTACCAGAAAGCAGGTACTGGAATTTATGAAAAGATTTCTTATGATACTGACGTTCATGGCCGCCTCCGTGTGGGCAAATGCAGCCACCACCGTTTCTGAGGCTGATTTTTTCCGTTCCGGGCGCAGAATGATACAGCTGGAGGTTCCAGAGAACATGAAACTGACGGGACAAACTCCCAGCGGCGCAGGTGCTCCATTCCGGGTACTGGATGGAAGCAAGGAACTCTGGAACGGAGGTGAGGACGAATCCTTCGAAGTGCACCCCAATGGCACGCACGTATATCTGGTAAGCGAAACAGCAGAAAACACTAACTGGCAATCACTTAAATGGGAGCCATGCAAATCCTCCAAGACAGAAGACAAGAAGAAAAAGAAGGTCGTCCTGCGGGGTAAGGCAGGAGCAGGAGGCAAGGCCACCCCTACTCATGCGCGTGAATCCGGCTCAGAGGTTCTCAATTTGATCAGCTATGCTATGCGGCACTGCAGAAGTGGTAGCGCTGTAACCATTGAACTGCCGAAGGCGGAGTATCACTTCTACCCGGAGAATGCCTTGTGCATGAGCCTGTACATCTCCAACCACGACCAGCAGGATACCCTCCCCGTCGGTCTTCCTATTGCGGCACTGAAAAACCTGAAAATCAATGGTAACGGTTCCACGTTCGTATTCCATGGGGCCATGCAGCCAATCCTCCTCATGGATTGTGAAAAGGTGGAGCTCAATAACATCACCATTCGCCACGATGCACCCTATTATAACGAGGGAAGAATTGTGGAAATAGCGAACGGAAAGACCACGCTTGAGTTTGCTCCGAAATTCAAATGGCAGGTCAAAGACGGCAGGTACTACCTGATGGGTGATGGTATTCCGCGCCATGTACAGGCAGTGCTGGCATTCGAAGCAGACGGTCGCATGGTAGCCACAGGCAAGCCGGGGGATATCGGCTGGTCGGGACTGTGCGAACGAGTGGATGAAAAGCGCGTGCGCTTTCACCAGGATGCCTCCGCCCACGGATTAAAACAAGGCCAGGTGCTGGTGCTGAGGCACTACGGCCGCCCCTGTCCCGCCATGGTTCTGTATCATGCACACGGCGTAAGGCTGAACAATGTTGTATTTCAGGACAGCCAGGGCATGGCGCTCATTGCCCAGCGCTGCCGTGACATCCAAATCAATGGGGGCGGTTGCATCTGTGCGCCGGGACGGCTATACACAGTCTCTGCCGATGCGACGCACTTCTCCAACTGCGCCGGAAACATATCTGTGAACGGGGCATTGTATGAAGGGATGATGGATGACGCCATTAACGTGCATTCCACGTGTCTGCAAATTGAAAAAGAGATAAGTCCTACAGAAATCATCGTGCGTTATATGCACGAGCAGGCCGTTGGGTTCGAAGTTTTTGCAAAAGGCGAGCGTCTGCAGTTCATCAAGGGAAAGACACTGGAAAATCATCCACAACTGGTAGAAGCAGCAGATGTTGAATGGATGGATGAACGCCACCTGCGTCTGACCCTGAAGTCCCCCTTACCTCCGGGCATTGGCGAAGGGGACGCGGTAGAGAATGCAGACTGGTATCCTTCTGTTAAGTTCGTAAATTGCACCGTACGCCACAACCGGGCACGAGGAGCCCTGTTCACCACACCTCAACCAGTCCTGGTAAAGAAATGCCGATTCATTGGTTCAAGCGGCTCTGCAATCCTGCTGGCCGGAGATGCCCAGGGCTGGTACGAAAGCGGACGCTGTCTCGATGTGCAGATTCTCAACAACACGTTCGACCACAACCTGATTCAACGTTACCAGTTCACAGAGGGAATCATCTCCATCTACCCCATGGTCAAACAGCCCCAGGAGCAAGCTGAACGTTACCACCGCAATATACGCATCGAAGGCAACACCTTCCTGACTCACCGGGTACCTCTTATTTATGCCATTTCCACTGAAGGGTTAACCTTCCGCAACAACAAGGTTAAGTTTGATGATAAGCATGCACCCATGCATAACGGACAACCCTATGTGCTACAATATTGCGACAACACAACGTTGCAGAAGCTATGATGGGCAGCCCCTCTCTCCTTTCTTCAGATTAACCTGCTTCTCAATCTCTGAACGGGTAGAGATATAGATTTATTGCCGCCTTTATCCACTGTATACTGAGGCCCGACGTGAAAACAGGGCAACAGGCAAGCGCGGGCGCGCACTTCATCATCATATTTCTGCTGGTCAGCATCAATCTGCGCATGGCCTTCTCGGCAGCGGACCCGCTGCTGGTTTCGCTCATGCGCGATCTGGGGCTGGGCATCAGCAGCAGCGGGCTGTTCGGTCTGCTGCCCGTCATGGCGCTGGGCATTGCAGCCCCGCTGGGTGCACGGCTGGTGGCATGGATAAGACCGGGCTTCCTCATCATCTACGCCATGCTGGCAGCGGTGGGAGGTGTCGTCTGGCGCAGCTACGGCGGCATTCCCGGGCTCTTCGGCGGCACCATCATCATCGGTATGGGGCTGGGTATAGCGGGCTCCATCATCCTGGGGGTGGTCAAGCAGGTAGAAAAATCGCACCTGCCCGCGCTCATGAGCGCCTACACTGCCTGTGTAAGCCTGGGTACAGCCATAGGCTCTGGCGCAGCCAACCCGGTAGCTCACTGGCTGGGCGGCTGGCAGCCCGGACTACTCTTCTGGGGGCTTCCTCTGCTGGTAGCATGTGCCTTATGGAGCGAACTGGTGCTGCGCAGCAGGAACATCCACACGCAGCAGCAAACACTGAACGCCCCCATTCTGCCCCTGCTGCGCAAGCACTCCGCCATCATGGTTACTCTGTACTACCTCTTCCGTGTGGCCAGCGCATGGCTGCTCATAGTCTGGTTGTCAGCGCTTCTGCGCCGGCGCGGTCTTGCAGCAGATGAAGCCGGATTCGTACTGGCACTCGCCACCATCTGCCAGATTCCATTTGCCCTCGCCGCGGGAGTGCTCACCCGAAAGCTGGGCAGTATGGGGAGACTGATGACGATTGCCACGCTGGCAGCCGTTGTCGCCTGCTGGGGCTTGCTTACAGCCCCGCTTTCTCTATGGGGGCTCTTTGCCCCGCTGCTCGGGTTCGGTATGGGCAGCATCTTTGCCATCGGCATGACCCTCATTGCCACCACCGAGCCGGATGAAGCAGGCACCATTGCACTCTCCGGGCTGGCGCAGGGAGTCGGCTTCATCGGCGGAGGCCTGCTGGCCTGGGCCGCGGGCATGAGCCTGCGCCTCCCCATGCCGGATTTATGCCTTGCCTCCCTCTATACCCTGCTCGCCCTCTGCGGTCTGTATTTCGGGCTGCGCTGCACAAAAAAGCCGGCCAGCATACGCTGACCGGCCTTTAAAAGAGTTTTACTTCTCGAGCTGCTCGGGAGTCGGTGCCATAATTTCCACCGGCACCTTGATTTCCGGGAGGCCTTCGGCCTTCACGGTGACGGTGGCCGTGCCGCTTTCACCGCGCTTGCCACGCACCACAGCCAGGATACGGCCGTTGAAGAACTTCTGGTCCGGGTCCTGCAGGCTGGTGTGGTCAATGGGGTTGCCATTGCAGAAACCGGCCAGCACAGCGGGGCCTTCAATGCTGAAGCTTACCTTGCGGCAGTCTGTAGGCACCACATTGCCGCTGGCATCAGTAAGGGCCAGCTCCACGTGGGCAATATCCCGGGCATCGCCCAGAATAGTGCTGCGGTCCACCTTGGCGGTTACAGAGGCAGATTCACCGGTAGTCACGCGCTTGGCGGAGGCCCAGGGCTGACCGTCCTTCTTGACGACAACTTCCACGGTACCAGGCTCGTACACCACGTCCTCCCAGGTGAAGCGGTACTGATTCTTGCTCACCACCAGGCTCTTATCCTTCTGGGTAAAGGTGGGGCCCTCACCACGGCGGCGCACGCCCTGGCTCTTGCCATTCACAAAGAGTTCTGCTTCATCGCCACTGGTGAACACCATCACCGGAGTCTTCTGCCCTTCGCGGCCAGCCCAGTTCCAATGCGGCAGGATATGGGCCATCTTCTTCTCCGGATTCCACTGGCTCTGGTAGAGATAGTATATATCCTTCGGGAAACCGGCAAGGTCAATCAGGCCGAAGTAGGAGCTGCGGCTCGGTGCCTTATTGCCCATAGCCTTCAGCTGCTCCATGGCGGCCTTCTTCTCAGCCTCACTGGCGCCGATGAAATTGCCGATATTGGAGGCATCCTGGTTGTAGGGCGTAGGCTCGCCGATATAGTCGAAACCGGTCCACACATACTCACCGGCCAGGTCGGGAGCCATGGTGTGGGCGTGCATCTCGATATCCGGGCAGGAACCCCAGCCAGTGGAGGAAAGCGCATAGCTGCTCACCTGGAAATAGCGGGCGCCGCTGTGCACATCCCAGTTCATCGGGAAGAAGTAGGTATCGCGGGTTGAAACACAACTGCATGTTTCAGACGCAATGTAAGGCTGCTTGGTATGCACTTTGCGGAATTGTGCATAAAGATGCGGCTTGTAGTTGAAGCCGTACACATCCATGGTATCAGAGAAGCCATTCTGCCAGGCACGGAGATCGTTACAGCCCACGGTATAAGGTCTCGTGGTATCATACTTGCGAATCTCATCGCGCAGCCCGGTGGCAAGCTCCAGGTTTCTGCGGTGAGCCTTGATATCACTGTTACCTTGTTCAGGTATTTCATTGCCGCCGCTCCATGCAATGATGCTGGGGTGGTTGCGGTCGCGCTTCATGAAATTGTGCACATCCTTCTGCCACCATTCCGGCCAGTACAGATGGTAGCCATTCACCTTGTCATACTTCTGGTTCTTCCAGATATCGAACAGCTCATCGATAACGAGAATACCGTGCTTATCGCAGAGGTCAAGCACCTCGGGCGCAGGCGGATTGTGGGTCATACGGATGGAGTTGCAGCCCATCTCCTCCAGGATTTCAATCTTACGTTCATAGCCGCGGGCATGGAATGCCGCACCGAGAGCACCGAGGTCATGGTGTTCACACACGCCCTTAAGACGCACCTTTTCACCATTCAGATAGAAACCGTCCTTCTTCCACTCTATGCTGCGCACGCCGAATTTGCTTTCCTTGGTGTCTGCCACCTTGTCGCCATGTAGAACCGTGGTTTGCAGGGTATACATGTTCGGAGATTCACAGCTCCAAAGCAGCGGGCTGGGCAGACGAAGTTCCTGCTCAACCGTGCCGCTGGTGCCGGGTTCCAGAGTAATAGTGGTGGGCATGGCCTGAGAGCCGTTTACCTTCTGAAGCACGGTAACCTCAGCCTCCTCGTGGCTGGTGTTGGTCACAGTGGTCTGTACCTTCACCAAAGCATAATCCTTCGTGATTTCCGGGGTGGTGATATAGGTAGGCCACTGGTCCAGGTGCACCGGACCGGTCTTTTCCAACCACACGTGGCGGTATATACCGGCACCGGGATACCAGCGGGTAGAAAGCGGCAGGTTGCTCGCCATCACCGCCACCAGATTGTCCTTTCCTGCCTCCAGATAGGGAGTAATGTCCACACGGAATGAATTATAGCCGTATGCCCATTTGCCGGCAAGCTTGCCATTCACGTATACCTGGGGATTCGACATCACGCCATCGAAATCAAGATAATAGCGGTCCTTTGTCGGGCTGAAATCTGCCGGAACGGCAAAGTTCTTGCGATACCAGCCCCAGCCGTTCCAGGGCAGCTTACCGGTCTCATTGGGTTCGTTCATCAGGAATGGGCTCTCAATAGCCCAGTCATGCGGCAGCTGAACGCTCTTGTAGCCAGTTTCATCAGCGCCCACAGCAGCGTGAGATTCTGCCGGCAGTCCACGCTTCAGCTGCAAGGGCTCACCATCAACGCCGGTGAACATCACCTCGCGAATGCTCGCCCAGCATGTGGAGGTAGAATCTTCCACTATGAGCCGCATCGATATCACCGGCTTATTTTTCAAATGGATAAAGGTAGCAGCCTGATGCCCCACGCGGTAGCTCTTCTTCTCCACGGAATCGCCATAATTAATCTCCACATTCAGCAGAAGATTGTTGCGCTGTTCCCAGTACACCACAGCCATTTTCGCGGCTTTGTTCACGCCGGGCGAAATCGTCAGATAATGCCCCGGCACGCTGTTCTTGGCACACCAGCGGGTCATCAGATTACCATCCACCGCATGAGCAGCAGGGTGGGTACCCTGGTAGGAATCAGCACTGACAGGTACGCCTGCCTCAGCCGGAGAACCCGAGCCGCAGTACTTGAACTTCCAACCAAAATCAAAAGATTCACGTTCGCCAGCCTGGGCAGCAGACACACTCAATGCCAGCAATGGCAGCAGATATTTTGCTTTCATGGTATATATGGATACGTGTAAAAATATGTTTAAATTTCATCTATTTTAGCGAACCACCCAGACGATAGCAAGCAAAATGCGCATCATACAGCTTAATTTCACATGTGTCCCAAAGATTTTTTCTGAGAGACGCAAGTGCCGATAAATCCTAGGCTTTCCGAATAGAGGCTTTTTCGAAGCCCCCCTGTACTCAGATTTGAGCACATTTCGGTGGAGAATGCGCCTTATCTACCTGCTG
>JAEIGA010009622.1_pt1 | contig 14636 bp, 8 predicted proteins | sample 9270691 | NCBI WGS metagenome assembly JAEIGA01 (sample SAMN17057246, study PRJNA624740) | gut metagenome | biome: biome; isolation source: fecal sample | host: Bos grunniens | place: China: Xizang | collected 2019 | reverse complement strand
GTTTTTGGTAGTTTAGTGTCAATATAAGGAGAGACCGCTATGACTGAAGTTCAATTTTCCTTCAATGACAAGATGAGAGAATTATTTGAATATACTGATCCTACATTCCCTTTAGTTGTATGGACGGGTAATTTTCGCAACTTCATTAATAAGAGTTTGGCATGTCACTGGCATAATGAATTTGAGTATTGTGTTGTTATATCCGGAATTGTAGGTTTCACAATCGAAGGGCACTATGTAGAAGCCAAACAAGGCGAAGCAATATTTGTTAATGCCAATGCCCTTCATTTTGCCACACAGGTTAGCCAAAATAACGCAAAAGTGTATACAGTTAGTTTTTTGCCGACTATATTTGCAAACGCTGAAGGAAATACAATTTATCGAAGGTTTTTTCTTCCAGTGTTACAGTCTCCTGTTAAGAGTTTTCTAATAACGGATTCTCAAAAAAACAGCAAAGATATTTTGGAGTATCTGACAAAAATATTCATGGAACACAGCAAACAAAATTATGATTACGAACTAAAATGTATTGAATATATCAGCAATATTTGGCGCTCGACTTTGGCATATCTTCAAGAAAACAAGGATACGCTTTCATTACAAAATATAGATCAGGAAGATGAGAGAAAGGCAAAAATTATACTAAATTATATTCACAATCATTATAATGAAGATATAAAAATTGATGAGATTGTTAAGTATGCCAAGGCAAGCCGAAGTGGATGCTTTCGTTGTTTTCGGCAATACACAAGCAAGACCCCTATTGAGTATTTAACGGAATATCGTTTATCACGAGCTATACATTTAATGGTACAAACCGATAAATCAATGACACAAATTGCCTCAGAGTGTGGATTTTCTGATTCATGTTACTTTGGAAAAGTATTTTTACGAAAGTACAAAATGACACCACTTCAATATAAAAAATGGATACGTTCCGAAGCAATAGACAATACTATTCAAATAGATAAGATATTCAAAGTATAGCTACATAGCTTCGTCTGCAAGCATGGCATTAAAAGCCCGGTAGACCGCGGAATCTTTTAACTCCCATCATCGCCAAGGGGTTAGTCTACCCTCTGCAAAATCAGCGTGCATCTAAATCAGCCACACACGGCTTTGCATCTAAATCAGACACACATCACAGAGAAAAGGAAGGCAGCGGGGCTTGGCCTCCAAGCAAAAAAACAGAAGGGGTGAGTTTCAAATGCGTTTTCGCATTTGGCTCCCCCCTTTTTTTGAAAATAAAATTGTGAAATGACAATGGCATGTTGCACCGCGTATCAAACATTGCAAATGGCAACGTGTCTCTTGGACAATGCCTCCTTCAGCGCAGCGTGAACTGCAGCATCCCTTTTCAGATTGTCGGATACCTCAAAAATTTCAGGAAGCTCTTGGGAAATACGGTCTTTTTGCAACTTCAATACGGCTTTGCCCTTGTTGAAAAGATTTGCCGCCGTGATTCTGTACTCCTGAATCATGGTTGCCGGTGCTGCGAAAATTTTGCCGTCCTTTTTGAGGAACACGTATTTATTTCCAATCACAAGAACGGCATCATTTTCCTGCACCTCAAAAGGAGCGGAAGGCGGATTTTTAGTCTTGTATCGATCCAGCATCCAGCCTGCCACAGCAAGCTTTTCAAATGCCATATTATTTTTTTCCATGGCATAATAGCACTGGCCTAATTGCACGTAAACGTATGCATCCGGAGCTGTGACAGAACGAATGTATTTTTCATAATAACCAACGGCAATTTCCAGCTGCTTGGCACTCAAAAACAAATCTCCAAGCTTTCGGGACAACTCAGCATCAGAGGAAGCGGCATCATACCGATCGTACCACGTCTGCGCCTCGGAAAAATTCGACTTTTCCAACCAATAGGCGGCGATCTTCTTCAAAACATCCGCATTTTGATTGTTGGACAGATACCGCTCATACCAAGAAATAGCGCGCGGCTCCAGACCGGCATCCCACAAGCGATCAGCAGTTATTTGTGCCAGGGCAGCATCCTTACTTTGCTTATAGCAGGCTTCATACCAATGCTCTCCTTGGTCATACTCTTTCTTTTCAAAGTATGCATCGGCAACCGCAATTCGCATGGAGTACGTCAGACTGTCGGGCGAACACTGCATATAGCATGCAATCGCTTCATCCTTCTTCCCTGCGGCATACAGAACATCACCGTACTTTGCATTCCAGGCTTCCATGCCCTGGTGATTCTTCTGATCGGTATAATAGCGAATCATAAACGCAATGCCCTCGGAATGAATACACTCGGTGGCCCAATGGTGGAAGCGCTCGTAAAATATCGCCGCATCATTCTCCAGCTTATTGCTGATATAATAATCAGCGACCAGACGAATGATCTCGGGATCTCTTGTCTTCTCTGCATACTCCCCATACCATACGATCGCATTTTTTCTCTCCCCGGCTTTCCACAGGGCATCGGCACTCTTCCGGACGAGCTTAACATCCTTCGTCTGGGTATAGGATCGCTTGTACCACTTTAAACCCTGTGTGAATTCTTGCCGGGCAAAATACATATCGCCAACCAGCAGCTGCTTGTCCGGAGACAGCACCTTCGGGTCACATTTGGCATAGAACTCACTTGCTTTTGCAGTATCGCCATCCGCACAGTACTCATCTCCCATTTTTTCTGTCCAGTGCATGCTACCTGCGTAATTCTTATGCTCCTCGCAGTATTCCATCATAAAAGCGATGGCATCTTTGGAAAGGCACTTAGGAACTTCGCTCCACTCCTCGTAAAATTGAGCAGCCTTGTCCTTCTCACCTTGATCGATATAATACTGACCGACAATTGCTACCGCATGTGGACTGCGTCTGGTGGAAAGATATCGCTTATACCACGCAACAGCTCGTTCCTTCTTTTCCTTATGCCAAAGCTGGTCGGCAACCTTTTTTGCAAGATCGGCATCGTGCGTACGATCATAGTAGCTCTTATACCATTTCAGTGCCGCCATCAGCTTATCCTGCTTCATAAGCGTATCAGCAACCAGCAAATGCTTGGGCGAAGGCAACTTCTTGGGTTCACACGCAGCATAGCATTCGATCGCTCGAGGCAGATCACCTTCGCTATGCCAGGCATCTCCCAGCTTTTCGCTCCAAATGGACATCCATTTCTCATCGCCCGCCGCCTCGGAATGCTCCGTCAAAAACAGAAGCGCATCCTTGGCCAAGGGCTCGGTGCTGTACACCGCCTTCTGGTACCACTCAATCGATATATCCTGCTGCCCGTGCGTAAAATGGTAATCCGCAATGCGCTTAGCTACAATAGCGCTACGTGTCGCTTGCGCACTTTTTTTATACCAAGCAACAGCATCCGTCTCTCTTCCCTTCCCCCACAGAACATCTGCCAGTCTTTGGGCAACGGCGTCATCCCGCGTGCTTTGATAATATCGCTCATACCACGGCAAGGCATTATCGATCAAATCCCCATCCAGATAGGTATCTGCGATCAGCTGCATTTTGTCATCCGGCAGGTACTGCGGCTCACATTTCACATAGCACGCCACAGCTGCATCGATCTTCCCCGTAGCAATCAGAATATCGCCCAGCTTTTCATTCCAGACAGATGCCCATTCGTCATCCGTATCATGCTGTAGCAAATACAGCAAGACATCTTTTTTCATGGGGACGGAAAAATGCGCTGATGCGCGGTACCAGATCACCGAGTCTTCCGGCATGCCGTTGGTAAAGCAATAATCTGCAATGCGTCTTTGAATCTCGGTATCCTGCGTGTGGTTTGCATATAGCTCATACCACACCACCGCCTTGGGCTTACAGCCCGCTGCCCACAATCGATCTGCAATGTTTTTAGCAAGCGCGTCGCTCTCTATTCGCTGATAGAGTCGTGTATACCATGTTAAGGAGAGATCAATCTCCCCGATGGAATACAGCGCATCGGCAATTGATTCCGTCTTTTCGTTGGAAAGAAAATCGCTCCTGCATGCACCGTAAGCGGCAGCGGCTTGAATAAATTCACTTTGACTGTAATACAGGTCGCCCAGCTTCTCACGAAAAACGTTGGCAAGCGCTTGATTATCCGCGTCCGCATAGCATTCAACCATAAAGGCAAGCGCGTCCGCACAGGGCATCAAACTTTGTTCACAGCAAAGCTCATAATATTCCAGTGCCTTTTCTTTTTTGCCGCAGATTCGATAATGATCGCCCAATGCCATGACAAGATCCATATTTTCCAACGGCAGATCATACTGCTCGTACCACCGCACCAGCGTACCGTAATAACCGCTCAAGAAAAGATGATGTACGAAATCCGCAGGAAGCTGATACGTTTTATCCGCCTTCAACATTTTCTCATAACAAACGATAGCGTATTCGACCTGATCACATCGATAAAAGAGATCTGCCAAGAAACATATATCCTGTGGATCTTTGATTTCATCTATACATCTTGCATAGTAAGAGCACGCCTCCTGCTCACGCGCCAATGCAAGGCAGCACTTTGCCATACGCAGAAATACTTCATTCTGCGGATATACCTGCGAATACTCATCGTAATGCTGCAGCGCCATATCGTATTCACCACCGCTGAAATAGGCATCGGCAATATTCTTTTTCAGGCGAATATCGTTCTGTTCGGCGAATATCTCACCGTACACTTCAGCGGCGCGCAAATATTTACTCGTTTTTACATAGCACTGTGCCACCTTACCCTTGATCTGCAGATCGGTATCTACTAAAGGAAGATAGAACTTCAATGCCTGTGCATACTGCTCCTTTTTTAGGGCATAGTCTGCCAGGCGTTTTTGGGCATGCAAAGGAATCTTTTCTACAGGAATCTGTTGGTATTTTTCAAGTGCCGCGTCAAGATCGTGATTGCGCAGCGCGCATTCGCCGGCAAGCAACACAGCCTCTTCATTTGAGGATATCCCATTCAACCACACAAAGGCTTGCTTATAATCCTTTTTCTCCTGATAGAGGTAGCGCCCCACAAACAGTCTTTCCTCAACTCTGATGCAGCTAAAGCTGTCCGCATTATTTTTCAGCTTGAGCAAAGAATATTCAACCGCTTGATCGTTCTGGCCTTTGCCACAGTAATAGGAAAAAAGCCAACTACAAGCGTCCTTATTTCTACTACTCTTGCTGTGTGCCACGCGGTCAAACCATCTCAAAGCAGCGGCAAGGTTCCCGTTTTTGTATTCCTCCGCAGCCACTTGGTACTGCGCCTCTCCATGGCCTTGATGTGCGGCAATGCGCAGATACGCATTCGCACGCTTGAGATTTTTCGGAAGTCCCACACCATTCTCTGCATGCTGCGAAATTTTCATCGACGCATCGGAATGTCCCAGCTCCGACGCTCTGAGATAGCACTCGTTGGCGTCCTTCAGATATTCGGATTTTTCCCACGAATTATCAGTCATGCGGCGCAGATCCATGTACGACTGTGCCATATCATAAAAGATTTCCGCCGTATTTTTTTGCGCCTCGTTTTTACGCAGTAAAGAAGAAATGTTCTCTTGAGATATGCTTTTTTTCTCCAAAGCGAGATCATATTTTTGAATAGCACTCTCAACCGCCTCGTTCAGCTTTTCTTCGTCGGTATATTTGATAAAGCACACCCGTCCTCGGTAGCCTTTATAAATGGGCTGCTTGTACGATAGTGGCAAAGACCATTTTCTCCGAAATTCTTGAATCAAGGCGGTCAGATCTGCCTTCTGCTTTTTCAAGGCGTTTGGATTGAACGAGGGATTGGCATAATCACGCAAAAAATGATCGATGCTTTTGGAAAAATCCGTCATGCGATCAATCTGAGAGGTGATCACGTTCTGATCGTACTGTTTCTCATACAACGCGCGCATGAAAGCACGCTTGCTCCAATACGTCAAGCCGTCCGCTGCGGACAGATAGATGCCGCAGGCTTCGAATTTGTCAAAATTCTCCCGGTGCTGTTCAATACGGAAGGGATTGATGCAATCGAGTGCCGGGCAGTCGGTGAAAATGCGATCAAACGGACGCATATATTTTTCAAGATACGTATTCTTCAGATCCGTTTGATAACGATGGCGGATCGCGTGCAGCTGCAAGCGATCAACCACAACGTCACCGACCTTCTGCTTAAGCTCCTCCAAGGAAAAATGCTCCAGCAGCTTATCGCGATGCTCCTGCTGTGCATCGATCAAATGACACAACTGCATATATCTTTCATAAAAGCGAATAGGCTTCTGATTTGCCAGGATTTCAGCGATTCTTTTTCCGTCTCGCTTGAGCTTATTGAGCCATCTCTCTATATTACTCTTGGTATACTTGGCTTGCACTTGAAAGCGCTGCTCGATTTCTTCCAGATCTTCAATGGCGTACAAAACGGGCATATCCTCGCCGTACAGCACAGCGTAATCTTCAAGGTCCTCGATTTGCTTCTCCAAAACTGCACACAGCTTGCGATAATTTTCCGGCGAGATCGCCTTATCCTCGGTCAGCCGTACAATCATCTCCTCTTGCTGCACAAGCGTGCGCAAAAGGAGCTCCTTAGGCGGAGCACCGTCGATCATGACAACCGTCTTTTTGTTGATCTGCTCTTTCCAGTCCTCGTTTTCCAGGGAAACGGTAATATTATTATCTCCATCTTCCGACTGCCCCGCGGTGACGAATATGATACCCTTTCCCAACGCTTGAGCTGCTTCCTTGAATTGGTGCGTACGAAATTCCAAAAGGCCTTGCTGCACGCTGTCGCAAAAGCGCACCATGACCGTAGCGTGATGCAACGCACAAAGCAGATCCGGCTCGGCATAGCTATTCTCGTCTTCAATATTGAAGGCTTCCACCGTATAATAGTCCATAGTATGGCTCAGCTGCTGCGCATCTTCTTTATGGGCATCGTCGTACAACACGATCACGTCGTTCTCGGCGTTGCGATCCAATGCTTCATAATGCGCACGGATCGGCTCGATCAACGTACGCTGTGCGATCTCGTACAGCTCCGGGAATTGCTCCTGCATATCCTGCAGAAGCTGATAGCTCTGCGACGACTCAAAGGATAAAAGGTCATCGTACGCATACGCGGAAAGAACAACGGAAAATCCGTCCTCGTCCGGCTTGACGCGGATCACACCGCAATCACTTTGCAGCTTTTCCTGGACTGCGGCAAAATATTCCTCACTCTGATCCAAGCCGCGTTTTTGCAGATCCTCGATCGTATGCTCCAACGCCTTACCGTCAAAATTCTGGCGAATGAACTTTGATTTTTCGACAGCGCCTTCTGCTTTATTCAGGTACGCCTGATCAATCAGACTCTGCTGCGGGACCTGCTCTTCCCGAGGCACAGCTGATACCGTAGCCTCTTCCATTCTTTCGTTCATAGTTTGCTCTCTCCTGTCAGTATCGTTGGGGGAATGAGATGCGATAATATGGTTATGCAAGTTCAGGCGCGCTGATCACACGGATATTTTTGGCGCAGGGATTTCCGTTATGCTCTCCCATAGTGTAGCTTACTTTTACACCATCAGCAAGTGCACTGAGATCTCGAACCTCGGAGCGGTGGAAATGTATCGTCCTGTTGATCTTGCCAATCCGTCTTTGCTCATCATACCAGGTAACGGTGCCTTCAAGTACAGTGCCTGTATTTGACTGCTCCGCCCCCCGAGAAACAGCCGCAGCTGTCGGCACGTCAGCAGCAACGCCCAAATAAGAAAGTATATCTTTGATCGAGGTAAATTCGACCTGCGGTACAGCAATGCCGTTTTTCTCCATGTAGCTTCGCATATAGTCCATTCGCTTGAAATAATAGTGCAGCTTGCGATTGGGATCCGATTGTACGAAAGCGCTGTCAAAGCTACCATCCTTCAATCGTTCCAAAAGCTGTGCATTTTGCTTGCTGTAAAAAAGGGGAAGTCCCTGGGCCAACGTATATTTATCAATACCCCACAGCTTCAGCTTTTGGGCATTTTCACGCAAGATCTTGGCTTGCTGCTCATCGTTCTTTCCCAAAACATCGATGCCTCCGTGCACAAAACCGTTGGCATCTCCGTATATGCTCACAAGTTCTTCGCATTTCTCCCTTGGCATCCCGGTTGCCATAAACTTGTTGCCTCGTTCCTCATCAGGCTTGAAAAACAGCTTATCATTCAGGTCAATGCCACACACATAGCGGCAGTACAGTTCTATACAACTGCGCAGCTTCAAGTGAGCCGACTGGATGTCCATGGGCGTTCTTGCCAGGCAGTAATCGACTTCCTTGACAATATCGTCCACCATAACATCTTTGCGCAAAGCTGCGGCATCCTGTGTCTTGGCATATAGTTCCACCAACTGCTCACGAAGCTCATGGGCATCCTTTTTCTGCTGTCCTTGCGACGCTGAAATCTGCTTTTGCATAGCATCCATCTTCTGATTGAGCTGTACAATAGCTTCCAGTAGCTCGTCCTTGGGCATTCGGGCGATTTGGGTCTCATACGACTCCGCCCGATCCTTGGCCAAGCGTTCCAAAAGCGTATCTTCCAGCGCCTTTTGAAAAGCAAAATCCGAGAAATCGAACGCCTCGGAGGCACCTTCAAAGGCGACCTGCTCAAAGGCCTGCATCAGCGCCTTCTCCTCCAGAGCTCTTTCTTTGTTTTCGCCCGTAATCTGTGCGAATTCCTCGAGCGACATGGTTCGAAGCGAAGAAATTTCGGCATAGGTCATCTTTTTTTCTGCGGCCTGACGAATCAAGCCATTCTGCTTAGCAACATTCTGCAGATGCTCCAGTCGATCGTTTTCGCTGTTGAACTGCAGCTGCAAATCGTTATATCTGGTCACGATATTCTTATAGCGAGGAGAACCCACGGGAAATTCGCCGTTGAGTTTTTGATCGATCAGAGCACGCATATCCTTGGCAATGCGCTCCAATTTCAGTTCACTTCTCTTAAGCTCGACCGCCGTTTCCATCTCTCTGTCCAGGCGCTGCTCACGCTCAGTGTCATACGGACGCTGCAGCAGCAGATAGCTATCCACATGATCCACGATACGGTCTGCGTAATCCTCGATGGCTTCCCCGTAGCGGCTTGCCATGCGAACGTACGTCAACACATGCTGCAATACGGGCTCACACGCAGCTTGCACATCCGAAGAATAGCCGTTAACGGCAGATTGCATTCTGGACACACTGCTCTTGATCCGACGCAGTGCTTCCACAGAAGTTTCGTTGATCTCCAATTCCTTGACAATATCGTCAGATGCGACCTCGATCATACAAATGAGTTGTCTGATTTCCTTATTCATACCTATGTGATCTCCTTCAAAGAATGTAGTCGTACGGATTTTTCCCGGTGGTGCTTTTACTTTGAACAGTCATCTTTTTCTTAATACGGACGGCGTTGAGGAACATCCCCCACTCCTTGATAAAATGCTCTTGATAAGCCACTGCGATCTCTCTCTCCAGCAGCTCACAGCAAGAAGAATCAAACAGCTGCTTTTCGGTAGTCACATTGAGTTTTTTCAAGGCAGTTGCAATTGTATCGGAAACCGATGCCGACGCCGCCCAATCTTGAATCAGCGTTGTCATGTCCTTGCCGACAACAGCCTTCGCCTGAATCGTCCGTGTCGGAAAAGCTACCGCTGCCACAAAGGAAAAGGTAAACTGTATACCGCCTCCTTGATACGAAAGCTCGTATGCATTCTCACCACAATCGACTACATACCAATTTGCGTCATCGGAGTGATCCAGGGGATACTTACCCACACCGCGAATTACATCGGTCACACATCCTTTTGCCACGCTGATCAGTACATCATCTTTTTTCAGTGCATAGGTCTCTCGCCGTGCCGCAAGCTTGGCGGCAATCACGATTTTACCATTTCCCATACAAACAACCTCTATCTTGCTTTATTGTCGAATGCCGACATCAGCCGACATCAATTATTGTTTTATTATATCATACTCTACAAAATAATGCAAGACCCTGCCGCCTCACCGGCCACTTTTTTTACCTGTACGCTGCTCGTGATACCGTTCGATGCTGTATAGATCCTGTGGGTCAACCGAGCATGCGACCTGTGCAAACGCATCGATTGCATCCGTATTGGTGATGCAATGCGTTTTGCAACCGCCGATGATACGTTCAATGGCCCCCTCCTTCAGCTTTTCACATAATCTCGTCATATCCGCGCCGCTGAAGCCCTGACTTCTCTCAACCATATCTTCAACGTTAAGATCGTGAGCGCAAGGAACACCTGCGAGGTGTTTTTCGATGATGGATCTCCTGGCTGCCACATCGGGAAGAGGCACATGAATCGAAATGTCAAATCTGCCCGGACGCAAGAACGCTGAGTCAAGATCCCAGGGACGGTTGGTTGCTGCAAGCACCAACAGTGTATTTTTCGCCTCGTGCGCGTCTTGTATATGGACCAATAACTCCGGGATCACACGCTTCATGGTTGAGGAATCTGTATCGCGCTTACTGCCCAGCGCGTCAAATTCATCGAAAAAGATAACCGCCTTGTTCTGTTTCTTCGCTTGTTCAAACAGCGCCTTGATATTTTGCTCCGCTTGACCGAACCATTTAGACAGAATATCCGAGCATTTGATGGGATAAAAGGCGGCTCCAAGCTCGTTGGCAATGGCATGTGCAATCATGGTTTTTCCCGTTCCGGGGACACCATAAAGCAAAATACCTCCCCCCTGCTTCTTACCAAACTCCCGATACAGTTCAGGATAGCTTTGCGGGTAGATGAGTGTGCGGCGGACCTCATTTTTAACATCCTCCAGCCCCATCACACTGTCAAAGGTTACATCCCCGGCAGATGTTGGTGACAATCCATACTCATTTGTGTCATTTTTCTCATGTGAGATGTGTGAGGGCACACCTTCGGTTGGTGGCTCTTGCGCAGTAAAATACGCCTCCGTGCGCTCCGCAAAAGCACAAAGCTCTTCCGCCCGCTGCATCAAACGCGCTCGCTCCTTTCCCTGCGCATCCTTTGCCAAATGCAGCATGTTTTCAGCGGAAGAATACAAAAGCCACCTCGCTTTTTTGGCATCCCCGTTTTTTAATGCCGCCATGCCCTGCTCATAGCAGCTATTCATGGCCGCTGTCAAAAATGCAGAATCTCGGGCATACATTGGTATCACACTCCTTCCATCTTTTGTCTGAGACACGCCAACTTGTCATCGATATCAGCATTTGCTTCGTTCGAGCATTCCTCATCTTCCTCCCGATCCAACAGCTTCTGCAGATCCTCCTCTAAGATCAACTGTGTTACATCATGCTTCATGTGAGCTTCATCGCCCGTGATTAACGCATCGCACAGTTCAAAGCACCGCTGTAATGCTTGCGTCCCATTCTTTTTCCGTTCGCCGCATTCTTCATTGAGGCGCTGAAGATCAGAAAGAAGCCCTCCTACATCGTCCCTCGCTTCCACGCAAGCCCGAAACATCTCCGTCATACGGCGCATCTCCTCCATCTGCAAGGTGATCTCCAGCTCTGCCGTCATTTCCCTGAGCATTTTTTTGTTCACCAGGCACCAACGCAACTGCTCTTTAATTGAACGGTAGAGTAATTCATCCCCACTTTGTTTTGCTTGCGTCATTAAAGTCAGCAGCCGCTGCTCGTTTTGTTCACGACGCTGCTCGGACAAGCGAAGCATAGCCAACGTTTTGATAACGGTACAACGAGGGACTTCACTGTTGTCGGGGGGCGGCGATCCCGCCGCCCCAATTTTGATGCGCTGCTTCATGACGATCTTCTCTGGGCTGCAGCGTGCTTTTTCGCCTCCAGAACATCATATTCATCCCGCAGCTCGTTCAGTCTCTGCTGCTCCTTGACCCCGTCCTCTCCGCAGGAGGTCGCGTCGTACAGCGCGACCGTCTCTCGCTCCATTTCCTTCTCAAGATGCCCCTGGGTCTGACGGATACGGCTGTGGTTCATTTCCGCTTCAATGTTGCTTGCCGTAGCAGCAGCCCCCGCAAAGCTGCCATCCTCGTTCATAACCACATCGGCGCTCTTGTTCTCGCTCACCCCACCGTCCTTGCGGATAATGGTAAAGAAGAACGGATGCCAGGTAAATCTCGCACTGTCTCCAAAGCAGATCATACCACCGATGGAAAAGCTGATCTCAACCAGCCATACCAAGAATCGACCAACAAAACAGATGCCCAGCGCCAGCTGATACGCAGTACAACGTGCGGTATCTTTACCGCCAATGGAGCGATTCGCCAATACCATACAGGCAATCAAAGCGGCGGGAAGCAGCATCATGAATAAGCCGATGCGAATGTCCTCGACAATCGCAAAAACAACGCTCAGACAAAGGGTCGTTCCGGCCAGGAAGCCAAGCAGCTGCCTGGGTCTTGTGATCATATTTCTTCCGGTGTTCTCATACAGTCGAACGAAATACTTTGTCGCAAGCACCTTCAAGACAATGTAGCCAACGATCATGATCGCGAGCAAGCAAATAACGAGTGTGGGATTGTTCATAGTAAATACCTACCTTTTTGTTTTTTATTTTTGTTCTGTCGGGACCCGGACTTCTGGACTCAGCGCCTGCCCCGTCGACACCCATATTATAGCACAACCGCCGCGACAAGCGTTATGACCGCGTTTTGAAAATCTTTGTTCCGTTTTTTATCAAATTTCATTGTTTTCGTCGAAATTTGGTTCATGCAAGAAGAACTTTTTCAATCGAAAGCAAAAAAAGAGCATCCTCTCCCAAAAAGAAAAAACATCGAGAATTTGTTCCGAATACCTTTACTTTTCAGCAAAAACATGATATAATAAGTTCACCTTATCACACGGAGGGCATTATGGGCTTTTACGTCAACGAATTCACGTACGAATTAAAGCAGCATTTGAATCTCTCGGAGCGAGCGTGGGACGTCATATACGGCGACATGCGGGATTTTGGCGGCGAGGAAAATAAGCAATCCTTTTCCGGTTTTCTCAATCGGGTTTTTACTTGTTTTTATCAAGAGGCCTGCGGAAGCATCGGAATTCGCACCAAGGAGCTGCGTGAGCACCTGGCATCACTGTCCACTGCCTTTGCCGATGCAGCGCAGACTGAACAAATGATCACACTGCTGGTGAATGAGCATCAAAAAGCTCTTTTGCAAAAGGCGCTCTCGTATCCCAAAGGCATAGGAAAAAAGTTCCGCGTTAACCGTCGGAACATTGAAATTTTAACCGATAGCGATGCAGCTGATTTTTACAACGATTCGATCGGCACCTACATGAAGGCGGTATTCGAGGAATATGCGACCTTGCCACCCGCCAAACGGGAAAGCATTTTTTTCAAGGATACCATAGATGCCTGTGATAGGGCAATATCACGTCGCAACAAGCTGAAAATTTCTCTGCAGCAGCGTGTTAGCGCCAAAACCGAGACAACGTACACTCGCAGGTTTTACGTAACCCCATACGCGGTTATGACGGATAAAAACGGGATGTTCAATTATCTTGTCGGACTGTGCGAAGAAATCCGGGAGGATGGAACAATAGATGAAAAGCGAATCTCCAGCTTTCGTATTTCAAGAATAGACAAATTTGCCGTCATGAGCAGCATGAGCGGCTTTCTGTCTCAGCAGAAAATAGAAGAGATCCGCGCAGAATTGCAAAAAAAGCCTCCACAGTATATGGCGGGAGACGTCATTGATATTGAAGTCCGTTTCACGCATAAAGGATTGGAGCAATTGGAACGGCAACTGTACTTGCGCCCATCATCGTACCAAAAGATCGACGAATACTCGTATGTGTTTCACTGCACCGAGCTGCAAGCCATCCACTATTTTTTCAAATTTGGCAGAGATGCTGTGATCGTCTCACCGCAAAAGCTGCATGATAAGCTGAAATATTATTATGCACAAGCATGGAATGCCTATCAGAACGACGATGCGCCGACTACCCCCAAAGATGAAAAGAATTCCAATCAATGTGAAATTTCCGATCAATAAAGAGGACTGATATCATGAGCAACATTATCCTTCACGAATACCGCATTCCCGTCCCGGGGGTGCGCCGCCGTGTGATTTACCAATTCAGCGACGTACATCTGTGCCTGGCAGACGAGCACTCCTCGCCCGAGGAGCGTGCCAAGGCGGCCGAGAAAACGCAATATTGGGTGACGGGGCGCCTTGGTTTTGCCAAGGGGCACGGCGAGCCGCACGACGAGGAAAATCCCATTGCGGCAATCACCTATTTTGAGGACATGATGCAGGCTGCATTGGCGGACGGCGACGCTTTGATCATTGCGGGAGATCTGTTCGAGCACATCAACACTGCTAACATCCGTTGGTATGAAAAGCGCTTTGCCTCCCTGCCCCTGCCGCACGTATTTGTGGGCGGCAACCACGAGCCGCTGACGTCCATCCCCGACCAAGGAGAGATTTCCAAGATCAAGCAACCCTTGCAGCTGCTCGACCTCGGGGATATCATCATCGCCGGCTTTTACGATGCTAAGCGAATCATCACGCCCGAGCAGCTGGACGCTTTGCGCGCGCTGATCGCGCAGCCCAAGCCTGTGGTCATTGCCATGCACGTTCCCATTCAGGTCGAGGGCAACCAAGCGCACGCGCGGTGTGACGATTATTTCCGCCTCAACCACGCCGAGGCTCCGCAGGAGAATTTGGAGTTTATCGATCTGATCCGCAAAAACGCCGGCAAGATCGTGGCGGTCGTGGCGGGACATCTGCATTT
>JAEIGA010009621.1_pt1 | contig 14636 bp, 11 predicted proteins | sample 9270691 | NCBI WGS metagenome assembly JAEIGA01 (sample SAMN17057246, study PRJNA624740) | gut metagenome | biome: biome; isolation source: fecal sample | host: Bos grunniens | place: China: Xizang | collected 2019 | reverse complement strand
GTGGATTTGATGAGATGGCTAATGAAGGGTTACTGGAAAAGGGATTCCTTGTCGGTGATCCTATGTATGATGCATTTATTGAATATAGCAATAAACTCAATGTCTCGGATATTGAGTTGACGCTCCTTCAGGGTGGTACATCAGGCATTCCGGATGAGTTTTACTATCTTACATGTCATCGCGAAGAGAATACTAATGACGATAAAGATCTTCTTGAGATTTTTAAGGCTAGTGAGATGCTTGATGTTCCGACTATTTATCCGGTTCACCCTAGGAATAAGCAGCGAGCTGTCAGGTTATTTGAGGAGAGCTGTTTCTCAAAACTGATTCTCTGTGAACCTGTCGGTTATCTTGAAAGTGCTTGTCTTGTTAAGAATGCGAAGAAGATAGTTACAGATTCAGGCGGTCTTCAGCGCGAGGCTTTCTATGCCGGAAAGAAGTGCGTAACTATTCTAGATTTTGTTTGCTGGCCTGAAACCATGATTGATAACAGAAATGAATTAAGCAGGCCAATCGCTGAAGAAATAGTAGAGAAATTGGGCCATGAGCAAATTGTAGATGAGAACTATCTGCCTTTTGGTGATGGTCATTCAGCTAATAAAATCGTAGAAGCAATTGAAAATGCTGAAAAAGAAAGGATGTTATCCAAATGAAGTATGCGTTAATCGGATGTGGTAGAATCGCGACAAATCACATTAAAGCTGTTATTAACAATAAAGATGAACTTGAGTTTATGGCAGTATGTGACATTCTTCCTGAAGCAATGGAGAATCTTCTTTCAAAACATGATCTTCAGAATGATTCATCAATTGCTCGATATACAGATTATAAGACTATGATCGAGAAGATTCCTGATCTTGATCTTATTGCAATCGCTACTGAAAGTGGTGTTCACGCTGAAATAGCATTGTACTGCATTGATAAGGGAATCAATGTGATCATTGAGAAACCTATGGCCATGTCTATGGCAGATGCTGAAGAGATTGTAAGAAGAAGTGCAGAAAAGGGTGTTAAAGTTTCTGTTTGCCATCAGAACAGATTTAATATTGCTGTTCAGGAGATGAGACAGGCTTTGGAATCCGGAAGATTTGGAAAGATTTCTCATGGCTCAATAAATGTAAGATGGAATCGCAATAAAGATTACTATGATCAGGCTCCGTGGAGAGGCAAGTGGGCTTCTGATGGCGGATGTCTTTTTAATCAATGTATTCACGGTATAGATCTACTTAGATGGATGATGGGTGATGAAGTTGATGAGGTGTATGGTGTAACTAAGCAGCAGTTCCATGATTATCTTGAGGCTGAAGATATCGGTATGGCTGTTGTTAAGTTCAAAAATGGTGCTGTTGGAACTATTGAAGGAACCGTAAATGTGTATCCTAGGAATCTGGAAGAAACACTCTATCTGTTTGGAGAGAAAGGTACAGTCAAGATTGGCGGAACATCAACTAATAATATTGATGTATGGAACTTCTCTGACGAGAGTGAAAACGATAACAAAAATAAAGGATTGCAAGAAGCTACAAGCAATGTTTACGGTAATGGTCATACCAGTCTGTACAAAGATGTTATTGATGCAGTAAAGAATGACCGCAAACCTTATATAGATGCTGTTGCAGGTAGAAATGCAGTTGAGATGATACTTGCTATTTATAAGTCTGCAGCTACAGGTAGTACGGTAAAACTTCCATTGAAGGATGTTGCATCTACTGATTTTGTAGGGAGATTTGGCTGATGAGTGAGTATTTTGTACATCCCACAAGTATAATAGACGATGATGTTCAGATCGGCGAGGGAACAAAGATCTGGCATTTTAGTCACGTTCAGTCTGGTGCCCGTATAGGCAAGAATTGTTCATTCGGACAGAATGTTAATGTATCCAACAACGTAATTGTTGGTGATGGCAGTAAGATTCAGAATAATGTAAGCCTTTATGAAGGCGTGGAACTCGGAAATTATGTGTTCTGCGGACCTTCATGTGTATTTACTAATGATCTAACGCCCAGAGCAAAATATCCTAAGGGCCACATTGGTTATAAGAAGACTGTTGTTGAGGAAGGTGCCAGCATTGGTGCAAATGCAACTATTGTATGCGGTCATAAGATCGGTAAATGGTCACTAATAGGTGCCGGCGCTGTTGTTACTTCAGATGTTCCTAGTCACGCACTTATGCTTGGAGTTCCTGCCAGAAGGGCAGGGTGGGCCTGTGAATGTGGTGAATTACTGCCTGAAGGCCTTGTTTGCTCGAAGTGTAACAGAAAATATAAAGAGGTAGATTCTGGTCTGGAGGAAATTTAAATGCAATTCAGGGATTTGCAAAAGCAATATGAAGTCCTTAAGCCTCAAATTGATGAAGCAATGATCAGCGTAGCAGGCTCGGCAAAGTATATTTCAGGTCCTGAGGTTAAGGAACTTGAGAAACAGCTTGCTGAATATGTTGGAGTAAAGCATTGCATAACTTGCGCCAATGGCACAGATGCGATCTCAATTGCTATGCGAGCATGGGGAATAGGCAAAGGTGATGCTGTATTTGTTCCTGATTTTACCTTTTTCTCCTCTGGAGAGTGTCCTGCAGATGAAGGCGCTACACCGATTTTTGTTGATGTAGATCAGAAAACATACAATATGGATCCCGTTAAACTTGAAGAAACCATAGTTAAAGTTAAAGAGGAAGGAAAGTATATTGCCAAAGCCGTTGTAGCTGTTGACCTTTTTGGTTTGCCTGCCGATTTTGATTCGATTAAGCAAATATGCTCTAAGTATGATCTTCTCCTTCTCGAAGATGGGGCGCAGGGATTCGGTGGCTGCATAAATGGTAAAAGAGCATGCAGTTTCGGTGATATATCAACAACTTCATTTTTCCCTGCTAAGCCGTTGGGTTGTTATGGTGATGGAGGAGCTGTTTTCACAGATAATGACGAATGGGCAGATTTGATCCGTTCTATATGTGTTCACGGTAAAGATACCAGCAATCCTAATGATCCTAACGCAAAATACAATAATATCCGTATTGGTAAGAATAGCCGTATTGATACTATTCAGGCTGCAATTCTGCTTGCTAAGTTTAAGGCTTTTGTTGACTATGAGCTTAATGATATTAACAGAGTAGCTTCATGGTATACAGAACTGCTTAAAGATACTGATCTGGTTCTTCCGGTTATTCCTGAAGGTTATTATAGTTCATGGGCGCAATACACAATACAGTTACCCGAAGGAATTGACAGAAGCGTTGTTCAGGCAAAGCTTAAAGAAGCTGGAATTCCTTCTATGGTTTATTATGCAAAGCCTATGCATCATCAGGGTGCTTTCAATGGAACAGATAGCATGATTGCTGATTGTCCTGTAACGGAAAGCATTTGCAAATCAGTTTTGAGTCTGCCAATTGACCCATATAAGTCAAAACTAGATATAGAATCTGTTGCAAATGAACTGAAGAAAGCAACAAAATAATGCTATAATATTATTTTAAATAATAAAAGAGGAATATTATGGAATTTAACACTATCTATAAAGATTTGATATCAGGCAAAGAGAAGTTGGCTTTGGTCGGACTTGGCTATGTCGGTATGCCTATCGCTGTTGAGTTTGCGAAACACATTAAAGTAATAGGCTTTGATATCAATGAAAAAAGAATTAGTGAGTATAAGAATGGTGTTGATTCTACTAATGAGGTAGGAGAGGCTATCAAAGATACTAAAGTAGAGTTTACTGCTGATCCTACGAAACTTAAGGAAGCTAAGTTTATTGTAGTTGCAGTTCCGACTCCGGTTAACGAGGATAACACCCCTGATCTCCGTCCTGTTGAAGGTGCTTCAAGAACTGTGGGCCAGAATCTTAGTGCTGGTACACTCGTAGTCTTTGAGTCTACAGTTTATCCTGGTGTTACTGAAGACATTTGTGTTCCAATCATTGAAAAAGAATCCGGATTAAAATGCGGAGTTGATTGGAAAATCGGTTACAGTCCTGAAAGAATCAATCCAGGTGACAGGGTTCATACCCTTACCAGTATTCGCAAAGTCGTATCTGGTATGGATGAAGAATCTGCTAATGAGATCAAAAAAGTCTACGATATTGTAATAAAGGCAGGTACTTTCTTAGTCAGCAATATTAAGACTGCTGAAGCTGTTAAAGTTGTAGAGAACAGCCAGCGAGATATCAATATTGCTTTCATGAATGAGATTGCCATCATTTGCGACAAGCTCAATATTGACACTGATGAAGTTCTTGCAGGTATGAATACAAAATGGAATGCTTTAGGCTTTAAGCCAGGTCTTGTAGGCGGTCATTGTATCGGTGTTGATCCATATTATTTGACTAATATTTCAGAAAAGCTCGGTTATCACAGCCAGATTATTTTGAATGGTCGTAAGGTAAATGACTCAATGGGTGCTTATGTTGCAGATGCAGCTATTAAAGAAATGATAGAAGCAGGAATGGCTCCCAAAAAGGCTACAGTTGTTATTCTCGGTCTTACATTTAAAGAAAATTGTCCGGATACAAGAAACAGTAAGGTTGTTGATATTATTAACAGGCTTAAGGAATACGATATTAATCCTATCGTAACCGATAGTTGGGCAGATGCTGAGATAGCTAAGCATGAATATAATATTGAACTTACACCTTGGAACGAAGTGCCGAAGGCAGATTGTGTAATTGTCGCTGTTGGTCATAAAGAATATAGAAATATGTCGATGATGGAATTAAAAGATTTATTCAAATCTGAATTGAAAGATAATGAAAAAATATTAATTGATGTTAAATCTCTTTATCGGATGGATGAACTTAATGCATCAGGAATGAAATTTTGGAGACTGTAATAAATTTTCTTTAGGAGAATCATTATGTATCTTAACACTCAAAACTCTTTAGCAATTGATTTTGTTGATTTACTTTTAGTTTATTTGAAAAAAATATTCGTAATTCTAATTTGTGGAATTGTTATTTCCGGTATGTTATTTGGATATAAAACATATTCTAATGTTAAAGCCTCCAAGGCTTCTGAAAATACCGATTTGCTGGATGTTTCTGTTAGACTTCCGAATGAGTCAGAGGTTGACTATGCTAATAGAATTCAAAATGTAAATCGCGCTAAAGACATAATTAGCAGTATTGATGTCTTAAACAAACAAATAGAGAATCAGCGTTATTATGTTTCTAATTCTGTTATTATGCAAATAGAACCCGAACATGAAGCTGTTACAACAGCTAATCTTATTGTTACGGTCGATGCATCTACGACAACCAATGTTGACTTAGTTATTTTATCTCTCTATAAACAATTCATTTCTTCTGGTGAATATTTGCAGGAGGTTTCAGAAGAATTAGATATTGATCAAGGTTATTTAATTGAACTGATTTCCGTTAGTTATGATTTATCTGATGTCGCAGTGAATTCTCCTGATAGTTTTGAAACTGACGGGATAATTACTATAAGAGTTATAGGACCAACTACTGATTTGACTGAAACCGTAATGGATTCAATCTTGAAAAATGTTGAAATCAAAAGTGTTGAATTCAATGAAAAAAAGCTTGCTCATAAAGTTTCTTATGCTGAAAAACAGAGTTCATATATGGTTGATAATGGCACTAGAGATAAGCAGGTTAACGCAACAAACCGATTTGAAGTTTTACAACAGCAAATTAAAAATTATGATAAAGCTATTGATGAAATTGCCACGAATCTTGGTATAAGCAAAACAAAGATTTATGAATATTTTTCTTTTAGTGATTTAAGTAGTAGTGAAGCAGCTAATCCGATAAAATCGTCTATTAAATATGCTGTACTAGGCTTTGCTGTTGGTGTTTTTGTTGCTCTGCTTTTTATAACTTTTAGATATATATTCAGTAATAAATTTGCAACACAAGCTGGATTCTTTAGTCGCTTCAATTCGGTTAATAGAATTGGTGTAGTAAGGCCAATCATTAAGCGTTCAAAGCATGTTATGCGTATAGATAAATTATCTGGTGACGATAATTGTTTTTCCACAGAAAAGAGCAATATGCTTTTGGCATCTAATGTTAAGAATTTAATAGTTGGAAAACAGAATGTATTATTTACCGGTACTGCTGATCCAGAAAGAATTGATTCACTTGTTAAACAATTGGGTATAGATGCTGATGTTAAGACAAAACTGTTTGACAATCCTAGTGTTTTTGAAACATTTTCTAAATATGATGCTATTGTTATTGTCGAACAAAGAAATTATTCTGATTGCAGATTAATTTCTGAAGAGTTGAATTTGATTGCAAATTCTAAAGCTTTGATAATAGGGGCTATCATACTTTAATATTCTGCATTTTTAGGGCATTAGTTTTATGAAAGTTCTTATGATAAATGTAGTATGTGGTATTCGAAGTACAGGTAGAATCTGTACGGATCTTGCTGCAGAATTAGAGAAGAAAGGCCATGAGGTTAAAATTGCTTATGGCAGGGAGAACGTGCCTGCTAATTATCAAAAATATGCCATAAGAATTGGTACTGATTTTGACTGGTTGTTTCATTGTGCTGAAGCGAGACTGTTCGATAATAGTGGATTTGGAAGCCGGTTTGCTACGAAACGTTTTATTGAATGGGTTAAATCATATGATCCAGATATAATCCATCTTCACAATATCCATGGATATTATATTAATTTAGAAGTTCTATTTGATTATCTTAGAACATGTGGGAAAAAGATTATTTGGACCCTTCATGACTGTTGGTCATTTACTGGACATAGTGTATATTGCGATGTAGTTAACTGCGAAAAATGGATTAACGGATGTAGTAAATGTCCGATTATTAAAGAGTATCCGACTAGTTATGTTGATCGAAGTAAATACAATTGGGCAAAGAAAAAGGCGATTTTGACCGGTATACCAAATCTTTCAATTGTTACACCATCTGAATGGCTGGCAAGATTGGTAAAAAAATCATTTTTGGCTGAATATCCTGTTACAGTTATTCATAATGGAATAAACACTTCGCAGTTTTATCCTGCTGAAAGCGATTTCAAACAAGTTCATGGTATAGTTAATAAATTTATGTTGTTAGGTGTTTCATCTGCCTGGGATGAGATGAAAGGTTTGTCGGATTATATTAATTTATCATCAATTCTTGGCGATGAATATCAAGTTGTTTTAGTTGGCTTAACTAAAAGGCAGTTATCCAAACTTCCTAATAATATTATAGGAATTGAAAGAACGAATAGTGTAAAGGAATTAACTGAGATATATTCTGCAGCAGATTTATATGTAAATCTGTCTTATTGCGAGAATTATCCTACTGTGAATTTAGAATCAATTGCCTGTGGGACACCAGTATTAACATATGATACCGGTGGTAGTGCCGAAAGTGCTGGAAAAGGCATAGTTGTGAAAAAAGGTGACTTACTTGCTGTCGCTGATGCAGTTAAGAAAAGTAAAGATTGTAATATCGTAACTGAATTCAATCGTGAAGAGTTCGATTGTCAACGAGCATTAAACGAATATATAAGAGAATCATATGGTGAACTGAGTTGATAATTCTTAATCAGTTCATATATTTATTTTGTTAAATGATACAAATAGGAAAGATTGAAAAAACTTGTATTCTTGCTTTTTGCGTTAGGTTAATAGCGCTTATTTTCATTGTTATGTTTGTTAATGACGTGTCTATTGGCTTTTATGGCTCTGATAATATCGGTCTTGATGATTGTAGATACCTAGCTGGTGCTGAGTCGTATTTGAATAATGCAACTTCTGTTATTGATGTGGATTGTTTCACTAAATCTTTTGAACAGCTTGGTGATAGTACTGGTTATATTATGAATGAACCAACAAGCACACCGTTATGGTATTGGATTGTGTGTGTTGTTTCGTATTTTACAAGGACAACAGTTTCTGTCAGATTATTAAATATATTATTTGCAACTGCTTCTGTTTTTTATTTTTATTCGTTTACTAATTTGTTGTATGGTGAAAAAGTTGCACTTTTGTCTTCTAGATTGCTTGCTTTTTTACCATATCCGGTTCTGTTTTCATGCTTTGCTTACAAAGATTCATTTTTAATGTATTGTTCATTTTTCATTCTCTACGGCGCAATGCTTTATCAAAAGAATGGGAAAATAGGCAAAGTTCGTTTGTTTATTATTATTTTATTATCTATAGCGATGCTTAAAACTAGAAGTGGATTATCTGCTTTATTCTTGGCTGTAGCCTTTTTAGTTGCTTTTAAGAAATATGTTTCGAAGATTAATATTCGAAATCTTATTATTTCATTAATATTAGTAACTATTGCTGGTTTAATAGTGTATAAATCATCCTCAACACTCATTTATAAAATGAATTATTATTTTGAGAGAAGTTCTCGGACTGTTACTGGTCCTATTAGGCATATTATGATTACTAAAGTTTCTGATATATATAAATTGCCTTTGTGTTATATATTATCTGTAGTAGAACCAATAGGTATACCTGATTCAATCACATGTTGGGGCGATATAACGGAGTTGTTCTTCCCGCTTATGGTTCCAATTTCAATTGGAAGTTTTCTTTATATGTTTACTAGGAAGAAACAGAATGCTTATACATTCTGGCTTTGTATGGGTGTATATTTAGCTACTATTACTGCTTCTTTGACGAATATTAGACATTTCTATAGTATGCTGCCTATCACTTTTGCTGCTTTTTCAAATTATGTAATCGATATTAAAGGTGTTAAACGTTTATTGTTTGCTGTTGTATGTTTAGGATCAATAATAATGCTGTGTGCATTATATATGTTTACTCATTGACGATTGTATGAAAGTTTTATTTATCACAAATTATCCATCACCATACCGAGTCGATTTTTTTAATTTGCTTGGACAACAGTGTGATTTGTCAGTATGTTTTTTGAATACCCCTGAAGAACAAAAACATAGATCTGATAAATGGTTTAATACTGATTATAGTGGATTTAAGGCTATTTTCTTAAATAAAGAGACAAATATGCTTGGTGTTAAACCTGATATAAAAGACGTATTAAAAAATGTTTTTGATTATATTATTTTTGGTGGTTATTCCTCTCCGACGCAAATGTATGCAATGGAGTATTTACGCTATCGCAAAATTCCATACTATATTGAAGCTGATGGCGGATTAATTAAACATGATAGTTTTATTAAGAAGCTCATTAAAAAGCATTTTGTAAGTAGTGCTTCCGGATATATTGGAAGTGGAGTTAATACAAGAGATTACTTTGTATATTATGGAGCTAATGAGAAAGCTGTATATGATTATAATTTTACTTCTCAGAAATCGAAGGATTTAATAGAGGCATATAGTTTTTTAGATGATGATAAAAAACTCTTAAAGGACATTCTTTCATTCAATGATTCCTATAATGTCATTACAGTAATTGACTCTAGTGTTCAACAAGTTTTAAGTGCTATTAATCAAATATCTCATTGCATTAGTCAAAATTATAATTTTTGGGTCTTATTACGCAATACAGATATAGACGAGAGCATAGTTAATGCTAACAAAAATATTAAAATAATTCGAGTAAATGATGATAATGAAATAGCGAAATATCTTGTTGCGTCTGATTTATTTTTGAGTTTTGTTTTTTCAGATGTTAACAATTTTGTTATGCTAGCTAATGTTTTTTGCCTTCCTGTTGTATCGGTAGCTGATTATGTAAATGTCAGTTTTGGAATACAACAGGAAAGTGAAGGTTATAATTCTGTAGCTAATAGAATTATAAATGTATTAGAAGATAGAAAATTATTTGAAGAATTAGCTAATATAGGTAGAACTAGACTTAATAATATAATTTGCAGCAGTGAAAATTCAGATTCTGAGACTAATTGTATTGAATTACTTAGAAATACTATAAGATATGTTGCCAGAAAGAAATTAGGTTTGAACAATGATCAAATGGTCATTACTGTTGGGCAATTTATTCATAGAAAAGGTTTTGATATTTTATTACGTGCTTCTTCTGATATTGATGCTGATATATATTTTATTGGTGGAAAACCGGATGATTCTTATAAATCATATCAATCTGATAATGTTGTATTCATTGATTTTCTTACTAAATGTGAATTAAGAGATTATTATCGAGCAGCCGATGTTTTTGCGATGCCTACTAGAGAGGATATTTGGGGATTGGTTGTGAATGAAGCACTATCATTTGGGTTACCAGTTGTTTCTTCTGACAAGTGTGTTGCTGGTTTGGAATTAATTAATCCAGGTCAAAATGGCTATATTGTACCGGTTGAAGATTCACAAGCTTTAGCAATATCGATAAATAAGGCTATGTCGCTTAAAGCAATAGACTCATACAAATGTATATGTAATTATTCTTTAGAGAATATGGTTACTAGACATATTCAGATTTTTGAAGATATTAAGAGGGATACTAATGGCTAATAATGTAAAAACCAATTTGATATTCCAGCTTTTTTATAGAGTATTAACTGTTATTACCCCATTAATTACTACTCCGATTTTGTCTCGTTCATTAGGATCGGAAAAGCTTGGTGTCTATTCGGCTTCATTGGCTTTTGTAAATTATTTCATGTTATTTGCAATGCTTGGAATAGAGAATTATGGGAATAGAAGTATAGCCGCTGTTCAAGGCGATAAAAAGCTTATGCAACGCCTTTTTTGGAATGTTTATGCTATCCAACTCATTGCTTCTGTTTTATCGATTTTAGGTTATGGTATATCTTTGCTTTTAGTTGATAATGAAAGGTTTTTAATAACATTATTTCAGGGTTTGTGGCTTATCAGCAATTTGATAAATGTAAATTGGTTCTTTTTTGGGACGGAACAATTTAGGATTACAGTTATCAGGAATACAATTATTAAGATTCTTACTGTCGTATTAATTGTTTTACTTATAAAATCTCCTAATGATTTATATATCTATGCAATTATCATGGCCGGTGATGCTATTCTTAGTAATCTGATCATGCTCCCTTTTTTAAGGAAAAATTTGGGTTTCGAAAAACCTTCTTTTCCTTTAATGCGTGAGCATATTAAGCCAATAATGATTTTGTTTATTCCAATTCTAGCGATGAGCATATTTCACATTATGGATAAGACAATGCTTGATGTTCTTAGTACTGAGCAGAATAGTGGGTTTTATTACGCTGCTGATAAATTAATTAATATTCCTATGGCTGCTATTGCTGCTTTAGGAACTGTAATGCTCCCTAGAATTGCTAATATGATGGGAAATTCAAAGAACAAAAATAATGTATCACTCGTTTTAGGGAAAAGTACGGAACTAATGTTTTTTTTGGCTAGTGCTGTTGGTATGGGAATAGCCGCTATCGCTAAAGAATTTGTTCCTTTTTTCTTTGGTGATGGCTATGAACCATGTGTTAAGCTTATTTATTGGTTTGTTCCAGTACTTTTTGTAAAAGCGATTAGCGAACTGATTAGAACTCAATATTTGGTTCCAGCACATGAAGATAAAAAGTATACCCTAGCTATTATTTCTGGTGCAGTAGTAAATCTATTTGCAAATTATTTTTTGATTCGCGCTTTCGGAGCCTTAGGCGCCGTTCTTGGTACACTTATTGCAGAAACTGTTGTATCAATAGCGCAAATTATATTAACTTATCGCGAAATTAAGTTTTTGAACTTTATTTTGCAGAATATCTGGTATGTTGTTTTGTCATTGGTCATGTTGGCTGTTGTTAGAATTGCAGCCTTTACATTTAATATTCCTGATATCTATAAGATAATTGTAATGATAGTTGTTGGTGGGCTGACTTATATGTTGCTCTGCATTATTGTGTGGAAAATTAATAAGAAAAGCATTTTTCATAATTTGAAAATAAAAGATTTGGTTAAGCAATTAGTAAAATAACTTTATATAAATACTAAAGTTTAATTGTTAGGTGATTTTTTTGAAAATTAAACATATCGTATTCAAATGATATAATTAAAATCTATATTCATAGGAGAATGTTGTTAAATGTCTAAAGTAGCTGATTTATTTAAAGGAAAAACTCTTGTAATTACAGGTGGTACTGGTTCTTTTGGTTCAACCGTATTGAAGCATTTTTTGACTACAGATATTGGTGAAATTCGTATATTCAGCCGCGATGAAAAGAAACAGGATTGGATGAGACATGTTTTGCAAGCTCAATATTCTGAGTATGCTGGTAAGGTAAGGTTTTTTATTGGTGATGTACGTAATGTCGATTCTGTTCGAGATGTAATGTATGGTGCAAACTATGTTTTCCATGCAGCTGCTCTTAAGGAAGTTCCTTCCTGCGAGTTCTTTCCAATGGAAGCTGTAAGGACGAATATTAATGGAACAGATAATGTAATTACTGCAGCTGTTGAGAATAATGTTGAACGAGTTGTTTTCTTAAGTACTGATAAGGCTGCTTATCCAATTAATACAATGGGTATGACTAAAGCCGTAGCTGAAAAAGTAGTTGGAGCAAGAGCTCAAGTTGCTTATGAGCGTTCCGGAACCGTTCTTTGTTGTACTCGTTACGGTAATGTAATGTGCAGCAGAGGTTCTGTTATTCCGTTGTTTATTGATCAGATCAAGAGAAAAGCACCGATCACAATTACAGATCCCAATATGACAAGATTCCTTATGAATCTTGATGAGGCAGTTGATCTTGTTGCTTTTGCTTTTGAGAATGCTGAACCCGGTGATTTGTTTATTCAAAAAGCTGATGCAAGCACCATTGGTGATTTAGCTAAAGGCGTTATGAAACTCTTTGGAGAGACTGATGTTAAGATTATCGGTTCACGTCATGGTGAGAAATTGTATGAGACACTTATGACCAGGGAAGAGAGACTTCGTTCCACCGATATGGGTCATTATTTTAGAATCAGTCCTGATGCTCGTGGACTTAACTACGATAAGTTCTATGTTGAGGGAACAGTTCAGACTGAGGGCGATGAGTCATATACAAGTCATAACACTAATCTTCTTGATGTTGATGGTGTTGTTAAGAAAATCATGACAACTGATTATGTTAAGGAAGAGCTTGAAGGCAGACCTCATCTTGTAGAAGCATAAGCGAAAGGTGATTTAGTAATGGAATATCCTAATTGGCAGAACAACGACAAAATCAAGTTAATGATAATTGTTGGTACACGTCCTGAGATCATCAGACTTGCAGCTGTTATTAATAAATGCAGAAAGTATTTTGATACCATTCTTGTTCATACAGGTCAGAATTATGACTACAACCTTAATGGCGTATTTTTCAAAGATCTCAGTCTTGCTGATCCTGAATTGTATTTGGATGCTGTAGGAGCTGATCTTGGAGAGACAATGGGTAACATCATTGCAGCAAGCTACAAAGCTATGGTTGAACTTAAGCCTGATGCTGTTCTTGTTCTTGGTGATACCAACAGTTGTTTGTCAGTAATTGGTGCTAAGAGACTTCACATACCGATCTTTCATATGGAGGCAGGTAACAGATGTAAGGATGAGTGCCTTCCTGAAGAGACAAACCGTCGTATTGTAGATATTATTTCTGATGTAAATCTTGCTTATTCAGAGCATGCACGCCGTTATCTTGCTGATTGCGGTCTTCCAAAGGAAAGAACTTATGTAACAGGATCGCCTATGGCTGAGGTTCTTACTAAGAATCTTGATTCTATAAAGGCTTCAGATGTACATCAGAGGCTTGGTCTTGAGAAGGGTAAGTATATTCTTCTTTCTGCTCACAGAGAAGAGAATATTGATACTGAAAAGAACTTTAACAGCCTGTTTAATGCAATAAATAAGATGGCTGAGAAGTATGATATGCCGATTCTATATTCATGTCATCCAAGATCAAGAAAGAGACTTGAGAGTTCAGGTTTTAAACTTGATCCTAGAGTTATTCAGCATGAGCCTTTGGGATTCCATGATTATAATTGTCTTCAAATGAATGCATTCGCTGTTGTATCTGATTCAGGTACACTTCCTGAAGAAAGCAGTTTCTTTACTTCAATTGGCCATCCTATTCCAGCGGTATGTATCAGAACATCTACGGAGAGGCCGGAAGCTTTGGATAAGGCTTGTTTTATCCTTTCAGGTATTGACACTAAGGGACTTCTTCAGGCTGTAGATACTGCAGTTGAGATGGTCATGGATGAGAAGAATGGTGGTGCTATTCCGGTGCCTGATTATACTGATATCAATGTGTCTGATAAGGTCGTAAAGATTATTCAGTCTTATGTTGGTGTAGTTAATAAGATGGTATGGAGAAAAGATATCTAATGAATATACTTGTTACCGGAAGCAAGGGCATGGTAGGTACTGCTCTTGTAAATAATCTTAAGAATATCAGAGATAACAAGAATCAGACCAGACCTGGTATCTCTATTGATGAGATTTATGAATATGATATTGATTCAACACCTGAAGAATTAGATGATTATTGTTCCAAAACAGATTTTGTCTTCAATTTAGCTGGTGTTAATCGTCCTCAGAATCCGGAAGATTTCATGAAGGGAAACTTCGGATTTGCCAGTGATTTACTTAACTGCTTAAAAAAGCACGGCAATAAAGCTGCCATAATGCTTAGTTCTTCTATCCAGGCAACACTTTCGGGTCGATTTGGTGATTCCGAATATGGCAGAAGTAAGAAAGCCGGTGAAGAACTCTTCTTTGATTATGAAAAGGAAACTGGCGCAAAGGTTGCTATTTATAGATTTCC
>JAEIGA010009620.1_pt1 | contig 14638 bp, 15 predicted proteins | sample 9270691 | NCBI WGS metagenome assembly JAEIGA01 (sample SAMN17057246, study PRJNA624740) | gut metagenome | biome: biome; isolation source: fecal sample | host: Bos grunniens | place: China: Xizang | collected 2019 | reverse complement strand
TAAAGTTGCAAAAAGTTAAGGGGGGGGGTAATTTATTGTAAATATCTCAAGATTCGGGTTTGACAGCAACCCCTCGTTTATGATATCTTACAAGCAACTAAAAAAGAAAGGTTGCTGTCCGCTCTATTGGATAGCAGTGAAATTATATCATTTTTACGCCGATAATCATAGAGGGCAAAAATTAAAAAAGTTGCCAGTTGCTAGTTTAGGTGAAGATGGAAAGTGAAGGTGAAGAGCGGATTTTTATCACAGAGGCCCCAGACTCCCCCGCTCTGAGCCTCTCTGTCTTCGTGCCTCTGTATTAAAAAAGATTAGCCCTGTGCCATGAGGCGCAGGGCTTGTTTCGTTAATATTCAATATATACAATTAAGTGCTACTTACCTAATTTAGCTTCTGCATGCGCGCCTCTCGTGTTCACTCCAGCACCAGCAGACCATCAAATATCGAGTTTTGTTGGACTTACAACAAAAGTAAATAATTTTTCGTATTTCTGCTGAAGGACGCGCCCGCGATTCCGACCGCTCAGTTAAGCGGGGGAGTGGTAGACAATCCACATTTCTTAATCTCGTTTACTTTGGCAAACGGCCAGAATAGCGCGATATGGATCTTGACTTTGGCAGACGGCGCGCACTACTGCGAAATTTTTAGCTCCGGCTTCAAGCACAGATGCAATACGACTTAAATCAATTCCACCGATAGCCACGGCAGGATGACGCGAAGCGGCGATCATCGCGCCCATCGTCTCTAACCCAAGCGTCGGATCTGGAATATCCTTCGTCGGAGTCGCATAGACTGGGCCAACCCCGATATAATCAACCATCTCCTTGTTCGCCGCAAGAACCTGATTAAGATTATGTGTCGAGAGCCCCACGATTTTAAGCTCCGGAAATTTCTCTCGAACTTCAGTTGGCGTAATGTCATCTTGGCCGACATGCACGCCGTCCGCGCCGACCTCGGACGCGATCGTAGGGTCGTCGTTCACGATAAAGAGCGTATCCGAGCCTTGAGTAATGCGCCGCACTTCGCGCGCCTCGCGCAAGATTTCCTCACGCGAGACGTGTTTCATACGAAGCTGAATGATCTTCACTCCCGCTTTAACGGCCGCTTCGGCGCATTTCGCATAACCAACGATCGGATTGGTCATAACGAGATAAAATCCAAAATCTTTCATAAGAATTTTCCGCAATGAATTCTCATTTTAAAACATGCAGTCAATACCCACTTGTCTATAAAAGATTTATTTTTTGATTCTCAAATCTTCCGCGATGATTTTTGCGACTTTCCGCCCGCTCTTGAACATACCGCCGAAAATAGGCCCCATCCTAAAGCCACCCTGAACATTGTTCGCCGCCATGCCGCTTGCGTAAAGCCCGGGATAAAGACGCTTTGTGTTCTCGACTGTCGTACGCTCGCCGTCCTCCATCCACATCGGTTTTTCACCGAGAATACCGCCTGTAGGAGAATCGATCTTGATCCCTGCCTTATTCACCGCCTTTGATATGATCTCACTTGGGTGGCCAGTGCCGTCAAGAACCGCGCGCGCCATAATGACGATCGGATCGACGTGAAGACCCATATGAAGAACCGGGTTTGAATTTATCACTACACCGCAGACTATGCCATCGTGTATTACGATATCCTCGACCTTGACGGCGTTAAAAATAACGGCTCCCGCTTTGCGCGCGCCAAATATAAGACCCGAGGCCATTTCAACAGAGTCAACCGTATGATATTCGCAATCGATTGATTGTGTGGTGATTCCGAACTCGTGCAAAATCTCTGCGCCATCGTTTTGGACGACTACTTCATTCATCAGCATGCCGCCGCCCCATGTGCCTCCGCCGGGAGCGAGCTTAGATTCAAAAACCGCGACCTTCAATCCTGCAAGCGCCAGATCACGCGCCGCGACAAGCCCAGATGGACCGGCTCCGACGATAGCGACATCAACAGCGAGATTATTTTCAAGTTTCTTAAAGTAGCTACGCACGATGGCGAGCGATATTTTCTCTTCCATGTTTTTCCTCCGCAGGTATTATCCTGATCAGGTTGACGGGTATTTTCTCAGCATCCAAGCCCCATGCTTGGCAGCACCCCGATTTGCTTTCAATATTTTACCAAAATCTCACCGCTCAACGCAAACGCCGTTCTTTTGATATAATTATCGCACTATGAAGACCTTGATTGACGATCTGCCTGAACTCGTAAAAATCCTTAAAAAAGAATTTTATTCTCACCCCGCTCCGATAATAGAACTTATCGAAGCGCAGACGAAAGATCCATTTGCCGTTCTCGTAGGGACAATTCTCTCCTCAAGAACAAAAGACGCCTGCACTGCAGGCGCGGTAAAACGGCTCTTCGCAGCTGGAGGAAATACGCCTGAAGGCCTCGAGAAGATGGAATTAAAAACGCTGGAGAAACTCATCTATCCCGTCGGATTTTATCACACAAAGGCTCAGCACCTCAAAAAGCTCCCTGCGGTTCTGAAAGAAAAATTCGCGGGCGTTCTGCCTCACACCGTCGAGGAATTATGCGCTCTTCCCGGAGTGGGGCGGAAAACGGCGAACCTTACAGTCGCCATAGGCTTTAATCTCCCCGCGATATGCGTTGACGTCCATGTCCACAGAATATCCAATAGGCTTGGGCTGATAAAAACGAAGACCCCTTTTGAATCAGAAATGGCTCTCCGGAAAATCCTGCCAGTGAAATATTGGATGGCATGGAACTCTCATCTCGTAAGTTTCGGACAAACGAGATGTTCTCCCCTGCGCCCAAAATGCACAGGCTGCCCGATAGCGAGATTCTGCAACTTTAACTCAGCGCCTGCCTCTAAAACGCGGAAAATTAAACGGTGAACTCGTCGCTTCTATAACTTCTTTTATCGCGCCTGTAATTTCTTTCGCATCCTTTGCGTCAAAACCAAGCCCCTTGGCGGTCTCTTGAAGAAGGTTGTCTCTTTCTTTCTCATTGAGCTTTCGCATACGGTTGTCGATCTGACGCATTTGAATAAAAAGATCGCGGCGCTCTTCATCGGTCAAATCCGCATTATGCATTTTCTCTTCCAGAGCCTCGCGCTCGACTATCACCCCCTGCAACTCTTCATGCGTGCGCTTGGCCTCATCACTCATTCTCGAAACGTCTATCGATGAAAGGAAATCAAGACGCGAAGCGGCGATGTTTGCCCTTTGCATACGAAACTGAGCAAAACGGTTTGTCATGTCCTGATAACGCTCCGGATCTTCAACCTTCATCTTCTCCATCCGTTGACGGAAAGAGCCCAATATCTCTTTGGCGAAATCCTTCAGAGGCTTTTCCTCGTCTTTCGGTTTTTTAGAGACCTCCTCCGTCTCGCGCTTTTTAAGACGCTCTTCAAGCTCCAATATACGCTGGCGCAAAACCTTCACATTAGAATCTGAATCGACCCTAGCTATCGAAGACTTTTTAGGACGCTCTATTTTTATATTTTCATCTTCGCTCCGAGGGCCTTCAAAAACGAAATACCCTGCCAGCAAGCCGGCCGCGAGCGACGAAATAACTATCATTATCGTTTTCATATTTTCCTTTTTTTATTGTTCAAAATCATCTGACGGGCCTGGATAAGGCTATCCGATTGCCGGGAAGAAAACGCACAAAGCCCTTTATACGCAGCGTCATCGCCAAAGAATTCACCTTCAGTACGCCTAGGCCGGTCAGCGAAGCTATTTTCTCCAATGAAACGCCATCGGCATCGACATGAAGCATCACAAGAGCCTCTTCTACCGTATAAGGCGGCTGATCGGGATCGGCGGCTTTCAAATCGCCTCTCTCCTCCTCGCTTTTGACTTTATTCGGGAAAAGCTCCGACATAGCCTCAAGAACGTCATCGGCATCCCTTACTAAAATCGCCCCTTCACGAATAAGCTTAAGACACCCTGCCGACGATCTGCTGTCGGCTCGTCCAGGCACGGCCATCACCGTGCGCCCTAAGTCAGCGGCGATTGACGTGGTAATAAGCGTTCCGCTTTTCAAAGAGGCCTCAACCGCAATAACCCCTCTTGAAAGCCCCGCGACGACGTGATTACGAATCGGGAACGTCTCTCGGTCAGGGTTTCTGCCAAAAGCGAACTCACTTATAACGGCCCCTCCATTGGCGACGATTTCCCTCGCAAGAGGAATGTTCTGCTCGGGATAAAAACAATCAAGGCCGGAGCCAAGAACACCGACCGTTATGCCAGAGGCCTCAAGAGCGCCTTTATGGCTTTGAGCGTCTATGCCAAGCGCCAGCCCAGAAACTATCGACCAGCCGGCTTTCGCTAAATCATACGAAAGTTTATCGGCCATATTCAATCCGTATGAAGTCGCCCTTCTCGTGCCGACCATCGCTATCGATGGCTTAGAGAGCGCCTTTACGTCTCCTCTTACGTAAAGCGCCAACGGACGGGCGGGTGTATTGGCCAAAATCGCGGGATAATCCTCATCTGCAGGAGTTAGGATTTCAACATTATGGCGCTTAGCCAACTCAAACTCTCTTTTCCAGTCAACTTCACCGCCCGTTCGCGATATTTTCTTTGGCCACCTCTGCCATGCTTCAACTGCGCTGCCCGCCGACTGAACGAGCTTATCTACAGTCGCAAACCCGACATTTTCAGTCAAGTTAAATGCCACATAAGCTTCTTTTTCAGTCATGTAAAATACCCCCTTGCATTCTATCTCAATCTTATGATATAATATGCGCCAATTCCTGATGGCCCCATCGTCTATCGGCTAGGACACAAGCTTTTCATGCTTGTTAGAGGAGTTCGACTCTCCTTGGGGCTGCCATTGAAAAACCGCCTCGTAAGGCGGTTTCTTTGTTTTAGCCATTGCTTACGCTCCCTTGAGAGCCTGACTTACGGCGAGCATTCTCTCCGCGAGATCTTCATAGCCCACATCGGTGGAGTACACATCTTTGTAGTACTGATACGCCCTTTCAAGATCTCCCGACTCTTCAGCGCAAAGACCGAGCTGATAGACAACCTTCTTTTTAAGTTCGTCCATCGTAGGTATCGAGTCGCGCGCCGTCTCAAGCTGCATAACGGCCATATCCCGTTGACCTTTGTTCAAGAAGCACATCGCCAGATAATAAAGCGCCCACAATCTGTCTTTGGGGCTTTTCTGCGCAAGCTGCAAGTGTTGCAGGGCGTCATCGTAATATTCGTAAGTATAATACTGAACACCGAGCTCATAGCGCAAATGCAAATCATTCGGATAACGCTCAACTCTCTCCGCCAAATCGTCGAACACGAACTGATTCTTCTCGCCCTCAAGCTGCAGAGCTTCATCTTCACGGCCTTCAGATTTCATAAGATCAATCTGCTGATCGTAATACTGAACCTTCGTCTGAGAAAGCATTCTATCAAGCTCCGGGTCCATCGTACCGGCAAACTCAATTGCGTTCTGAAGAACTTCAATCGCCTCGTAGAAACGCTTGCCCTGAATATATATTCGGGCCAGAGCCCGTCTAGCATTCATATTCTTAGGCTCTTCTTCAATCTGTTTGAGCTTCTCCTGAATAAGGAGTTCCGCGCCTTCTCCGACAACAACGGCCTTGTTCGCGGCATCAAGTTTCGCAGCCTGCTCCTTATTGGCGATAAGCGCCTGAAAACCGCCCTTCTTGCCGGCCGTCTGCTCCCAGCCGGCATTCATGGTCGCCTGAGCTTCCGTGTTTTTAAGAAGCTGCATTATGCGCTGATCACCCGGCTTTATCTGCGAAAGCTTCTGATAGGCATCACGCGCCTTATCCCAGCGTTTGGCCATCGTATAGTACGTAGCCACCCTCTCAAGCAAAGACGGGTCCTGATTCGAACACTCATACGCCGCTTCAATCGAAATCGCCGCGGCATCGGCCTTGCCCGCCGCTTCGGCGGCCTTGACCGCGCACTCGATGTTATCGGCGTCAAGAGGATTGAGCTTGAGAAGATTCTCCGCCTCGGCCATAGCCTCGGCACCCTGCCCCTTTTTGACGAGAGACATGATCTTCTGTCTCGCCATCATATAAGTGAGTTTCGCCCCTAAGCCCGTCTTCCCGTTCCTCCGGAAATTGGCGATCTGCGCGGCTCTTAAGAGCTTGCGCGTTTCAAGCACATCAGGAGCCGCGGAAACGGCCTCCATAAGCATATCCACCGCAAGATCATAGCGCCCCGTTTCAAGCGCCTGACGTCCGCGATTGGTAAAATTCTGCGCCTTCTGCGCTAAATCAACTGCCATAACTCAAACTCCTTTCAAATCTTCACGGAGCGACAGCGAGTCTATCGTCCGAACTTTCGATACCGAGAACGCCGCCGGCCTTATATGTCTTAAGCATAAAATGAGTAGCCGTCGAAAGAACGCCGTCGATCGTAGAAATATCCTGAGCGACGAACTCGGCCACATCCTGAAGGCTCTCGCCCTTCACAAAAACGAGAAGATCATACCCTCCGCTCATAAGAAAGCACGCTTCGACCTGCGCATACTTAGAGACTCTTTCGGCTATTTTACTGAAGCCGCAATCGCGCTGCGGAGTTATTTTCAACTCTATTACTGCATGAACTTCGTTCATCTCGTTTCATCTCCTTCCCATTCAAGGCTTAATGTATCATCTACAACTTGACGCGCCAGATCCTCCGCCAATCTGTGTGCGGCGTCCCTGCGCGCGGTGAGTATATCCTGATTCGCCGCATACGTGGTGCGGGCGGTATACTTGCGGTTATCGATGACGACGCGCCCTTTGCGCTTATCGATAATCGACACTTCGACATCTGCGGTGAAGTCATACGACGAGTGGCGCAGCCCCGAACGGCGGTTGAACGAAACCGCCGAGCCGCCAATGCGCTTGATTACACCTTGAATCTCCAATGCGGCATCGTCGCCCGTTTTGATCGCGAAAGTCCCCTCGCGCTGAAACTCCCTCAGAACTTGCCTCGCGGCGATGGGGCCAAGCTCCGTCACGTCCGTCTCATTTACGAAAACGGGTACCGCGACACTTCGCATATCCTCAGGTATCCATGATTTCCAAGTATAACTCCTGCATCCGCAGATAGCGGTTAGCACAATCGCAGAAAGACAAAGCGCCTTTTTCATTTTGTAGATCCTTTCAATTCTTCAAGACGGGAAGCAACCAAAGGCGCGTATTTGCCGTTTGGATATTCCGAGAGAAATTTCTCATACGCGTTAATCGCACTTCGCGCAGTGCGCATTTTCGAATCGTAAAATTCAGCCGCCAAAAACGCCTCTCTTTCAAGAAGCGCCGACACCTCGTCGAGAAGTTCTTTTATTTCGACAACCGACTCTTCCTGACAAGAAAGAAGCGCTTGTTTCAAAAAGTCATGCGTATCCACCGAACGAGCTCTATTGTATTCACAATCGCGCAGAACCTTCATTCTCGCTCTGGCCTCAAGCAGAACGGCCTTTTTAGCCTCTTGGGTATCAGGGTAGATATTGCACAGATTTTCATAAACCTTTATCGCCTCATTCCATTTGCCTTCCTCCTCGCGCAAAGAGGCGATGGTCAAAAGCGCCTGCGCCGCCCAGGAGGCGCCCGGCGCGCGCAAAACGGCCGCCTCGAACGCCCGGCGGACATCTACGGTGTTTTTAAATCTGAAAAAAACGATCCTCTTACCTTCATCGCGCATTAAATTGGCGATTTTATAAAGCTTTTGAGCTACAGCATCATAATCGCATTCAAGCGCGTAAAAGTCGAGCAGGTAACGATATTCCTTGAACGCCTGCTCGCTGTCGAAAGCCTTTAGCTTAAGCTCCGCCAGACGCAACTGCGCGCGCGAAGCCTCGGGAGACGTCGGCCACTCTCTGACGAGAGCGTCAAACTGCTTGGCGGCCTTGGACTCATGCGCTTCAGCGACGAGATTTTCACAATACGCGAACTGATCCGCGGGATTATCCCTGTCGGGCCCATTGAGGAACGAGAACCACTTGGGTTCCTTGCGCTGAGGATTAATGTCATCCTCTTCGCAATCAAAGCCCGGATATGCGTCGGTCGCATATCTCACACCGGGCCCGGGGCTGACGCCGGGATTAGTCAAACTCTGCGCCATCGCCAATAGAGGCAACGACAAGGCGAATAAGACTAAAAGCGCTGTATTTTTCATTTTCACGCCGTTCATTATATCATTTACAACACATTTGACGCAATGGGCGCAGACTTAAAAAGCCTACCGGTCGAAAGCGCGGTGCGCGATATCCTTGCGATAAAACATTTTATCGAAAGATATCTTCCCGACGGCCTCATACGCCTTATCGACGGCCTCGCGCAATGTTGAGCCCTCGCCCGTGACGGAAAGCACTCTTCCGCCGCAAGTGATGACATCATCGCCCGAGAAACCTGTTCCGCAATGAAATACCGTCGCGTCCTCCAAAGCTTCATCAAGGCCTTCAATCTTCTTGCCCTTCTCGTAATCGCCGGGATAGCCTTCGCTTGATATGATTACGGTCGCAGCGCATGAATCCTTAACGACGATATCGCTTTCTTTCAGACACCCGGTCGCCGCGTTGAGAAGAGCCCGAGCGAAGCTTCCGCCGAGGCGAGGAAGAACCGCCTCCGTTTCAGGATCGCCGAAACGCGCGTTGAACTCCACAACGTTTATCGTCGAACCGCTCTTGGCCATCGGTCCGTGAGGATTGGAATTCTCGTCATTGACCATGAGTCCGGCATAAAGAATGCCGCGATATACGATGCCTCTTTTTTTCAGCTCCCTGACAACAGGCATGATTATCTTTTCTTTTATCAATGGCAGCTTGTCGCTGGAGATAACCGGAGCCGGGCTATAAGCCCCCATACCGCCGGTGTTAGGGCCTTTATCTCCATCGAAAATCCGCTTATGGTCTTGGCTCGAAGGCAGTAAAACCGCATTCTCGCCGTCAACCATAGCAAGAATCGAACACTCTTCTCCATGAAGAAATTCTTCTATGAGAACCTCTGCACCGGCCGAGCCGAATTTATTGGCGACAAGCATATCGTCAATGGCGCGGCAGGCCTCATCAAGCGTCTCAGCTACGATCACGCCCTTACCCGCGGCAAGCCCGTCGGCTTTGATGACAACAGGTAGTCCATACTCCTTAAGCGCGTCTTTGGCGGCGGCGGCATCAGTAAACGTCGCGGCTTTCCCCGTGGGAACGCCCGCTGCATCCATAATCTCTTTAGCAAATCTCTTAGACCCCTCCATAAGAGCGCCTGCGGCGACAGGACCGAACGACGGAATGCCGAGCTTTTCAAGTTCATCCACAAGACCCTTTACGAGCGGAGCCTCGGGGCCTACAACCACGAGGTCTGGCTTTTCCTCCTCGGCCCAGAGAGCCAAAGTCGCGATGTCGTCGGCGCTGATTGCGACATTGACGGCTATTTGAGCGGTACCCGCATTGCCGGGAGCGCAATAAAGCTCGTGATTTTCTTCATCCCTGCTCAAGCGCCACGCAATAGCATGTTCACGCCCACCGCTGCCAACAATAAGAATCTTCATTTCGCCTGTTCCTTTACTTGAGGCACAATCAATTTCTGACCGACCTTGAGAGTGTTACTGCTTAAATTATTCATCTCTTTGATTTTTGCGACGCTGGTTTTAAAAGCAAGCGCTATCATATAAAGAGAATCTCCGCTTTGAACCACATATTGCAGGCACGGCCCCGTATAAGCGCTTTCACGCGGTTTGACCGGCCTTGATTCCTCCTGACGCGGCTGCATTTTAACGATGCGCTGAGCCAAATCCTTGACGATTTCATCGCGCTGCTGAAGCATCTGGCGCCTTAACTCCGCAACGGAACTTTTCAAAGCCGCGATATCGGCCTTTATCATATCATTTTGGCCGCCGGCTTCAAGGCGCGAAACCTTACGCGAAAGATCATCAAGGTTATTCTGAAGAACATCGACCTGACCGCTTACGCGCTGCATTTCGGCGTATGCCTGCTGCTGCACAAAATTATTATTCGCCTGCGTCTGCAGAGCACATGATGCAAATACGAGAATACCTGCGGCTATTTCTTTTTTCATAATTACTGTATATCTCCTATGAAACAACTTCAAAATAAAAACAATATAAACCATGCTGCGGCGATGATCGAGCAGGCGATAAAAAACCTCCGTCTGCGCGAGCGTGCCTCCTCCTGTCTGACGGTACGCCCGAACGTGCTCATGCCGCCGCCCGAAAGATAATGAATCAATTTTCCGTATACCGACTTATGCTCCCCCATGATCCAAGGTGTTTGTGATCTTGTGTAAGGGTGCTCATCGCGCACGACGGATGTAGGTAACTTCGGCATTACGGCAGCCTTATCTTCTGACCTTTTTTCACGCGTCCATCAATAGAAATGATAGCCTTGTTTGCCTCGCGAATCTGACGCCATTGAGATGTACGCCCGTAAAACTTAAGAGCAATTTTATAGAGAGTATCTCCCTCTTCAACGACATAAAACTCAGGCTTCTCAATAGCCTGCCTTTTTTCTCTCTCCCGGCGCTCTCTTTCGGCTTTTTCAGCAGCGTCTCTCGCCTCTTTGGCGTCTTTGGGCTGCATCGGCAAAAGTGAAGACTGAAGCTCTCTTTCGCTCGCCTCTTCACTGCGCAGAAGCGCTATGTCGGCGGAGTTCTTTATACGGTCTTCATCGCCATCATCCTCGCTATCCAGTAAATCCCTCGCCTCGACAATCGCCTTTTTATCAGCTTTAAAGATGGATGTCTCGCCCTCGCCGATGCGCTTGACGGCCGCGACAAGCCTTTCATTCTCGCTTTTCAATTTTTCGCCGCGCCCCTTCTCTACCGCGAGATCGCTTTCAAGCTGAGCAACCTTGGCGCTCAACGCTTCAAGCTTTTCCTTCGCCACTTCAAGCTCTTTCAAAATAGCCTTGCCTCCGTCCAAAAGGCCGTGTTTATCAGCAAGGCTTTTGGCAAGATCCTTCTCGCATTTCGCAAGGCGGTCTTTTGCCAAATCGGTCTTGTCGCTATCAGGACACTGCAACACATACTCAAGATAGTTGCACATGGCAGTCAGATAATCGCGCCCCGTGTCATGAAGAAGACAGGCGAGCTGAAAACGGGCATTGGCGTTATCGGGCTGCAAAGCTATGGTTTTCTTAAAACCTTTAACGGCCTGATCTATTCTGCCGGCGCGATAATCATTCATTGCAGTCTGATATTCGCGGCTTTCAATCCCGGAGACTCTTCTATCCTGCGCAAGGCGGTCACACGCCGCTACAGACATGACCAGAGCGCTTATCGACGCTAATTTCACGATATTACTCATCGTCATCCTCCTCTTCTTCATAATCTTCATCATCATCGTCATCGTCAAATTCATCCGGCGTATCGTCTATGATAAAATCATCTTCATCCTCTTCGCCATCAACCGCAAGACCGATAGGCTGATCAAGTTCAAATTCCCTCTGAACGTCTTCCGGGGCTTTCGCACCATCATCGGCAGCGTCGACATTCTCGGCGGCCTGCAAATCCTCTTTGGCTTTCTCCTCGGCCACAGCCGCTTCTTCGGCCGCCTGCTCAAGCTCGCTCGTCTTCTCTTTCTTCTTGTATTCCTGGGCCTTTTTCTTGGGGTTCGACCTTTGAAGCGTCGGGTCAAGTTCATTAAGCTGCTGAAGCGACGCAAGACCGAAATGCTCAAGAAAAAGCGGCGTTGTGCCGTACAGGAAGGGATGCCCAGGAAGCTCCGACTTGCCGACAAGACGAATAAGCTGAAGATCCATCAGCGTTTTTATATTGGCAGAAACATCAACACCGCGAATCTCTTCTATTTCGCTTTTTGTAAGCGGCTGGCGATAAGCGATGATCGCGAGAGTTTCAAGCGATGCGCGCCCGAGACGGCTGGGTCTGTCAAGTTTAAGAAGCGCTCTTACATACCTTCCGCAGCTTGGGGACGTCTGAAGGCGGTATGTCCCGCCGGTACAAACAAGTTTAAAACCTATACCGGCAACTTCCAAAGCCTTCTCAAGACCGCGCAAGGCCTCTTGAATCTCCTTCGTCGTGCAGCTGCGGTAGACATCCATAATCTCACGATTTTCGACTTCCTCAGCATCTACGGCTCTAACGGCCTCGCGCAATTCAAGTTGGGTCAAAGGCGATTCGCTCGCGAAAAGAAGCGAACCTACAATCTCTTGCAATGACTGCGGCAAAGGGATTTTTACTTCCTCACTCATAATCGTCTGGCCTTTCAAGCGGCTGATCGTCCGTAATTTCTTTAGACGGGAGAATGGTTATCTCATGAAACGCTGCATTCTGATAGATAATGACGCGATGTTGCTTGAGCAACTCCAACAGCGCAAGAAAAGTGACGATAATTTCTCCCTTTGGCGCCGTTTCGTTATCAAAGAGCGAGAGAAACGAGACTTGACCTTCTTTTCTCGTGCGCTCAATAATATAATCCATTTTATCTGGAACAGAAAATCTTATGCCCTTAAGCTCTTCTTTCGGAATTTCACTGGCTCTGGCAAGCACATCCTGAAACGCCGTCAAAAGATCATAAAGGTCGAGATTTTCTATTGCCAAGCGGGCATCGGCGGCCGTCTTCTCAAATTTAGGCCGACCGCCTCCATAATCAAAAGAATTTGCCCTTAACGCCTCCATCGCCTCAAGACGAATGGCCGCATCCTTGAATTTTTTATATTCAATAAGCTGCCTTACCAGATCATGCCTCGGGTCAACCCACTCTTCTTCGCCGCTTTCGCTCACCCGTCGCCTGTCTACAGGCAAAAGCATACGAGACTTGATCACCATGAGAGTGGCGGCCATAACGATAAACTCCCCGGCGATATCAAGATCAAGTTTTCGGGCCTCTTCAATGAATTTCATGTATTCCTGAGTGATATGCTCAATCGGAATATCATAAATATCAAGCTCTTCACGACGAATCAAATATAGCAATAAATCAAGAGGACCCTCGAAAACATCGAGGTTCACCTTATATTCCTCTGCTAATAATTGGTCTTGCGCCATATTTGATATATTATAGCACAATTAAGGGGTTTCGTGCATAAGCTGTGCCCATGAAAAATTCATTCCCGTCTACATGATTGTAGAGAATGAAATTTTAATTCTTTGGCTGTGGGGTCATAAGAGAGTTATTATGCGCTACGATATAAGTGCATACATTATCACCCGTCACATTACAGCACGTCTCAAACATATCAAGAATTGGATTTATGCCCAACGCCAACGCAACAACCAATGTAACTTGATCTGAAGGCAAGCCCATACTCTCCAAAACCATAAAAAGCAGAAATACAGAGCCTCCGGGAATCCCTCCCGCTCCAATAGAAGCGAATATGATTGATATACATAAAGTAGCAATCTGAAGCATTGACAAATCATGCCCGAACATATTGGCGGCAAGAATGACAAAAACGGGCAGATGAACACAAACTCCGTCCATATTGACGGTGGAGCCCATCGGAAGAGAAAAACCCGAAAGCGTGCGGTCTACGCCCATATTATCCATAACACGGAACGACACGGGAAGAGTAGCTGCCGATGAACGCGTTACAAACGCCGTCACCATCGCGTCTTTTATCTGCAAAAGCACTTTATAGGGGTTCTTACGGCAAAAAGCGAAAATCGCCAATGGATAGACAAAAAATATCATAGCAAAAACGCAGACGATAACACAGCCGGTAATGCGCAAATATGGACCAAAAAGCAACGACCCGTTAACTGCAAAGTTCGTAAGCGAAAGAGCGAATACGCCGATCGGGAAATAACAGACCACCCAATCTATAAGGCGAAAAGATATATGTTGGGCGCCATCAAGCACCTTAATTAAAAGTTTAGCCTCCTGCGCAATCTCGCTATCTTCAGGCAGACTATCCATAATGCTGCGCGCAGCCAAACCGAAAGCGATGGCAAATACGATTACCGGAAGAAATTGACCGTTCGACAATGCCGCAAACGGATTTTGGAAAAGCCCCGTGATAAGCGAGCTGATCGTACCTGAAGTCGTTCCGCCTGAAATTTCAGCAGCGCTCGCCATATTGGCGGACGCCAGATTCGCTGCCCCCGAAATTGACGGATTTAAGAGATAAGCCAATGCAACGCCAAATACTGTTGCAAATAAGGAGGTGGCGAAATACCATAGCATAACAATTCCGCCGACCTTCCCAGAACGCTTCAAAGGTAATTTTGCCGCGCCTGATACGAGAGAAAAAACAATAATAGGAAATACCACAGCCTTAAGCATCGCCACCAAAACAGTTCCGAACGGCGAAATATACGAAACTATTTTCTTTACCGTCTCCGCATCACAAAAGGCGGAAAGAGAAAGGCCAAGTATCGTACCAAGCAAAAAGCCAATAAGAATTTTTACTACAAGAGGTATTTTTTTCATGTCAGTCTCCGTTTTTATTAAGGCGATATTATAACACAAAAAAGCCGCTATATACGCAACAATGGGAGCGATTTTATTTCGGGTGACATTTTTAAATATGCTCAATCTCGAACTTGAACTCTAAACTTTCTAAACCCTCATTCTAACATTCAAACATTCAAACATCTTCAACAATAAAATCCCTCTGTAACCATCTTCCTGCCACTGGCTCATTATGGCGATAGTTATAATAAACAAGACCTAAATTATCACCCGTTAGTTGAGTCAGAGTTTCTATTCACTTCAAAGCCTTCTGATTTTGGGAAACAACTTTT
>JAEIGA010009619.1_pt1 | contig 14638 bp, 15 predicted proteins | sample 9270691 | NCBI WGS metagenome assembly JAEIGA01 (sample SAMN17057246, study PRJNA624740) | gut metagenome | biome: biome; isolation source: fecal sample | host: Bos grunniens | place: China: Xizang | collected 2019 | reverse complement strand
CAACCCATATACATTGCGTTTGATGAAGATGGAAAGTGTGGCAAGATTAGAATCTTTGGTAATAAGATTGCTGCTCTGATGTTGAAGAGAGAACTGAAAAGATTCTTGGAAAAGAGAGAATCTGAGGTAAAATAATAAGAAAAATGCCCGCTACTATGCGGGCATTCCTTCTATATTAAGGAAGTAAAAGATAATATGTCGGATTAGCTCAGCAGGATAGAGCAACTGCCTTCGGGGATTTGGAGCAATCGGAAGCTCGGCGTCTTATTGATGCAGATACGGGTTCAAGTCCAGTAGTTCCCACCATAAGCAGTAGGTCATTGGTTCGAGTCCAATATCCGATGCCAGTGGGCTGTCCTATATGGCGTCCATACGCAAACTGGAGATGGGACAAATAAACAAAACCCATCACGAGGAAGTCCAATCGCCTACACGTGGCGCCGCGGATGAAGGATTGGTAAACAAAACAAATAGCACAAGCCCAGGTTGTAACACTTGGGCTTTTTGTTTTTTTATTGCACATTGAGAATCAAGCACGTCGTGTTGTGTTGATGCCAAGATTCTATATTATATTTAGAGTTTGAAAACTTGTGAAAGGATTATTTATCATGTTCAAAAAACTGATTTGTATTTTATTGTGCTTGTTAATGGTGATATCTCTTGTTGCTTGCGGTAATAAAGAAGACAAGCCTGATGTTACGGAAAGCACACCAGTTGTTGATTCTGAAAAGAACCCAGAGAGCAATAATAATGATGAAGTTCCCAGGGATGAGACTCCCTTTATTTCATCGACTGATTTTCAATTTGATATGAAATTCAAATTTGAGAAAAAGACCATTCATAAAGAAAATGGAATTGAAATTGTTGTCGACAGCTTAACTTGGGACAAATCAAAGGGTTTGACTTTGGGCATCAAGGCAACTGATGCAGAAGGAAATGCTCTTGGTGTTTCAACAGAAGCGACTGTCCCACTCTATGTTAATAATACAGCTATGAGGCTGTCAGAAAATGAGCCTTCTGTTGACGGAGTCACATATTTCAATTTCGCTCCCAAGGTTCTCGCTTTCTTTGACATTGAAGATGTTCACCAAATTAATGGTTATGCGTTCTATGCATATGGTGAAGATTTGATGGATAAGAAGACAGAAGCTGTTGATTTCGAATTAACATTTGGTGGTAAAATTCCAGAATTTATTAATCGTGGTATGTTGATTCACGACAAAGATGGAATTCGCATGTATTTTGTCGAGGGACAGTTTGGCATTAAAGATGAAGTGTGTCCTGTACTCTATATGGTCAACGAGTCAGAAGAAGACGCATATTTCACAGTATCGGATGTTAGATTGAATGATGCAGAGCCTAAAACAAGCAATTGTGTTTCTTACACAAAGCCAGGCCAGCGTTGTGCTTGGAGTTTATCTTATGATGTTGCTTTGGACCAGTCTCTTGATTATGACAACTTGGATGTTGTTTTCAATATTCATATTTATCATGGAGAAAGAGAAGAAATCAATATCGACAATTTCTCACTTGAATGGATTTATGGTTCTATTTGGACTGACTAATTCGGAGGATTACTATGAAAATCAAAAGATTTATTGCTTTTTTATTGACAATCGTTTGCGTTTTGAGTTTGGCTGCATGTGGCAAGGATGTTGAAAAAGACACCGTTGATGATAATACAACGCAAACAGAAACGCCTGAGCAGTCTTATATGGTCGCTCGTGGCACAGTATTAGAAATTCATGACAATTATGTTTTAATTCAGCCTCTCACTGGTGACCAGGCAGCCTTGTCTGCTGATAGAATTGAAATCGCATTGAAGGGTACAATCACGTGGGAAGATAAGAAGGTTGGAGACGTCATTGAAGTTGCATATGAGGATGGTATTCAAGAAACATATCCTGCAAGAATCCCCAATGTAATATCTATTACTTTGCTTGGGGATGATTCAGATATTGTTCCTAATGTTCCTCAGCCTGAAATGCCAGAGCCAAACGCTCCGACTGAAAAGCCTGTTGATTTTGATTTCGACATGATTTTTGAATTTTCTGCATGTGAGCTATACAACGACGACTGTGTTGTTTTTGAAGCAGTTGACCTCGTTTTTGATGAAACTCGCGGTCTTGTGTTTACTGTAAAGGTATATGAGATTAACAACGACAGACCATATACAGCGGAAATGACAATGAGCATTAATGGTAATGAAATTGAGAATTACCACGTTAATAAAACAGAAAATGGTCTCCTTGAATATGTCGTTAGCTTGTCTGAGTTGGCCAAGTTCGAGATTAAAAATGTAGAGACGATGTCTATTGCAAATGTAACCATGATGCCAGTTGTAGATAATGTTGTTATGGCAAATTTCGATGCCGAGCTAAGAATCGTCAACAATGGCGAGGCGTCTGTTGATGGTATCGAGACTGTTATGTTCAACAATACAGAATATAATAAGAAGGATTTGTCAGAAGAAACTCTGCAATGGTTGGAATGGTATAACAGTCTTACTGGTGAGGAACAGTTAGCCGTTGATTATATCCCCGCAGAACTTACAGAATAATGCTTTCTGTGAACTTATATATGCAAACAACCCAGGCCTTGCGGTCTGGGTTTTCATTTTGCAAAGTTCTATATTAACAGTATAAATCTACGCGAGAAAGGATGCAAATTATGATTAAGAAGATTGCTGCATTGTCGCTATCGTTGATAATGACAATTGGTCTTTTTGCTGGATGTGCGAAGACACCTGAAAGCGATGTAAAAGAGCCTAGTGTAAATGAAGAAACATCAAAAGAAACCGCGGATACGACTGTGCCTGAAGAAACAATCGGTGCAGATGAAAATATCGCACAGACATTTACAATTTTTACTGTTGTAGAAATACAAGATGATTACATAATTGTAGAACCAATGTCAGTCGACCCTGTTTGGGGTGGAGTATCAACTATTAAGGTACCATTAGAGGGCACAATTGATTGGGCTGACAGACAGGTTGGAGATATGGTTAATGTTGGGTATTGTGAGAAAGTCGTCAATGGAGACGCTTCTGAAATCGGAGGAGTATCTGCTATCACATTTGTCAGCAGAAGTGGAGAAGTTGGTGATACAGAGCCAGAACCGACACAACCAACAGATGACATTGAGGTTAAGCTGGATGATAAGTGTGTGTACCAATATAATGGTATTAACGTATATTTAGGCAATGGCTATTATGGCAAAGATGGCTCGTTGTGCCCAACTGTCCATCTGGTTAACAATACAGATAAAGTATTAAAGTTAAGAATCAACAACTTTGCTTTTGACACGGACGAAAAAAGAGAAGTCGAATATTACTCGTTAAGTGTTGAGCCTGGTGAAGAACACATTATGGACTTACAACATGAATTCGAGGCAGCTGCAAAGGCATGGGGGTTAGATGTAGACTTCGAGACTCTTGGAGTTGTAACATTTAGTCTCAGCGTTATTGATGCCACAGATAAAAACAGTGAAAATATTTGGGGCTCTGAGGCTATTGAGACGTTCGATGCTTTAACAATTGACTGGTCCTATGGCCAGGTTTGGTATTTTGGGGAGTGATTTTATGAAAAAGATTTTAGCTATTAGTTTATGTTTGTTGTTGGTTGTTGGGTTATTTGCAGGATGTGCGAAGAATGACACAAAAGAGCCTGCGAAACCAAGTGAAGAAGTTACTCAACCAACTAAGCCAGATAATGATTCAGAAGACGTAACAACGCCCGCAATAGATGAAACAGAACCAACAGTCCCAGATGAAACGGAGCCTGAACAAGAAGATGACTCAAATGCTTGGGAAGCTGGCAAAGTAGATTTCGATGAGACAGTCGTTTTAGACCAAGATGGAATCAAGATGGAAGTCCTTGAAATTGAAAAGCTGAGCCTTGGTTCTATCAAAATGACTTATAGAATTGTTGATGAGCAGGGAAGAGATACATGTTTGGTTTACCCAAAGAGAAATGCTTTTGAGGTAAATGGATGTGTCGTTTCAGCGCAAGAAATGCCAGATGAGATGGATTTCACGTTGCAGAATGGAGAAGTTGTTAAGGCTCGTGCTGTTGCGTTGAGTGCGTGGGACTTACAGTTGCATGAGATTACTAATATTGTTTCCATTGAAGGACATAATCTGGGTATTTCAGATTCACAGAAAGATGAGTATTTTGTTTCAACGTTCGATTTTGAATTGAATATCAATGAGGTTGAGGAATGGGTTGCTCCTGAGATTGACGGTGAAATTTTGCACGACAGTGGTGATGTAAAAGTTTACTTGGCTAATGATATTGGCGGCGGTTCAAACGAAGCTCGTCCGATGCTATATATTGTTAACAACAGAAATGATGATGTATTAATGAGTGCATCTGTATGGTCTGTAAATGGAGAGTCCAATGGTATGTATGAAGCAACTCTCTATGGTATTCGCAACAACTCTGTTGATTACTTCGACCTGCAGGCTGAATTATTAAAGGCTGCTGGTGAAGATGTTGTTGCTGAGAAGTCAGAGTTTAGACTCATGCTGTTCGTGCAAACAGAAGACGGTAAGAGCGAATCTTTGACAGCTGGTGACATGAAAGATATATTTGAAGTTGATTGGCAGACCGAAAGGGAAGTCCCTGCTGAATAATTCGACATATTAGGAGGTAGAAATGATTAAGAAAATTTTGTCACTGTTACTTGTTGTAGTACTATGTTTGTCCATGACCGCTTGCACTGCTTTGGCAGACTATTTTGGAGCCAATAAAGAGTTGGCCGATAATGTTGAAGAAAAGCCCCATCTTTCTGAACCCACTGACCCTGAAACAACAGAAGGTGAAGAGCTAACTGAAAAAGAAGATGGCGAGAAGGAACCAGAGTCTAATCTTTGCGCCAACTTTGAAGTTGTGGAAATTGGCGATGATTATGTCATGGTCGCTTACACAATAGATAGCATGCTGGGTCCCGTTGGAATCAAAGTCCCGTTAGAAGGGGAGATTCAATGGGAGAACAGACAACTTGGTGATATTCTTGAAGTTGTTTACGAGTCTTATAACGACAAAGGCGAAATTCATGTTGTTGAAAATGTTAAGACAATTAAGTTCATCCAAAACAAATATGACTATAGTGATGTCGATTTGAAGGCTTTGGATGAAGCTGGTATTACAGCCCAAGAAGTGTTAGATAAGCTCAAAGCTCACAATGAGGCAAACGCTGAAAATAACAAAACTTTCTGTGAAATTGACATTGACATGATAAGAAACTTCAATATTGAAGGAACCAATATGGTTGGCAAGCTGTTGTGCAATATGGAAGAGAAGTATGAACAGAACAATGTTGCTGCGTTCGGTGATTGCTACATGAGATTGTTTATGAGTGTAGATGCTACTGATATGGATTATGAACAGGTTGTCCTTTACGAAGAAGAAGCTCTTGATGTTCGTGCAGATAAAGAAAATGATAAAATCTACTACAAATCAAGCCTTGACCCTAAGTGGAAAGTTAACGACGGCAAGTTTAGTGAAAAGTCCAAGGTGCAGGTTGAAGTAGTAGAAGTAAAGGAAACTGTTGAAGAATTAAAAGTATTCACAGACGGGAAATATTATATTCTCCCATTCAATGCAATAGTTGGTATTGTAAATGAAGGAGACGCGTTAGCCACAACAAAAATGTCTCAGGTATACCTCGTAACCGATAAAAATATATCTGGATACATGTTGTATATAGAAAATGCAGCACTTGATATGGAAATTAGCGGCAGTATATTGGTTGACGCAATGAACCAACTTGGATATGAAGGATTTGTCAGTGACGAGTCAGTATTGAGCTGCAGCTACACAAAGGGCTTCTACGGCCTTATAGGCGACGATTTAATTGTTGATGAAAGTATTAAGGGCGAAGCTGTTGTCGCTGATACAGAGGCTTCTGAGGCTTCTGATGGCAATGTAGAGTAAGATAATTAATACAACAACGCGGAGGCAAAGATATGCAGTCTATTGATACAACTGGCGTTATCATGGAAGTAAGAGGCAAGGGTGTTAGATTGCCGATTCTTTTTGAAAAGTTGGAAGATGCCTTTAAACAAGAGGGGTTTTCTGTCACAAAAGAAGAAGTTGAAGTTGACCCTTATTTTTGGGACAATGTAACAAAATTTAAAGGCTCCAAGGATTATCATGGAACCATTGAGATTTTGGATGTTTGCGCACAAACTATTTTCGATACTATAAGAGTCACAATCACATACTGGCCTGGATTTACGCATCTGTGGAAAATGGAAGACAAGTTGTCTCAGGTCCTTTATGGATTTGGATTTGAAGTTGAAGATTATATCATGGTGAAGTGACATTATATGTTCAGTTTCAATTTATTTATATGACGCACTAAAACATACAGAAAAACGATACAAAATGAGGTGGAAACATGGAACAAAATACTCATATGGAAAAGACAGATAGCTTGTGTATGGTCGGTCAATCAAGTACTCTGACATACAATCAAGCATTATCCACAGTTGAAACATTTTTAGATTTACACAGTGTGGTTGTTGAAAAGAGAAAGATTCGCGAAGACAATAAGCGCACATATATCAAGGGTCATGTCAATGTAGACAATAGCTTTGAAAGAATTTACATCATTATCAAAGATAAGGATGATGTTGTAGAAGCAGAATGGGTTTACATTGATGGGTACAAAGCGGCCTATCTGTGCAATGAATTCAAGAAGGCTTTTGCGCATTTTGGATTCAAAGAGAAGCATGCTTAATAACAAGTCAACAAACAAAAAGAGCCTCGGCACATTTGTGTCGGGGCATTTTTCATTCGTCAATGCTGGTATGTTTCACACCAGGTCGAGCGACGCTCTATTTTCTTCTCGGTGGTGCAATTTTCCACCTAAGTTTAATGTAGAAGAGCGGCACCTAACAAAAAGATTGAAATGCCTACAAAAATGAACACTATATAAATAATAATTACTTAGAAAAACGTTGAAATAATTAGAAATATAAAGATAGATATAAACATACGCATGCTTTGGATAGGTGTGCGTATTTTTTATGCGTCTCTCGCCTTTTACTGGTGTGAAACATACCAGAAAGAAAGGAAGAGGTAGATGGCAAAATCAGATAACTTGCGCAAAGCAAAAGAAGTAAAAAACGACGAGTTTTACACTCGACTCGAAGATATCGAAGCCGAAATTTCACAGCACAAAGATTATGTGAAACAATTTGAAGGAAAAACAGTGCTATGCAACTGTGATGACCCTGAGTGGTCTAATTTCTTCCAATTCTTTAAACTTCACTTCAAACAGCTAAAACTAAAAAAGTTAATCACAACTCATTACAATAAGGATGGCTCTCCTTCTTATAAGCTGGAATGGTGTGGAGAAATGCTTAATGACGATATGGTCAACCTTGTAAAAACGCCACTAACTGGCAATGGTGATTTTAGAAGTGAAGAGTGCGTTGATATATTAAAACAGGCTGATATCGTGGTCACGAACCCTCCCTTCTCGATTGCACGAGAAGATTTTATTCCGATACTATATGAACACAATAAAAAATTTATTATTATAGGCGATTTAAATTGGGTTGCTTATAAAACAGTATTCCCGTTAATTAAAGATAATAAAATGTTTTTTGGATATACCTCAATAAAATCTTTTATCACTCCAGATGGGAGTATGCAACAATTTGGTAATAAAGTTTGGTACACCAATTTCGATATCGATAAAAACCACGAACCGTTGATTCTGACAAAAAACTATCAAGGGAATGCGGATAAGTACCCCAAATACTATAACTACGATGCTATAGATGTTGGAACGGTTAAGTTGATACCCAAAGATTATGACGGCATTATGGGGGTTCCTATTACTGTATTAAGCTCTTTCTGTTCTGAACAGTTTGAAATCGTTGGGATTGGCCCAACTGTACCTAAAACATTAGAACATATTGCCTACAAAGAGAAGGGCATTATCTGCTATGAAAAAGACGGGGCTGCTGTTTGGACAACTCCATATACTGTTAATGAGAGAAAAATTGGAAATTCTTTGCGAATTGAGCGTAATGGTTTGCCAGCAGAGGCTCCTTATAATCGCATTTTAATTAAAAGAAAAAAGGATGGCACAGACGAATGATAGTTAAAACATATGAAGAATTGTTTGGTAAAAAGATGACAATTCGCGATTTAATCAATGGATTCTCCGAAAATACAAAGACGGGTGAAGTCGTTGCTTTTGGGGGTAATCTGAATGTCAGGCCTCCTTATCAAAGAGAATTTGTTTATGAAATTCCAAAGCAGGTCGCTGTCATTGATACTGTATTAAAGGAATACCCTCTCAATGTCATGTATTGGGCAAAATCTGAAGACGGAAAGTATGAACTGATGGATGGCCAACAAAGGACTCTATCTATCTGCAAATTTTCCGAGGACCAATACTCTGTATTACTTCCTATTTGTGGAAAGGATGTTGCGAAAACGTTCAGTAACTTAGGCAGCAAAACTGATACATTCTTGGACTACCCCTTGACCGTGTACATTTGTGATGGAGATGAAGATGAAAAGCTTGCCTGGTTCCAAATTATCAATATCTCTGGCATTAAATTGACAGACCAGGAAATGAGAAACGCTATTTATAATGGGCCCTGGGTCACAGACGCCAAGAAGTATTTCTCTCGTGTTGACGGAGAGGGATTCCTATCTGAAGGTCACGTTTCCAACGGTCATACATACGGTGATTACGTCAATGTTGTTGGTGGCGCTAAGTCTGAAAAAGAAAATGCTGTCGTTAGACAGAAGCTGTTCGAAATAGTTCTGGAATGGGCTGTGGACGCCTACAATAGGCAGTTTGGCCGCAAAGAAACTATTGATAGTTACATGGACTACCATAGAAAAGATGCCAATGCGCGTCCACTATGGCGCTATTACGAAGATGTCATGGAATGGGTAAAAGAAACATTCCCGACTTACAGAAAGCATATGGTTGGCGTCGATTGGGGCCTTCTGTATAATCAATATCACGACAATACTCCTGCAAACGCCGATGATATGGCAAATGCGATATTCACACAAGCATCTGACGAAATCAGCAATCCTAAAGGTGTCTATGAGGCTGTTTTAAGTAAAGATGTTAAATATATCCATGCGAGAACTTTTGATAAGAAAGATATTGCATGGGCATATAAGAATCAAGGTGGCATTTGTCCTTATTGCCGTCAACCGAAAGATTTAACAGATATGCATGGCGACCACATCAAACCATGGTCTAAGGGCGGTGTGACTGAAAGAAGCAATCTTCAAATGCTTTGTAAAACATGCAACATCAAGAAATCTGCCTACGATGCCCGTTTTAATCCTTGGGACGAAACCGAATATGCGCCATTTGATATTGAGGCTTGGGATAACGGCGAATATGACGATAACGTTATGACAATTGTTGATGATTAAAAAATGACGATGACGATGATGAGTAATACATATGGATACAAGAAAATCTTCAATTAAGGAATTTTTGGTAAAAGAAAACATCTTCTTCGTGATTCCTGTATATCAAAGAAATTTCTGTTGAAAAACGGAACAGTGTAGGAAGTTATTTGATGATGTCGTAAGTTGTATGATTACAGAAAAACCCAATTTCTTGGAACTATTTGTTACAAGGCAGAGGAAAAATCCACATCAATAAGAGCGATGTTATTAAGTTAAGCACTTTGGTGTTGAGAGTGTCTAAAACAAAACAACACCCCTTATGTTTGCAAAAACATATGGGGTGTCTTTTTTTTGTTATTTTTTGTCTTTGATATGATAAATTAATTGTGAAGACAGTTATCGAATGAACTTTAGTTATATTTTTTACATGGGTTTATAAAATATAAATATAAACAGAAAACATTCGTCAAAAATGTCTTCTATATTATTTACAAATCATGGTGTCCTCCAGCCAAAGGTTGTGGATAGCAATATTCACTGAAACGGAGACCGATAAATCATGGTGTCCTCCCACCAAAGTGTTTAATCAGGAGTACCAATTGGTGCCAAATGATAAAACAAGCGATGTATTCGTTGAAAAGGAGACCGATAAATCATGGTGTACCTCTACCAAAGGTTGTAGGTAGTAATATCTACGAAACGAGGACCGATAAACTTCAATGGGAAGAGTAATCTTCCCATTTTTTATTGAAAGGTAGGACACTAAAAATGACCTTAGAGAAAATTGACTTTGTGTATGTCGATGTTGAATACTTAAAATATTTACATAGTGTTGATAGTCAGGTGCAATTTAATAAAGATGACCCTAACTATAAAATTAAACCACATGTTGGTATATTGATAAATGAAAACGGAACAAAGTATGTAATCCCTTTAACTTCTGCAAAAGAAGCTCATAGAGAACTTCCTGATGTTGGTGATGGATTCTTTAAAATCTACGAACTCATCGACATGACGAGAGCACGTGTGGATGGAAATGATATAATTACCGAAATTAGGAATCAAGAAGTTTTAGAATTGATAGATAAAGATAAGCGACAGGATTACAAGCAAAGATTATTGTCCTTACTTGATGTTAGAAAAATGATTCCCGTAAAAAGCGGTGTATATCAGAAAGTAACATTTAGGATGAGTGGAGATGTCCCAAAAGAAGAACAAAAAAGAATGAAACTGATGTTAAAGGAGCATGAGTTTATTAATCGAATCAAAAACGATATTTTAACCAAAGCTAACAAGCTTTATCAAAAACAAATAAGAAAAGGAAAAGTATTTCCATATCATTGTAATTATAAAAAATTAGAACAAGCTTGCAAAGAATACAAATGCTAAACACCCCTCTTATGTTGAAGAACATAAGGGGTTCTTTTTTTATAAATTTTTAAATTTTCTCTTAGTTTTCATTTCTACGGTGACAAACTATATTATGAAGACGCTTATCTGTACATTAGACAAGGATTCATCCGCAGGATAATTTTCGTGCAATCATGCAACATGGGAGCTATAAGAATTACATCACATTTTCCCAGTCCAATTTAATGTCACGATACACACTTTTCCAAGGAATGTGTGTTTTTTTTGTTTCACATTTCTTAACTTAACGAGTTTTTGGAAAATAGACATAAGAAAAGAGTTCAACCAGAAGGTTGAACTCTTTCACTTAATACCATTGCCAATAAGAGTGTGGATTCTTCTTTTTAGTACTTCTTACCTGTGCTGTAAGTATAGCCGCTGGGACCGTAGGGACGGTCTGGCCAGCAGCCATTGTGAGCTCGGAAAGTCTCATTGTTGGCCTGAGCAATACGCTCGCGGGGACTCAGTCCGATGTTGGACGTAGGGTCTTTGACAACGTAGTAGTCGGGTCTTTCATTGGGTTGAGGGGGAAACATAGCCATAATTTCATTCTCCTTATTTTACCTAGACAAATTGCCTAGTTGATAAAAACAATATAGAATAGGTGAGAGAAAATCAGGAATCAAAACACTTACTAACAACTTACTAACAGCAAGAAACGCAAGGAAATTAACATTTATACCAAAATATTAACCGTTTCTTTCTGTCTTTATTTTTCACCCTCAGAACAAGTCTAATATTCGCTATATTGCCAATGTAATATCCCATATTAAATCATATAATAGAAAGAGGTAATGAAAAATGAAACTAATCGCTATGCTTATGGTATGTGTATCTGTTATGATGCCCCTTAGAGCGCCCGCAGAAGAGCCGATTGATTTGGGTGAGTCTGTTTATGTTGAAACATCTGAAATCGTCTCTGAGGGCATCCTACAGCCTTCTGAGCCCATTAAGACAGAACCAATCGACACCATTATTAAACGTCCTGTCGTTGGAAAGCCTATTGTTGATTTGGAGCCCATCGGCCCCAGCCTTAACACGTTCGCATCTCATGTAATTTATGCTAATTGGTCTAATGATGCCAGAATCAAAGAAAAGGCTTTGAATTCTACTTCTAACAGCAATCTGTCTGTTTATAGACTGAGTTCTGTTCAGGATATCGCCAATTTTAAGGCCATATATTCTAATACATCACTATCTTTTAATGACTACGATACCCTTATGACAAACTACGGTGATATGTTTTTTACCAGCAAGTCTTTGATTCTAGTTTATATTCCTACTAATAGCGGCTCCGCAAGATACGACGTTGTTTATGCGGGAAAGGATAATAGAACTTTCACAGTAGAAATTGCTCAAACCAATAAGTTTGAAAATGGTCTTGCGAACATGTCTGGCTGGTTTGCTGTGATTGAAGTTCCGAATATGATTCTTGATACTTGCCACGTGTTCGATGCAAATATGACTGGCATTGTTACAGAATTCAATCCTATTGATAAGCCCGTTATTGGCAAACCAATCATTGGAAAACCCGTTATTGAAAAGCCAAGTAAACTTCCCAAGGTATAAGATTAAAACAACATCAAGGCACTGCGCTTGCGCGGTGTCTTTTCTTTTTCCAGCAAGCCCGAATGTCTTTTGTGCGCTGATTGATTTATATTATTTATATCAATGAAAGGAGAATTGATATGAGCTTAAATGCAAAGTTGGAACTGATTGAACAGAAGACTACACGCGCATTTGACAACGAAAAATACGATATAGACGCATTTCAGGAAATGACGTTTGAGATTCCGAATATTAACGACATTCCCAATGAAATGTTGGAGCAGACACCGCTGGCCGAATTCAAGAAAGATATCGAAGAGGTAATGAAAGAATCTGGGCTTGAATATAAGCTCGAATTCGTTTCTCTGACAGCCACATGTGATGGCGGCTGCTTCGAGCCTTGTTATTGCCTGTGCTGGTACGATAAGGGAATTCACACAAAAGTGTTCCATTTCTCCACGGTTTACTAATACAAAGAAAAAGCGATTCAAACGAATCGCTTTTTCTTTTTGTCCAGATTTTCAATAAGCCTTTTCATCTACTCTAAAGAAAACATGTTAGAAAGAGTCGATATCATGAAAGTAAAAATAAAATGTCCACATTGCGATAGTGATATAACTAGATATCCTGGTCGTTTCTATATTTGCCCATTATGTAATGGAATCATAGACCCTGAACTCCATAGAAAAACAACGAAGCACAGAGACCCAAAAGGGGAGCAGTACAAGGAATACACATACGATACAAAGCTTTGGGAGACGATGTTATCCAGACGGAGAAAGAAGTTGTTTGGCGAAAAGATTTATTCTATGAACGATAGAGTAACTTATTGGATGATGGTGATATGTTGCATTATTGGGCTATTGTCAATGCTGACTGCTGAGATAATCCCAAGTGATTCAATTGTCGATACTATTGTAGGTCGTGTGCTTTTCAATTTTGTAACATTGTTCCTGATTTATGGTCTTATTTGTTTAATAAAAAACAAGGGGGCATACTTTTATCCAGCATTGTTTTATTCAGACGAAGAGGAAAATACGACTGTTGCTATTAGATACTTTGTCTCCTCAGAATATTTTTGTTTTGCTAAGATTCTAGTATACGCCAACGAAAGAGAAAAACCGCCCAATATACATTTTGTTGAAGTGAAAAGAAGCGCTGTGCAAAGTGCTTACTATATACACACACCGACATGGTATGATTATCGTTTTAGTTATATAAATGAAAAAGGTCAATACAAAAATTTCCGAATTCCTGTAATATTTAGTGAGGCTCAAATGATTGAGCTTTTCCCAATTAAGGAAATAGATAAGTCTTATATTATGCGAAAAAAGTATGATGTTAAAACAAAAAAGATTGTTCGTTTTTGGAAATTATAAAAAATAAAACAGGAGGCTCAATTAGAGCTTCCTGTTCTTTTTATTGATTTACAAAATTACTTCAAGTCTATTTTTCTAAAAATAAGAGCTCCAGTAGAGTTCATCAAAAAACTCAAGACTGTCGTATAAGCAACAGTTCCAGTTATGTCATATGGTTTTACTGTTTCAGATAACATCATGGTTGACGTGACTGGCAATGTTTGAAATAAATTTAATATTTCAGTCTGCTCGTTAATCATAAGCATTTCAACGTATATCAAACTGAAAAACGCTAGGGCCATCAAGAACATCATTGGAAGCATTGCGCCAAGAGGGGATTGGAGGTTTATTGCTAATAGCCCAACAAAAGAAGATATTGTTACGGCCGTACACAGTACCATACCAAAGTTTTGTAAATAAACGCTCCAGTCTATGTAATCCAAATCTCCAACACAAAGTCCTATTACAATGTTAGATAATGCTAATGTGCTAACGACACAGATGAAAAGCACACATGTTACGATGACCTTTGATAAATATATAGATATTCTTCTGTGACCAACAACAACCTTATTCCTTATTGTATTCTGAGAGTAATCTCTATAAATGAACAATCCAGAAATTATAGATGTAATCATCATATACACATAAATAAACTCAAAGCATCCGCTTAATGTTGGGTCTTCATATATTACTGAGTTAAAAACAGGGGTAACAGCACCAAAAACCAGAGCAAAGAACAACAAGTACAGTGTCGCTTTCCATTTAAACAGAGTTTTAAATTCTGCCTTCAACAAATTAAGCATTCTCGGCACCTCCAATCAACTCAAAGAAATATTCTTCCAAGCTTTCTTCTTTGCTTACCACATGTAATACTTCAATTTCCTTTTCATTTAGTGCTAAAACAAGCTTAGTAAT
>JAEIGA010009618.1_pt1 | contig 14638 bp, 5 predicted proteins | sample 9270691 | NCBI WGS metagenome assembly JAEIGA01 (sample SAMN17057246, study PRJNA624740) | gut metagenome | biome: biome; isolation source: fecal sample | host: Bos grunniens | place: China: Xizang | collected 2019 | reverse complement strand
TCACCTCAGGCTCAGTGGGATCGGTCACCTCAGGCTCAGTGGGATCGGTCACCTCAGGCTCAGTGGGATCGGTCACCTCAGGCTCAGTGGGATCAGTGGATTCCGTACCGGTTGCGGGGATTTCTTCGGTTTCCACTTCACCGCAAAGCAGACATTCGTGGGCCTGCTCGCCGGGAACATCCTCGGTAGCTTCCTTGGTAACAACCCATTCGCCCCAGACGTGGCAATGCTCGGCATCCACGATCAGAGAAGCGAAGCTGTCGCCATTGCTGGACCAGGTGGAGGGATTGTACACCACTTCATCCACATAGCCAACCTCGGTCAGGTCGTAGGAAGTCAGATCCATGCGGAACAGGCGGTAGAACTTGCCGCTCTGGGTCATCAGCAGGAACAGGTCGCAGGTAACGGGATCGTAGGTCATAGCCATAGGCTCGCCATCGGAACCGCCGTAGATGCCCAGGCGGGACAGAGAGTTCAGGCGTACAGACGCACCGGTCTCCAGATCCACGGAGTAGATATAATCGTCGTAGGTACAATAGACGTAGACCGTACCCTGATTGTCCACTGCAATGGCATAAACATTGGACATATACATGTCATCCATGGTGATGGGAGTCGTCACATAGGTCAGTGCACCGGAGGTCAGGTCCACCTCATAGATGTTACATCCGGCGGTGATCTCATAGATCTGCTCCACGGGATTGCCCATGTAGTCCGTATCTGTGACCTTCACAGATTCAGTGACCACAGCCAGCATCCGCTGTCCATCCCATGCCATGTCACGGACTTCATAGTAGAAGTCCTCAACATCAGTGTCAGAATTGGTCACATAGTCGCCCTGGCCAATGTAGTTGCGCACATAGCCGGACTCCTTGGTGGTGCTGAAGAAGCCATTCTCCACGTCATAGCCGTAGATCACGCCATCAGCAATAGCAGCAGAGCGAACAGCCAGCACATTGGCGTCGTCGGTGTTGGCGGCGGTGACAATGGTGCTGTCCTGGCGGGAAATCTGTGCCCAACCGTGATCGGTGGTGTTGTAGGACAGCATGTAATCAGCGTAATCCATGCAAATGATCACGCAGGAAGCAGAGCAGGTATTTTCGCCGTCGGTGACGGTGACGGTTACAACAGTAACACCGGGAGCAACACCGGTAACGACACCGTTTTCATCCACAGTTGCCACGGATTCATCACCGGAGGTCCAGGTGATCTCGGCCTCGGCATCCACGGGCAGGACGAATGCTTCAAGCTGAACCTGAGTGCCTGCGAACACAGTTTCTTCCTGGCTCATCAGGTATACATCCGTCAGGCAATCAGGCTGTGCGGGGTAAACCTCGGGATCAGAAATGGTGTACAGACCGGAAACCTGAGATCCAGACATACCGATCGCACCCATGTTATATGCCTTCTGGCCTTCCAGATCGATCAGGTGCAGGCCACCGACATAAACACCATTGTTGAACAGAGCAGACCAGTACAGGTTGCCGGTGGTGAAATCAAAGGCCATGGAGGCAATCATATTGCTCTTCACGCCGGTATCGAATGCCACCTCATAGGTGCCGTTGTCTACATCGATGGTGTAGAGCTTGGCATTGGTGTAGATGATCTCACCGGTTTCGGGATCGTACAATTCCTCGCTGGATTCCATGGCGTAGATCGTGCCGTCAGGAGCAGCAGCAATGCTCATAAAGAACGGCTCGGTCTTCATCACGGGGATCAGGCCACCGTTATTCATGTTCACAATGTACAGATCGGTGGCGGTCTCGCCGGCACCCACCACAGCATACATCGTGCCGGTGACATAATCGAAGGTCATGTCATACACGAAGGGGAAGCCCTCGCCAAGATCCGTCATCTCCAGGATCTCGAAGGTGAAGGGATCGATGACCATAAACTGCCAGTTGGCATCCCAGCTATCGGCATCGTAACCATATGCGTAGATGCACTCATCCACATACTCCTCAGCGTAGAGGATATAGTTGGTGCCAGCCAGGTAGTTGGGGAACTTGGGATCGGTTTCAGGAATCTGTGCCCAAACCTGACCGCCATAGGAATACAGATCCGTCAGCACGAAGCCAAAGACATTGCCGGCTGCGGTTTTCACGGTAACGGTAAAGGACAGGTCAAAGGTGTTTTCACCATCCACCAGCACGCCGCTGATGGTAGTGGTGCCCTCGCTGACACCGACGATGGAACCGGCTGCGGTAACCGCGGCGATGGATTCATCGGCAGAGGTCCAGGTCACGTTCTGGTTAGTGGCGTTCAGAGGCTCCACAGTGAATTCGGGCAGCTTCTCACCGCCGACCATCACCAGCATATCCTCTGCCTGAGCACTCTCCACGGGAACGATCTCCAGCTCGGGAATCTCGGAAGGAATGGAGAACAGACCGGTGAACTGGAACAAACCGGTTCCGGTGGGATCGCCCAGGTCCATGGCGTAGGGTTCCATTGCAAGGGGATCGATCCATGTAATGCTTGCATACTCGGGTCTTGCCCAGATCAGCTTATCATTATCATGGTCGTAGCACATGGACTGCTGGTAGCCCAGCTCGCCCAGGCCATCCATGACCAGCATGGAGTCAATTGCCCAGCTCACTTCACCCTCACGGGCAGCCCAGGGCATGATACCTCCACCGCCGCCGAACTCGGACTCATACAGGAACAGGCAGTACAGGCTTCCCTCGATGGAAACGGCATACAGTGTGCCATCGCTGTCACATGCCAGGGTCAGGTACACGCCATAGGTGGTAGCCACCTCGGTCAGGGCACCGGTGTTCATGTTGACGTAGTTGATAGTGGTCGTCCAGGCATTGGTATCGATGGTGATCGCATACATATAGCCGGTGGAATAGTCATAAGCCATATCCATGGGGATATTGGACACAGGCACACCCAAAGACACGGTTTCTGCGGTAGTGAGATCCGTCATGTAGAACTGGCCATTTTCATCATAGCCGTAGATCATGCCGGTATGACCGCTGTAATCCGCAGCGATCAGGTCCACAGACGCCATAAACAGGCTTTCAATTCCCATGGTCTCCAGATCCACGCCGATCCAGTTGCCATAGTTACCGGAATCATTATACAGGTTGTAGGCATAGAAGGCACCCTGGATCTTCACAACATTGACCATGCAGTATGCCTCAGCATCACCGCAGGAAACGGTGATCTCAGCATAGCCTTCACCCACACCGACCACGATGCCGTCCTGCACGATGGCAACGCTCTCGTCAGAGGAGCTCCAGGTCAGCTCGTCCATAGGTGCATTCCAGGGCAGCGGGCTGACACTCAGTTCGTAATAATCGCCCTCGGTCAGGATCAGACTCTCGTCGCTGATCACCAGTCCCAGGACCTCCTCTGCCTCAGGCAGAGTATAGCCGTCATCCTCCAGCACCAGCAGACCAACATGCTGGCAGGAGTTGGCGAAGGGAACGGAGGTGTAGCTCATGTCCACAGGGTCGATGGCAAACAGCTCAGGCATGCCGCTGTAAGAAACATAGCCCCAGTAGATCTTGCCGTCAACATTGCTGTAAGTCATGGACTGTGCGTAGTAGGGATAGACAGTATTGCCGCTTGCGGTCTTCATCTGCAGTTCGTTACCCTCTGCGTCAGTAATGGGCAGCAGCTCATAGGTCTCCATGTCCATCACATAGAAGCCGGATCTGGACACCTTGATGGCGCAGATGGTGCCTTCGACATCAGTCATGGCATAGGGCAGATCATAGACACTGTCGTAAGTATGCAGCAGGGTCAGCTCACCGGTGAGCAGATCCACCGCGTACAGGCAACCCTCGGTTTCGCCCCAACGGTTTTCGGCCTTTGCAGCCAGATACATGGTACCGGTGGTCTCGTCGAAGGTCATTTCAACTGCGGTCACGCCCAGGTTACGGATAATTTTCCGGTTCCACAAGCCAGGCTCCATAACCACCAGGTTATTGCCTGCATCCACAGCAAAGACGTAGCCGCCGGCGTATTCCGCAGCGGTCAGCGCATAGGTTTCCATATAGTCGGCGGTGATCATCTCCACAGAAGCATCTTCCGGATCGATGGTGGTCCAGCCGAACATATAATCATAGCCCATGGTTTCTTCCAGCACTGCGTCATAGATCTGGTAGCCGTACAGTGCGGAGCTATCCACGTCGGGATCGTTATCCAGGCTGTAAGTCAGAGTGTAATAAGCCTCGTTGCAGCCATAGTCAGCCAGCAACAGCATCATTTCGTTGCCGAAGCCGGTGACTTCCATCTTCACGGTGAAGGTGCCATTCTCATTCTTGATGAGATCGCTGTCAGTATACTGCGCAAGGTAGCGGGTACCATCGGCGTTCATCAAAGCGATAAAGGCAGGTGCGTGATCAGCGATGGTAATGGTAAGATAGTTCTTGCCATTCTCGCTGGATTCCACCACATCGGCCGCAGGCACGGGAGCCACCACGTCGATGGTGATGGGGATCTGCTGCAGGAACTGCTCCTGTGCACCCTCATAATCCAGCACACCGGACACAGTCAGGGTAAGCTGGGTGCCATGAGGCAGAGGATTGCCTTGCGCATCCACGAAGTTGTAAGGCTCAGCGTACCACCAGGAACGCAGATAAGGAACCACCTGACCATAGGAAGAGATGTACATGGTCTTGTTGACGTAGTCGGAAACTTCCTCATAGACCACATTGCCCTCTGCATCGGTATAGGTGAAGGTCACTTCCTTGGCGTTACGCATCAGGGACAGATAAACTTCCTTGAAGTTATCTACCAGACCGTCGCCGTTGTTGGAGATGACGTTGTTGGAAGGATTATGAATGATGTCGCCATTTTCATCCTCAGTTGCGCCTACATAGGGGTTGAAGCCCAGGACCCAATCGGTACCCTGCAGGTCAGTCCAGAAGGCATGATAGAATTCATTGCCCTCGGGCTGGTCCAGCTTCACACTCCAGAAGTTGTTGCCGGTCCAGTAAGCGGTGTCGAACAGAGGTGCGTCAGTCCAGTCACCATAGAAGCCCAGGAAGGGCAGGTTCAGGTTGACGCCTTCCTCGGCAGTCAGGTAAATGTAGCCTTCCACATAGTTACCGTTGACGAAGTGCTCAGCCATCCATGCCTTGTCCTCAGCGGACAGCGCAATGGTAACGGTGACACTCTGGGTACTGCCGGGAGCCACGGTCACGGTATCCTGAGAGAAGGAAACGGTGCCGCTCAGAGTACGGTCATAACCTGCCATGTACTCCTTGCCGCCGATGGTGGTGAAGTCCTCGGTCAGCAGGCTGGAAGACAGGGTATAGGTCTTTTCTTCGGTGCCGAAGTTATGGATCTGGAAAGTAAAGGTATAGGTGCCATCCTTGCTGTCGAACAGCTCGGCCTTGGGACGCTCGCTGCCGTCCACCGTCAGGTAAGCCTGACTGGTTACGGCATACAGGGCATTGACCAGACCTGCACCCTGCTGGCGGGGAGAAGCCTCCACGCCGGAATCCATGGAGATGGTGGGCACAGCAGTGCTCATCATCAGGCTGTCCACCAGCACCCGGGTCTGCGCTTCAGTGGCATCGGGGAACTGCTCACGCAGATACTGCAGCACCAGAGCAGTGACACCTGCCACCTGGGGAGATGCCATGGAGGTACCGCTCATCAGGCCGTACTTGCCACCGTCGTAGCAGGAGTAGACATTGCCGCCCACACCGGCGATATCGGGCACCAGTCGCAGATCAGGAGAAACGCCCCAGGAGGAGAAAGAGCTGACCTGGCCGCCATACAGCTCAGCGCGCCAGCCTTCCTCAGCGGAAACAGTCATGGTCTTTTCGGCAGCAGCTTCCATCTTGCCGCCATCCTCCAGAGAGATCAGGGCAGCGGGAATGGAAGGAATATTGCCATATTCATCAGCAATGGACATACCGAAGGTGAAGATGTAATCGGTGTTGTTGTTCCAGATGATGACTGCCACTGCGCCAGCAGCTTCACCATTGGCAACCTTCTCGGCAAAGCTCAGCTCACCGCGCTTGACCACGGCGATCTTGCCTGCCACATCCACCTGGGCATAGTCCTCCTGGGAACCCAGGCCGGGAACGATCACATACTCGTAGCTCTCCCCTGCCAGATTGCCCAGGCAAGCATTGGTCTGGCCCTGCAGGTACTGAGCGGAATCCATGTAGAACACACGGTTGCCGTCACCCAGCGCAAAGAAGCTGCCGGGAACGATGTTGTTCTCGATGGAAGCCACACTCATGGCATTGGCATAGGTAGAGGGAGAGGAAATGGTGGCATTGTCAATGTGGTCGGTGGGATTCAGGTTGGTGCCCCACATATTTTCATAGGAGCTGGTACCTTCATTACCTGCAGCCACATCAACGATAATGTCACTCTCGGAGATTCGCTGCCAAATGGCATCGATCTCGGGGTTGGTGGAGCTGAAGCCTGCGGGAGAACCCAGGGACAGGTTTGCCACATCCACCTCCAGAGTCATTGCATCCTCCAGAGCTGCCAGAATATGTACCATAGAAGCACCGCCGCCAGGAGTAAAGACCTGCATGGCGATGATCTGGGCATCGGGGGCCATACCGACCACATTGGTGCCCTCCACAGCATTGGCGGCAGCGATACCGGCAACGTGGGAGCCATGATCGCCCACGTTGGGGTCATGGTTAACATTGGTGGTACCGGTGACATAGTTGAACGCAAAGGGAACCTTGGCATTGTAATACAGCTTTTCAGCGGTAACTTTGGAGTTGATCTTCTTTGCGTACAGCTCATCCAGCTTGGATGCCACGGTAGTCTGATCCCAGGAGGTTTCACCCAGGGCAGGATCAGCGGCGAAGGAAGGATGATCCATATCCAGGCCGGTGTCGATGATGGCGATGGTCATGCCGGAGCCGGTGTAGCCCAGGTCAGCACCATTCCACACATCAGGCACATTGCTCATCTCACCGGAAGAAACGGTGAGCTTGGATGCGTCACAGGGATAGTACACGGGGGTCAGGAACACGCTCTTGACGCCGGGGATCTGGGCGATCTGCTCCAGATTGCCAAAGGCAGTGTTGATGACGATGGAGTTGGTCACATAAGTGAACTGGCTCTCCACATCCAGCTTTGCGCCATCCAGGATATCCTCCTCGATGATGGCAACGACAGCTTCCTGCTGCTGAATCAGCAGATCTTCCTCGCTCTGGGGCACATCGTTGATGCCGAAGAACTGGATCAGGGGCTGGCTTTCCATGACCACGAAGGCGGAAACCATCTGATCGTTGGAATAGATGCTGGAAGCCTTCCGCAGCTCAGCGATGTGGCTGGGCAACTGGGCGAAGGACATATCCACAGAAGGTACCACTTCACTGGGCGTTACCGTCCATGAGCCCTTCTGGGTGTCAGCGGTGTTGATCTCCGGTTTGACGATCGGATCCTTTTCCAACAGAGCGCCGACTTTCTTTCCGCTTTCGCCGGTAACAAGCAAATCATTTTGCTTGTCGGATGCGGACAGCGTGTTTGCTTTTTTACTGGTGACGATAGTCTGGCTTTCATTGGTCACAGCGGTAGCGGCAGGAACCGCCAGGCTGGCCAGCATGCACAGCGCCATCAGCAAACAAAGCAGTCTTTTGCTTGACATTCGAATTACCTCCTAATTTGATTGCTTTTCACCCAAAATCACCACTTTTAGGCAAAAAGCCTTTCAGCGAATTCATAAAATTACAAATTCTCCACATTTTATTATACTACTAAAGAAATAGAAGTCAACAAAATTTTACGTTTTTGTGAACAAAAACGCCGTGCTTTCGCACGGCGTTTGGCTGGTTATTGGGTCGTGGGAGGAAGCCGTCTGCGACGGCGGCGGCGGGTGGAGCGAACCTCCTCCGGATCTGCTTTTTCTGCCCGGCGGGCATAGGCCTGGGCGGCTTCGGAGGTGGCTTCATAGGTAAGCCGACTGACACGAATGGTGCCATCCGGCTGGTCCGACAACCGCACCCGGATCAGGAATTTACCGTGATCGGCGCAGGTCGCAAGATCCATATACCGATGTCCGGGCTGGGCGAACCAGCGCGAACCCAGCATCTGCCTTCCGCAAACGGGGCAGGCATTCTCGCTGCCAGCCATAGCGGAAAGCGCCGCTTTCTTATCGGCGTAATCGTGAAACACCTTGCGGTCAATACAGCCGGGAATTTCCGCTCCGTGGAAGCCATTTTCATGGCTCTTGAGCGCCTGCTCATATTCCATCGCGCCACGCTTCAGGTCCAGTCTGGCGCAAATCTGGGCTGTATGGAAGGCATCTCCCAGTGCGTCGTGGGCAGGCCGGGTAGGCTCGATCCCAAAGATCTCCATAGCGGTTTTCAGCGCCTTCTGGGAACTGGAGCCGTCTGTCTGGGCGTTAAACATCATCTGGGCATTGTACCACTTCCCTGTCCAGCTTTCGTCCAAGCCAAACAACTGTAGATTCTCCCGTAGAATGGTGATATCGTCGAAGCCCCAGGTAAGGATCACAAAATCCTCTCCGCACCAGTTATGAAATTGTTCCACTGCCTCCGGGAAAGGAATTCCCTCAGCATTCAGCCGGGACTCCTTGATGCCGGTAAGCTTACTGACCCTGCGGTTCAGGCGGCGGTAATATTTGGGGCGGATCATAACCTGGAATTCGTCAGCCACAGACTGATCCTCGGTCATGCGTACCGCACCGATCTGGATGATCTCACCCCGGATAGGAACCGGCAGCACCTTCTTTGCCGACGGTGAACCGGGCCAAGGCTGATTCCATTCCATATCCAAAACGATATAGTTCATTTTCGCATCCTCTGTTTTCGTAGTCCTGTTGCTTATCATACCACATACCCGGTGGTTCTGTAAACACCAAGTTGGAAAATTTATTGTTTTCTTTCCAAAACCAATGCTATATTCAGCTCATAAATTCCCACAAACCGCATATTCTAGCTGTGGGTGATCGAATGATAAAGCAAAACTGGAAAATTTATACCTTCTGGGTCGCTTTGGCAGAGGCCGTGGGCGCCTTATCGGGGCTGCTCAGCCGTCCCGGCATGGAAAATTTCAGCGAAACCGTAATCCAGCCGCCCCTGTCACCGCCCATGCTGGCATTTCCCATTGTATGGAGTATTCTGTACGCCCTCATGGGCATCGGCGCAGCCAGGATTTGGCTGTCACCACCGTCTGCGGACCGGGTCCAGGGAATCAATTTGTTCATCACACAATTGGTGGTGAATTTCTTCTGGAGTTTGATCTTTTTCAACGCCCGTGCCTTTGGCTTTGCCTTTTTGTGGCTGATATTGCTGTGGGTGCTGGTGCTGCTGATGATCTTTCGTTTCCAAAAGACCGACCCGCCCGCTGCCTGGCTCCAAATCCCATACCTGCTGTGGCTTACCTTCGCCGCCTACCTGAACGCAGGGATCTGGCTTCTCAACCGGTAAATTACGGTCGCAATCACCATTTACCAGCAGCACACCATAAACAAAAGCTGTCATTGCGGGAAGCAGTTCACCACTTCCCGCAATGACAGTTCTTTTTTTGCAAATCGCCTTTACGAAAACAGCCCTAAAACGGATCACTTTTTGGGAGTATAGCTGATCTCATTGACGGAGTAAACCGTGATAAACGCACCGGGATCCGTGCGGCGCATGAAATCCATGAGCTGCTTGTATTCCTGCTTGTCCACAATGACAATCACCTCTTTGCGGGGGGTGTTATCATAGGCACCAATGATCTCATTGATGGTGGCGCCAGAGTGAAGATCATATAGCACATAAGGCAGGATCTCGTCAATTTTGGATGAGATGATGCACACCCGCCGCTTGATGTTCATACCAAAGATGAAATGATCCACCATCAGGCCGCCGAAATAGGTACCCAGCACGCTGAGCACCACGATCTCCTTCTCATACACCAGCGCAGAGGTCAGCGCCACCAGGATGCCGGATATGGACATTGCCTGTCCCAGATCCATCCGCAGGAACTTGTTCATCAGCTTTGCCACGATATCGATACCGCCGGAAGCGGCATTGCAGGAGAACAGCAGGCTAAGACCCACGCCCACCACCAGAATATAGCACACCACATCCAGCAAAGGGTCGGCAGTGATGGACTGGAAATTTGGAAACAGCACTTCAAAAACGCCGATCACCAACGGGAGCAAAATGGAGGAATAGACTGTTTTCGCCCCAAATTCCGGTCCAATGAGCAAAAATCCGATGATCAGCAGGATCACATTGATCGCCAAAGTGATCGCAGACACGGGCACAGGAATAAAATTGCTTATGACCAGTGCCAACGCCGTAGCACTGCCCACGGTCACATGGCTGGGCAGCATGAAAAAGTACACTGCGGCGGCAATAATAATGGTACCGCAGGTGATGATGAAATATTCCTTAACAGTTCGCTTGTTGATCATAGCAAGCTCCTCATTTCCGGCGTTTTTCCCACAATAGTATCGAAAAACGCAATCCTGAATTTACCGCACAGTGATAACATACGCCAATAAAATCGCCGGACAATCAAATGACTTCTTCCCACTCTTTCTCCTTAAAACCAGTCAAAATCCGTTCACCACAGATCAAAATGGGGCGTTTGACCAGCATTCCATCGGATGCCAGCAGCCGAAGCTGCTCCTCCTCCGTCATGGCAGGGAGCTTATCCTTGAGATTCAGGGACTTGTACAGAAGTCCCGAAGTGTTGAAGAATTTCTTCAGGGGCAGACCGCTCTTTTCATACCAGGCTTTCAGCTCCTCATAGGTGGGATTGTGCTCCTTAATGTGACGATCCTCATAGGAAGCGCCTCTGGCATCCAGCCAGGCTTTTGCTTTCTTGCAGGTGCTGCAAGGGGGATACTGAATAAACAGCATAAAATCACTCCTCATCATAAATCCGGTCGTACCGGTGGGAACTGTTTGGACGGTTATGGAACGCCGGCTCACCGGCACCAGACCAGTTCAATGTCATCGCTTTCGCAAATCACATCATCGTAGTCAGCCGGACCGCCGTTCACAAAAATATCCGCATATGGATTTCCTCCCAGAATATCCGGTCCTATACTGACATCAATGGCAATACTGGAACCCATGCCCGTATTATACTTACTGTTAAGCCACTGTTTCCAGGTCATGCCGACCTCATAGCAAAAGATCTCCACCTGATTGCTTCTGGTATCCAACAGCCGGAAGGTGGAGGTTTGTCTGACGCCGCACCGATTGCAAACACCGTTTTCATAGGCGTGTCCCTTACCGTCCAGCATTCTTTTTTCCGTGGCTTTGCAGATCGTACACACCCGCTGCTCCATGCCGCTGTCACAGTCCGGATAGGTCGTGGTGATCCAGCTTCCATAGCTATGGTCGTGATCATGGTTCAGCTCATTGCGCAGCAACGCATTCCTGATGGCTTCTGCCATCATCTGATGACCGATGTCACCAGGATGGGCACCATCACCGCCAAATTGCGCAATGCTGTGATCCTCCACACTGTTATAATACAAGCCGCTGGTCAGGTTCAGGTCTATCACAGGTATGTCATACAGTGCGCAGACCTCAATGATCGCATTACACAGATCCCGGAGTGTATATCCATGGACATTTTTCTTGCTCTGATCCCAATTCCTGACGGAGGACACCGAGTTGTTCCACGATGTGATGACAGGGGTCATAAAGAAAAATTCTGTATTTTTCATGGAATCTTTTCGACGAAGCGCTGTGATTCTCTGGCACCACATATGCACCGCACCGTAAACAGTGGATGTATCCAAAGATTCCACGGATCCCAGGGTGTAGTAGCCATTTCTGGCCTGCACAAAATCATTGATACCCATCAGGATCGTCACCACATCCGCTCCGGCAATATTTTGTTCCGTCAGCTTGCCGATGTTGCAGGTCGCGTGACCGTCCGTGCAAAGGGTCGAACCACTGGCACCCAGCCGGATATAGTTCATCCCCAGCGATTGCGCAAGCAATGTTACATAGTCGGTTTTGTCTTTGGTAACACCGACGCCGGCAGTAATGCTGTCACCGATGCAGGCAATGGTTTTTCCCGCATAGGGTCCGGGTGCAGCCGCACCGCAGGTCACACAGTAACCGTTTTTGTAGGTGTGACCCAGCGCATCCACATCATTTGTCCCATAGCTGTCCCCGCAGGCACAGGTATACGTGGTAAAACCCTTTTCTGTGCAGGTAGGCTCCGTCACGGCAGACTGGTATTCATGGCAATGTCCGCTCTGCCAAACCTGAAGCGATTCCAGTTTCATTCCGCTTACTGCATGAGAGGATGTACCAATATTGCTGAAAGTAATATCCTTTCCATTTGCCCAGTTGACAGTCCGGTTCTGGTCTTTACCAATGATGTAATAGTGATCCATGGCGCCGACTTCACGACCATCCACCAGCAAATACACCCCGTTGGATCCGTCTGCTTCAATGCGGTTTTCCAGCCGGAACAGATGGGAAACCGTCATATCACAGTTCAAAATCATGCCATAATTATTCCAGGAACCAGTGTATTCGCCAAACGCGAACAACCCGGTGCCAGTGTCCCGGAACAAATAGATCATTCCTTTGGCAGGACTTTGGAGGCAGGAACCAAAGAGCATGCCGGACCAGTTGCCGCTGCTGCGCCACTCTATGACCCAGGGAGCATCATGGTACAGCCGCACCGCAGTCTGCAGAGTGTAACGTGCGTTGCTCAGGGTTCCATTCGCCACGGAACCGCTGTTCATCGTCAGGACATTAGACGTGTTTCCATGTTCTGTCATGCTGACCAGCACATTGTTTTCCATTTCCCAACGGTAGCTGTCCAGCCTGATGGGATCAGTGTAATCCCCCACATAGCTGTCCCCACATTCGCAGGTGTAGGTGGTGTAGCCCTGCTCCGTATAGGTCGGAGCGGTGACGACAGCCTCATAGACATGGGTGTGATAGTTTTCCCAAACCTGGATATATTCCAGATCGCAGCCACCAATGGTATGGGGGTTTGTACCCATGTAAGAGAAGGTAAAGTCCTTTCCGCATACCCAGTTTACGGTTTCCTTCTGATCTGTGCCGCCAACCCAGTGGTGGTTCATAGGGCCTGCTTCCACGCCATCCACCAGCAGCCAAACCATATTGCTCCCATCGGCAGCGATGCGGTTTTCCAGCCGGAACACGTGTTCTGCCGTGGTGTCGATACCTGTACCGGCAAAGGCTACGCCGTAGTTGTGGTATTTTCCGCCGGTGTAGGTGCCGATCGCAAAGAATTCATTCTTATGGCGGCGGTAGAAATAGCAGCTATCAACCGTGGCACTGGCATTTGACTGGGCAAAAAGCAGCGCACCGTCAGTGGTGTCCGTCCAGGTTCCGGAGCTTTTCCACTCCACACACCAGGGAAGGTCATGGCGCAGACAGATTCCCTGGCTCATGGTAAAACGGGCTTTGCTGTAAACGCCGTCGGTGATGCTGCCGTGGGTCATGGTCAGGGTATTTTCCGTATTGCAGTCATCGGTCACACTGACCAGGGCGTTCCCCCGGGTTTCCCAGCGGAAGCTCCTGGGTTCCCGCTGTCCGGGTTTCGCGGTGATGACCACCTCAGCGGTGACCGCCGGAATGGTGATCTGATTGCCATTGACACAGCTCTGGGTGATGTCCACGCCACCCATTGTGACTGTAATATCCAACGGCCGGGAAGCATCCAGCGGAACCAGTCTGGTTTCAAAAGCGCAGCCGGAAACCACCGTGCGGCCGATTCCCTCCATGGCTACCACATTTTCCAGAGAAAATACCACATCGTAGGTATCCACACCGTTGTTTTTCAACAGTGCGGATACAAACACATTGGTAATGGCATCCATGCCGGGATCTGCCGGATGCAGATTGTCACCCATCAGCTTATAAAAGGCAGCGCTGTCGCTGGAAATACCGCAGTTGTACAGATCTACGGTATATACGCCAAAATACTGCGCCAGCCGGCAGATATCGGCGTTAAACACCACAGGCTGGTTTGTGGAGTTGACCCGGGGCAGCAGTGTAAAGCAGTAGACCTGCGCATCAGGATATGCCTTGACGATCTTATGCAGAGTGATCGCATAGGCTTCCAATGTGGTAGCAGGTTCCGCATAGACAACATCCCCTGCCTCATACCGTATCAGCTTCCCAAAATCAATGGCTTCAAAGCTGCCCAAGGTGCCAGGATAGGAATAATAATCATTGGTGCCCAGATAAACCGCAATGATATTCGGCTTCTCCCCGGCATTATCTCCCGTATCATCATGGAGCTGGACACAGCGCTGCACATAGGCACCAACGGTGCCCTGGCGCTCATTGAGCAGACAGGAGCCGCTCCAGGAATTGTTGACCAAAATCCTCATTCCCAGAGCCGTTGCCGCCTGATGCCACCATGTGCTTTCAGCCACAACATCAAAGCCGCTTCTGGGATAGTAGATCGCGCCGTCTTTGATCGTGGAGTTGGTCGTTTTGGCAGCATCGCCGTTGGAATAGTTGGCGAATGTTGAAATAGAATCACCCAGGATAGACAACGTCTTTCCCGCAAGTACACTGTCCGGGATGGTGTAGACCGCGTGCTTCTGCCCCACGACCTGCGCATTTGCAGATACACAGGACAGCAAAAGAACCGCCGCCACCACAAAACCAAACAATTTCCAGCCTTTACCCCTAATCACCAAGAGATCACTCCTCTCCAATTCTTTCGTAAC
>JAEIGA010009617.1_pt1 | contig 14638 bp, 10 predicted proteins | sample 9270691 | NCBI WGS metagenome assembly JAEIGA01 (sample SAMN17057246, study PRJNA624740) | gut metagenome | biome: biome; isolation source: fecal sample | host: Bos grunniens | place: China: Xizang | collected 2019 | reverse complement strand
ATCAAACCTATCGTACACGTAGATGGCGAAGGACGACCAGTGGCTACTATCAAAGATGGCGACGTGGTGATTTTCTTCAACTATCGTAACGACCGTGCTAAAGAGTTGACTCAAGTATTGACCCAAAAAGATATGCCTGAAGAAGGAATGCATACACTAAAATTAGACTACTATTGTATGACTCCATACGATGCTTCATTCACAGGCGTAAATATTATTTTCGACAAAGAGAATGTTGAAAACACATTGGGTGAAGTCGTATCTAAAGCTGGCGCTCGCCAATTGCATATTGCCGAAACCGAAAAATATGCCCACGTTACATTCTTCCTCAATGGTGGGCGTGAAACTCCATACGAAAACGAAGACCGCATATTAATTAACTCTCCAAAAGTAGCCACATACGACCTACAACCTGAAATGTCTGCATTCGAAGTAGCAGATGCCTTATCTGCTGAATTGGCAAAAGAAACTTACGATTTAGCTATCGTAAATTTTGCAAATGGCGATATGGTCGGCCACACAGGCGTGTATGAAGCAATTGAAAAAGCAGTAGTTACAATCGACAAATGCGTTGAACAAGTAGTAGAAACTGCTCGCGCTCACGGCTATCAAACTATCATCATTGCCGACCATGGTAATGCCGACAATGCAATGAATGCCGATGGTTCTGCTAACACTGCACACTCTTTGAATCCAGTGCCATTCGTATTTGTATCTGACTCTTACAAAGGCGAAGTTAAAGACGGTATTTTGGCTGACGTTGCACCATCTGTACTAAAAGTAATGGGTATTGAATTGCCTGCTGACATGACCGGAAAATCTTTAATTTAAACGAATAACCGAAGGTTTTTCAACCTTTGGCGATAAAATTAAAATTATTTTAAATCGCAAAAAATATGAAAAAAGTCTTATTATCGGCATTGTGCATTATGCATTGTGCATTGTGTATTAACATAAAAGCGCAAGATGAGATAAAAGCTCAAGATGAGGTGTTGATGACCATCAACGGCGAACCCATAACTAAAGCTGAATTCGAATATATTTACAACAAAAACAATTCCGACAATGCTATTGACAAAAAAACATTGGATGAATATGTTGAACTATTTGTAAATTTCAAACTCAAAGTAGCAGAAGCCAAAACTCAAGGCTTAGATACAATGCCTGCTTTCAAACGTGAATTAAACGGGTATCGCAAGCAATTAGCTAAACCTTATTTAACTGATACTGAGCTAGAAGATGCTTTGTTCCAAGAAGCATACAGCCACTTCAGTCAAGATTGCGAAGTTAGCCATATACTCATCAAAACCGAAGGAGATGATACTCTTTCTGCATATAACAAAGCTATCGAAGTCATCAATCGCTTAAATGCGGGCGAAGAATTCAACAAAGTTGCAGACGAAGTATCAGCCGACCAATCGGTTACTCGCAATCATGGCTACCTTGGTTGGTTCACTGCCCTACAACTTGTTTGGCCATTCGAAAAAGCAATGTACGACCTCCCTCTCAACCAAATCTCTACACCTATCAAGTCCGACTATGGCTACCACATCGTCAAAGTACACAACCGCCGACCTGCTTGGGGACAAGTAAATGCTCGTCACATCATGAAAATGTGCAACGAACGTATGTCTGCCGATATGCAAGCCAAGAAATACAACGAAATGTTAGAAATAAAAAAACGTCTCGATGCAGGTGAAGACTTTGCTACATTGGCCAAAACACTAAGCGACGACAGAGGTTCATCTCAAAAAGGTGGAGACCTTGGCTGGTTCGGCATCGGACGTATGGTCCGCGAATTCGAAACTGCTGCTTTTGCTTTAAACGCAGGCGAAACATCCGAAATTATCAAAACTCAATTTGGTTATCACATCATAAATGTCAAAGAAAAACGTGGCATCGAACCTTTCGAAAAGAAAAAAGCAGATATTCAACGCATGATGCAATACGACGACCGTGGTACTGCCGCAAAAACATCTTTTATAAATAAACTCAAAAAAGAATATAACTTCCAAATAAATAAAGATGCTGTTGCTGTTGCTAAAGTTCTATGCATACAATATGAAAACAACGACTCTCTATTGAAAGCAAAAAGCATAGAAATCCCATGTAGCGACATCTTATCTTTTGCTAATCAAAGCGTTACTCTAGACGAAGTGATAACTTTCTACATTACAACAAAATCATTAGGCACCGACATCGACACTAAAATAGATCAAATCGCAGAAATGAGACTGTTGCAATACGAAAACTCTCAACTTGAAAACAAATATGAAGATTTCGCAAACCTTATGCGAGAATATCATGATGGTATCCTATTGTTTGAAGTATCAAACAAAGAAGTATGGGAAAAAGCCATCAAAGATAAAGAAGGATTAGAAAAATATTTCAAACATAATAAGAAAAACTATGCTTGGAATGAACCTCGCTTCAAAGGTTTTGTTGTAAAATGCAAAGACGAAAAAACCGCCAAATTATTGAAAAAAACAATTAAACATCTCAACCCAGATTCAGTCTCAAATTACATCAACAAAAACATAAACAACGACTCAACTACATTTGCCACTATCGAACGTGGACTATGGAAACAAGGCGAAAATAGTTATGTAGATTTAACTGAATTTAAACAAAAAAACACACAAGTTGAAGTTGACAACGAATTACCAATTACAATAGTTGTTGGCAAAATGCTCAAAAAACCAACCTCATACACCGACGTACGAGGCACAATTACAGCTGATTATCAAAACTACCTAGAAAAAATCTGGATTGAAACACTTCGCAACAAATACGAAGTTATAATAAATCAAGAAGTATTAAATTCACTTAGATAATAAAATTGAATAAAACAATGAAAAACATATCATTGTGCATTGTGAATTTTGCGTTATGTATTATCTTTACCTCATGCTCTTATATAGAACAATATATAAAAGAGCATGAGAGTGAAGGTATCATCGCCTCTATTGGGAACTCCCATCTCTACAAAGAAGACATCGCAAATCTTGTTCCTCTTGGAACAAACGCAACAGATAGCATAGCCATAATAGATGCCTACATACAACGTTGGGCTACAAATATATTAATCTATGATAATGCTATGCGCAATGTATCAAACCAAGCAGAAATAAACAAAATGGTAGAAGACTATCGTCGAACTATCACCATCCACTATTACAAACAAGAGATGGTTAACGAAAAAGTCAAAATACCAACAGATAAAGAGACTATAGAATTCTATGAAAACAACAAAAATCTGTTTTTGCTAAAACATCCTATTGCAAAAGGTGCACTCATCAAAATACCAAATAATATAAAAACAGATAAAATCGAACATAAATTTAAAAACTTAAAAAATATAGAAGAAATCGAAAAATATGCCCTTCAATATGCCAAAGACTATCAACTCTTTACTGAACATTGGCGCCAAATCGATGAAATAATTGATATAAAATCATCCAATTTAAAAATAAACAAACCTGGCTACTACGAAGAAAAAGATAGCGCAAATAACACCCTAATCAATATAGTAGAATACATCAATCAAGGAGAAGTTGCTCCTATAGAAATGATTATGGAAGAAGTACGCTCTACCCTGTACAATCAACAAAAAATGAGATATTTAGACAACTTTAACAACGAAATATACGATTACGCGGTAAAACATAACAAAATTAAGTTTAATTAAACAATTATGAAAAAAATACTATTTATTTACACTCTGTGTTTAATACAAATCTCAATAATATTTGCCCAAGAAAAAAATATGATTGATGGAGTTGTATGGATTGTAGGTGATGAGGCCGTATTACGCTCCGACGTAGAACAAGAACGCATACGCGCACAATATGAAGGTCAACGCATACAAGGCGACCCTTATTGCATCATACCCGAACAAATAGCAATACAAAAACTATTCATCCACCAAGCAAAAATAGATAGTATTGAAGTAAATGAAGGTCAAATCGAAAGTCAAGTAAATTCGCAAATGAATTTCTTCATTCGCCAAATTGGTTCACGCGAAAAATTAGAAGAATACTATCGCAAAACATATACCGAAATAAAAGAAGAGATGCGACAAACTATCGCCGACCAATCATTAGTACAACAAGTACAACAATCTCTAGTCCAAGATATCAAAGTGACTCCATCTGATGTACGCAAATTCTACTCCACTCTATCCGAAGATTCAATACCTACAATACCTGCACAAGTAGAAGTACAAATCATCACAATCGAACCTCCAATACCAGAAGAAGTTATTGAAGCCACCAAAAATAGATTACGCGAATATGCTGACCGCGTAAAAAGCGGAGATGCTGACTTTTCAATGCTAGCTCGTCTATATTCCGACGACACCGAAAGTGCAAAACAAGGTGGCGAATTAGGTTTTGCTGGCCGTGGTACATTTGTACCTGAATTTGCTAATGCCGCATTTGCACTATCCGAACCAGGCAGCATAAGTCGCGTCATTGAAACCGAATTTGGATTTCACCTCATACAACTCATTGAACGCCGCGATGATAGAGTAAATTGTCGCCACATATTACTACGACCTAAAATTACAAGCGACATTAAAATAAAAACACTCAATACTTTAGATAGTATTGCAAAAGATATTCGCACTGAAAAAATATCATTTGAAGCTGCCGCATCGCTAATGTCGTCTGACAAAGATACACGCATGAATAATGGTATAATGACTAACCAAAACAATGGATCTTCAAAATTTGAATACCAAGATTTACCTCCTGAAATAGCAAAAATGGTATATCAAATGAAACCTGGTGAAATATCCGAACCTTTTGCTATGTTCTCACAAAAACTTGGCCGCGATGTATATGCAATAGTAAAACTCAAAAATCAGATACCAAGCCACAAGGCCAATATCACAGACGATTATCAAACATTAAAAAATATGTGTGAAAATCAATTACGCGAAAAAACAATCAAAGAGTGGTTAATCAAAAAAATAGCGGACACATACATATATATATCACCTGAATGGCGCGAATGCGATTTTGAATTTCAATGGGTAAAAAAATAATTTTCAAATACAAATCAAAAATAATACTACTAGTAACAACCTTTTTACTTAGTAGTTACAACGTTTGTGCTCAAAACGCAACCGAAATAATAACAATGCCAGAAAGCCCTCAAATTGAATTACCAGAAGAAATTAAACAAAAACAACAACAACGAAAAAAAGAAAGAGAAAGAGAAGAAGAAAAAGAAAAGGAAAAAGAACTATCCCAAAAAACAAAACAAACTACTGACTCAATAAAAAAAACAGGTAAACAAACTCTTATATACCTCGAACGTAGCGATTTAGTCAAATTTGACAACGAAAATCTCCCTGACATACAAGTTCTCATTGGCAATGTTATCCTACGACATGATGACATATACCTTTATTGCGATTCCGCACACATGAACCAAGCCTCTAACTCCTTCAAAGCGTTCGGGCATGTTAAAATTGAACAAGGTGATTCTTTGGAGATATATTCAAAAAGACTAAATTACAACGGAAACACTCGCATAGGTCACCTATTTCACGATGTAAAAATGATAAATGGTGAAGTAACCTTATACACCGACACTTTAATATACGACCGCAATAAAAATCTAGGCTACTACAAATGTGGAGGCAAATTAGTTGATTCATTAAACACTCTTGTCTCAAAACATGGATACTATTATTCTGATTCCAAAATAGCGGAATTCAAATACAATGTAGTGGGAATAAACAATAGTTCTACAATTGAAAGTGACACATTAATATATAATACAGAAACAAAAATTGCTACAATATTAGGTCCTACCTATATATTACACTCTGACAGTACAACCATCTATTCCGAATTAGGTTGGTACAATAGCAATACCGATCAGTCTGAATTATTAAAAAAATCTTTAATCAATCACGGTGACGGAAAACAACTTATAGGCGACACTATTTTTTATGACAAAAAATTAGGCATAGGCGAAGCTTTTCATAATGTTATACTAAAAGACTCTCTCAACAAAATACACCTATACGGACATTATGGGTATTATAAAGAAGAAGGCGAAATAGGCATCATCACCGACTCTGCAATGATGGTAGAATTTTCACAAAAAGATACCACCTACATTCACGGAGACACTCTCTATTCTTACGCCCAAGGAGAAGAAGAAAAAATGACACTAGTCTACCACAACGTAAGACTATTTAATAACGAATTTCAAGGCGTATGTGATTCTCTTACTTTCTTTTCTGGCGATTCTATACTCCATCTTATGCAAATGCCTATCATATGGAATGAAGATCAACAAATAACAGGTGACACAATTCATATTTACCCCAAAGATGGTTCTGTTGATAAAATGCATGTTGTAAATAATGCAATGATGACTCAAGAAGAAGACACAATACATTACAATCAAGTATCTGGAAAAGAAATTATAGCCTACATCCAAAACGAAGAACTACATCACGTCGACATTTCAGGTAACGTTGAATCCTTATTCTATCCCAACGACGAAGAAGGCCTAATTGGACTCAACTCTATCAAAAGCAGTTATATGACCGTATATTTCGAAGATGGTAAATTACAACGATTTATAGTTTTTCCGTCCCCAACTGCAGTCATGTATCCTATGTCTCAGATTACTGAAAATATGCTATACCTAGCAAATTACACTTGGCAAATAGACACCCGACCAATATCAAAAGAAGATATATTCAGAAATCCAAAACGCTTAACACAAAGTGACATAGATGCAAAAAAAGAACAAATAAAACAGCAAGAACAAGAAGAACGAAAAAATAAACGCCAAAAACGCAATCAAGAAAATGCGACCAATTTTACAAATATCCAACAAGAATAATACAAGTCAACATATTGCAAACTTAATAGCCGAACGCATGGATTTAATAGTCCTTGAAATCGGATTATCTGACCTTAACAACATCAATACCCTAATAGAAGAAAAAGATGCTGCTTTACTTGTAATAGGACTAAATTCAAACAAAGAAATACAATTTTATCTAAATAAATGCCGAGAATTGCGCGTACCCTATATCTTTGTAAATAACGATATACCAGCCAATTTCGATATAAAAAATATAATACTGCCAATAACCAATCTTGAAGAAGATCGCGAAAAAGGTCCATTCTCATCATCTTTTGCCCGTCATTTCAATTGTCCTATAACAATATATCAACCTAACGACTATGGTTCAAAAGCAGAAACTAATATTGAAGCAATGAAAAACCTATTTAATTCATTAAACCTTCAGTATTAAACACAAAAAGGTAAAAAAGATAGCAACGGCATTGAACTTGAATCTGCTATATTAAACAAAAACAATCAAAACAGTATACTAATAATTTCTGCATCACGCGATTATGGTCTAGATGATATAATATTCGGACCCAAAGAACGTAAAATAATAAAAAATACTAACCTCCCAACTATGTTAATAAACCCTCGTGGAGATTTATATGCTCTCTGCGACTAAATATACAACCCAAAATGAAAAAAATAATAATACTATTATGCATCATACATTGTGCCCTATGTACTAACATAAATGCACAAACCGATTACCCTATCGTTGAAAAAAATGGTGAGAAATATTACGAATACACCATAAATCCAGGCGATGGTCTATTTGCCATTGCACGAAAATTCGGCATCAAACAAAACGACTTACATGAGGTAAACGAAAATTTGTCAACTAATCTCAAAGTTGGCGACAAAATTCTTATCCCAATCGAAACTAATATTACAAACGAAATTGACAAAACCGTAACTACTCATGTCGTAGAAGCTAAGCAAACACTATATAGCATCTCTAAATTATACAATGTTTCAATAGACACACTAATTGCACTAAATCCTTCTGCTAAAACTGGAATTAAAACCGGTGAAACATTGATAATCTCTAAAAACAAATCTCTAAACAAATCTCAAGATATACCACAAAAAATCAATACCGCTCCAACTACCGAAAACATAACACATTTCGTTCAAAAAAAAGAAACATTATTTTCTATTTCTAAACTATACAACATAGCTATACACGATCTAATCGAATTAAATCCAGAGCTACAAAACGGATTAAAAGCTGGAACTACAATAATAATCAAAAAAGGAAATAATCTATCTGAACAACAAGAACAAAACTCACATACTATACAAAAAGAAAAAAACGAACAAATAACAACTAGCAAACAAAAAGAAAACAAGAAAACTACGCCTATAGATACAATATCTATTTCTACAAATAACCATACCAATTCATCTAATAACACATTCTTTATTCAAGATTCTGCTGCTATAAACATAGTATATTTATTACCGCTCATACCTACAAATGCAAATGACGAAAAAAACCTACAACGTTTTATTGAATTTTATAGAGGTTCTATATTAGCTCTAAATAACGCCAAAGAAGAAGGGCTATCGGCAAACATTTACACTTACAACCTACCAAAATCATCTAACAAAATAGACTCTATCCTAAACTTGCTAAACGACAAACAAATAGATGTCATTATCGGACCTGCTTACTCTGAACAAACAAACAAAGTATTGTCGTACACAAAAAAACACAACATAACAACCATTATTCCTTTCTCAAACAAAATTGATAGTGCATACTATTTCCCTAAATTAATACAATTCAACCCTCCTCAAGATTTCCTATTCAATAATGTTATTGAAAACACTTTCGCTCATCGCAATCTACAATACATATTAGCCTACTTCAAAAATTGTAATAATAAAGGAAATGCTTTAGTAAACGATTTTGCCCAAATATTAAATGCAAACTCAAAAAATTTCAATCAAATAACTATTACACCTGAAGATGTTGATTCCATAAAAACAATGTTAACATCTGATACTACAATTCTTGTTCTTGGCTCAACCCTTATCAATGATGTTGTACCCGTTATCGATAGTCTCAACCGATATCAATTACCTCAACTACAAATTTGGGGATTCGAAGAATGGGGTGCAAACACAATAAAAAAATATCCACAAACATTATATTATTCATTATTCAACTCAAACGAAACTGAAAAATACAAGAATGACTACAATAACTGGTTTGGTGTAAGAAAACAAACTGTTGGAGCAAAATATGATTTATTAGGATATGACCTAACAATGATTGCCTTAAAAGGAATAAAAACTTCAAACGATAATCTAATTATCAATCCGCAAATGTCTGATATTAAATTTTTACAATCAGAACCACAATTAGAATTTATCGACAACCGCTGGCTTAATACAAACTATTACCTTTTCTTTTGGGATAATATAACAATTAAAGAAATAAAAAATTAATTTTGAAAAAAACAATAATCATATTAATATTGTGTACTTTGCATTGTGCCTTTTGCCAAAAACTAAACGCACAATACCCAGAATACGCTGTCGGAATACGGGGTGGCACAACTTGGTCTTTAGTTTCATTCAATCCTTCTATAGCTCAATCTTCTCTACCTCTTACATATCACGGAGGTGTACAATTTCGTATGGTTTCTGAAAAATTTTTTGGCATAAAACTTGAATTAAACTATGCACAACGTGGTTTCAATGACAAAGATGGGCATCGTCAGTTTGACTATATTGAACTCCCTTTTATGTCTCATATAACTTTCGGTCAAAAATTGTTTAGATTTTTCATCGATTTAGGACCTGAAGTATCCTATCTTATCAAAGATTATCCTATAACATCCAACAGTTTACAACACTCCTCTACTATAAAAAACAAATTCGATTATGGATTAGTAGGTGGATTAGGTTTCGAATTTAATACAAAATATGGAATATACACAGTTGATGCCCGTTACAATTTCGGTCTAAATAATATATTCGGAAACTCAGCTACCGAGTATTTCAAATCATCAACCAACCAAAACATAACACTATCTTTAGCCTACCTATTTCCAATAAGGAAATAGATATTATAATATATAAACAAAATCTATAAAACTAAACTATTATGACTGATTTGGAAATTGCACAAGCATCTCAACCCGAAAAAATAAAAAACATTGCAGCTAAAGTAGGTTTAACACCCGAAGATATTGAATATTACGGACCATACAAATGTAAAGTCCGACTAGATGCAATCGACGATCGTTTCAACAAACAAGGCAAAGTAATACTTGTTACTGCTATCAATCCTACCCCTGCTGGAGAAGGCAAATCTACGGTAACAATAGGTCTTACCGATGCCATGAATCGCTTAGGACATAAAACACTTGTTGCTCTCCGCGAACCATCATTGGGTCCTGTTATGGGTGTCAAAGGTGGAGCTGCTGGTGGTGGTTATGCCCAAGTAATTCCTATGGAAGATATTAATCTCCACTTTACTGGTGATTTACATGCCATTACAACAGCCAACAACCTAGTTGCCGCTCTCATCGACAACCATATCTATCAAGGTAACCAACTAAACATCAATCCTACTCGCATTGTTTGGCATCGTTGCATGGATATGAACGATCGCTCACTACGTAATATCACAATTGGCCTTGGTGGGCCTCTTCAAGGTATCCCTCGTGAAGATCACTTCGACATCACTGTCGCATCAGAAATCATGGCTATCATGTGTCTTTCTACTGATATGGAAGACTTTAAAAATCGTCTCAGCAAATGCGTAATTGCCTATCGCTACGACAAAACTCCTGTCACTATGGCTGATCTCAACTGTGTAGGTGCTGTAGCTATGATTATGCGCGATGCCATCAAACCTAATATGGTGCAAACTCTAGAAGGCAATCCTGCTTTCATCCATGGGGGTCCTTTTGCCAATATCGCACACGGATGCAACTCTATCATCGCAACTCAAATGGCTCGTCGTTTAGCCGACTATGTTATTACCGAAGCTGGTTTCGGAGCCGACCTTGGTGCCGAAAAATTCATGGATATCAAAGCACGCTATGGCGGATTTGCCCCTAGTTGTGTAGTTATAGTAGCAACTATTCGTGCTCTCAAAATGCATGGTGGCGTCGCAAAAACTGAACTTGGCAAAGAAAATATCGATGCTCTACTACAAGGCATAGAAAACCTCAACAAACACATCGAAAACGTAAAAAAATTCGGCGTACCATATGTCATCGCAATAAATCGTTTCATCAACGACACTGATGAAGAAATCAACACCCTCCTCAATTGGGCAAAAGCCAACTGTCACGAAATTAGCCTTACCGAAGTTTGGGCAAAAGGTGGCGAAGGTGGCGAAGATCTAGCCCATAAAGTAATTCGTAAAATCGAACAAAATGATGGAGCGTGCCATTTCCACCATCTCTACGATGTCAACTTGCCTATCAAAGAAAAAATGAATATTATTGCTCACGAAATTTATGGAGCCGATGCTGTCGAATACTCACCTACAGCCAACAAACAAATAAAAACTTTTGAAGAAAACGGATGGGACAATTTACCTATATGTGTTGCCAAAACGCAATATTCTCTTAGCGACAATGCAAAATTATTGGGTCGCCCTCATGGATTTGTTGTTACCGTACGCGAATTCAAACCATCAATTGGCGCTGGATTCATTGTCGCTCTTATGGGCGATATAATGACAATGCCAGGCTTACCTAAAGTTCCTGCTTCAAATGCTATGGACGTAATTGACAATAAGATTGTAGGTCTATTCTAAAAACTAATTAATATAAAACAAAATAGGATTTCTAAAAAATTTAGAAATCCTATTTTTCTTTATAAATAATAAAAATCATATTTACATAAATCAACTACCTCCAAGCATCTTACCTCCTTTCGAAACTTCTTTGTCCTCTTCTTTTTCTGCAAGATGAAGCTGCCATTTCCAAATCGAACGAACTGTTTCCTCAAGTGATGTTTCTGCCTTCCATTTAAGCATTTCATTTGCATAAGACGGATCTGCCCATACTTGCTCTATATCTCCTGCACGACGACCAACTATTTCATGTGGCACTTTCACATCATTCACTGTTTCAAATGCATTCAATATCTCAAGCACCGAAAGTCCACGACCCGTACCCACATTATAAGTCTCAACTGCCTCTACCTCTCCAGCCAAAATACGACGCATAGCCGCAATATGTGCTTTTGCAAGGTCAACCACATTTATATAATCACGAATACACGAACCATCTGGTGTATTATAATCATTACCAAACACTTTCAATTTTTTACGAATACCCGCAGCCGTTTGTGCCACAAATGGAAGTAAGTTATTTGGCACCCCATTTGGCAACTCTCCAATCAATGCTGTTGGGTGAGCACCTATAGGATTAAAATATCGTAACAAAATACTCTTAATCGCAGGATTTGCCGCCACTGTATCTCTAACTATATCTTCACAAATTTGCTTTGTATTACCATATGGCGAAAGCGCTTTTTGCAAAGGTGCAGATTCTGTTACTGGCAACACTTCTGGCTGTCCATATACAGTACAAGAAGAAGAAAATACTATACCTTCTATCTTATGAATTGGCATCAACTCCAAAATATTGATAAGCGAAACCACATTATTACGATAATACATCAATGGTTTTTCGACCGACTCTCCTACCGCTTTCGATGCCGCAAAATGAATAACTGCACGTATCCCCTCATTTTTAGCAAGAAATTTATTCATTGCCACATAATCAGTACAATCAATATTCTCATACACCGGCTTAACACCCGTAATTTTCTCAATCCCTTTAAGTACATCTATGTTCGAATTCGAAAGGTTATCTACAATACAAATCTCATAACCAGCCTCTATAAGTTCAACAACCGTATGCGAACCTATATAACCTAAACCTCCTGTAACTAGAATCTTATCTTTAGCACCATTAGAAGATTTAAACAACTTTTTTATATGTTTTGTTACTCCCATAATTCCAAAATTAAGAGTTGAAAATTAAAAAATTACTATTTCAATAACAACTTTTTCTAACACAAATTCAATGTGCAAATATACAAAAAAAAAATGAATTTTAGACCTTAGCACTAAAAATAAATAAAAATCCAAACTATTTAATTTTTTTATAAAAAAAAATTTTGTATTATGAATTAAAATAAGTACCTTTGCCAAACATTAGTAAAAATAATAAGTCATAAGCATTAAGACCTATTTCGACTACTAATTCAATATTTTACACCTCATTTATTACTTATTTTATATCTTAACCTCAAAATTTATGAAACACACTATCGACAATTTAGACAAAAAAATTCTAAAACTAATCTCTCAAAATGCTCGTATCCCCTTCTTAGAAGTAGCGCGTGAATGCAATGTTTCTGGTGCCGCAATCCACCAGCGTGTACAAAAATTAGCAAATGAAGGTGTCGTAAAAGGTTCTGAATTTGTCATCAACACATACAAAGTAGGATTTCAAACTTGTGCCTACATCGGTGTATGCGTAAAAGACTTAAGCAAATTAGAAGACGTTGTTAACTCTCTACGCGGCATCCCCGAAATCGTGGAATGCCACTATACAACTGGCAAATATGCCATTTTTGTTAAAGTATATGCTCGCGACAACCGTCACCTACTCGACATAACTCTCAATAAAATCAGTTCTATCCCAGGCATCATCAGTGCCGAAACATTCCTAATGTCGCTTGATGAAGTATTCCATCGCCAATTAGCAGCTTTTGATATTGCCGAAGAGGAAGATACCAACGAAGAGTAAAATTAAAGAGGTGTAAATTTACACCTCTTTTTTTTCTCAATTACTGAACTCTATTTCATCTCTTACCACATCAACTCTAATCGATTTATCCGTATTAATCACACCTGCTATAATTTGTTTCGAAAGCTCATTAAGCAACATTCGCTGCAATACTCTCTTCACTGGACGAGCTCCAAACTGAGGATCATAACCCTCTTTAGCAAACAAATCTATAGCCGCCTCTGTCACCTCAAGTTCAACTCCATTACGCTCAAGCAACGCCTTCACTTGCTTAATTTGCAATTCCACTATATCTCTAATTTCTGATTCTTGCAATGGTGTGAACATAATCAATTCATCTATCCTATTCAAAAACTCTGGCCTAATTGTCTGCTTCAACATCTCAAACACCTCATTCTTCGTCTTCTCCAACACCTCTTCTCTATTCTCATCTGTCAACGCCTCGCAGTTCTCTCTAATCAATTGCGACCCAAGATTTGATGTCATAATAATAATAGTGTTTTTGAAATTAACCACCCTACCTTTATTATCAGTAAGTCGCCCGTCATCAAGCACTTGCAACAACACATTAAAGACATCTGGATGAGCCTTCTCTATCTCATCAAATAGCACAACTGAATATGGCTTCCGTCTAATTGCCTCTGTCAACTGTCCTCCTTCGTCGTAACCTACATATCCTGGAGGGGCACCTATCAATCGCGTTGCTGCAAATTTCTCTTGATACTCGCTCATATCAATACGAGTAATCATATTCTCATCATCAAACAAATAATCTGCCAATGCCTTAGCCAACTCTGTTTTACCCACACCTGTCGTACCAAGAAAGATAAACGAACCTATCGGACGTTTAGGGTCTTGCAACCCTGCACGACTACGACGTATTGCATCCGACACTGCTACAATTGCCTCTTCTTGACCTATCACGCGTTTATGCAATTCATCTTCTAGATGCAACAACTTAT
>JAEIGA010009616.1_pt1 | contig 14639 bp, 11 predicted proteins | sample 9270691 | NCBI WGS metagenome assembly JAEIGA01 (sample SAMN17057246, study PRJNA624740) | gut metagenome | biome: biome; isolation source: fecal sample | host: Bos grunniens | place: China: Xizang | collected 2019 | reverse complement strand
TGTCATCACCAGCAACAAGATTGCTTAAAGGAGATATTTTATGGTTCTTTTCTTCAAAATCGTCTCGAATATCCGAAATTTTTGTTACTTTTGCCGACAAAGTCGGCAAACCTCCCCGCGGGGACCCTCTTGGGGATTCTTCCAGGGCGGTTTCAACCGACAAAGATAGGTAAAAAAAGCGAGATAGCCACATAAACATCCCCTTAAAAATGCGCGCGCGTAATATTCTGACCATTTTGGTACTCATTCTGACCCTTGCTGTGAGCGGTGCGGTACATGCCGAAAATCGCCACGGTGTGCAGGTCGTGGTGCTCGATGCCGGCCACGGAGGCAACGATCCGGGTGCCGTCTATGGCGGTTTGAAGGAGAAGGATATCACCCTAAAGGTGGTGCAACGCCTGGGTAAGAAGATCGAGCAGGGTATGCCCGGTGTGAAGGTGGTCTATACGCGCACCTCGGACAAGGCGTTGGCTCCGACCAAAATCGAGGATCTGCAACGCCGTGCCGATATTGCCAACAAGGCCGAGGGCGATCTCTTCCTCTCGGTGCATGTCAATGCGGCCAAATCGACCTCGGCTAAGGGTGTCGAGACCCTCATCATGGGCGAGACCCCCAAGGAGCAACAGTACAACACGAATGCGCTCTTTGAGTCGAATCGCGACGACCTGCTCGATATGTCGAACGAGAAGGAGGCGGCCATCATTCGTGCCTATATCCAGAATCTGCAATTCACCTATGGCGAGTACAGCATGACCATGGCGCGCTGCATCCAGCAAAACTACATGCAGGCGGGTCGTCATTCGCGCGGTGTGAAGCAACAGCCGCTGCGAGTGCTCTATGCGACCAATATGCCCGGTGTGCTGACCGAGATCGGTTTCCTCTCGAACAAGGAGGAGGCTGCCTTCCTCAAGTCGGAGAAGGGCCTGGCAACGATTGTCGATGCGCTCTATCGTGCCGTGCAGGACTACTCGGCCTATGTCTTGAAGACCCGCCTGGCGATGGAGACAGAGCCGATACCCGCGGTAAAGGCCGAAACAACGCCTGAGCCGAAGGCTGAAACTCCGAAGGAGGAGGTGAAGCCGACCCCGAAAGCCGATGAGCCGAAGCTCTACGATGCCCGACTTTATGGCGGTGGAGCGAAGGAGAAGTCGCAGGCGGAGACGAAACCGGCCGAGAATACGACTGTCAAGCCGACCGCCAAGCCGACCACGGCGCAACCTGCCACCAAGCCCACCTCCACCAAACAGCCCGTCGTAAGCACCCCCAAGCGCTACTATACGGTGCAGGTTCTGGCTTCGAAGCGTCAGTTGCCCCTCTCCTCGCAGGAGTTTAAGAGCTATCGCAGCCGTGTGCATGAATACCAAAGCGAGGGCGTGTATCGTTTTAAGTATGGCGTTGGTGAATATGCAACCCGTGCAGAGGCCATTAAGGCGGCCGAGGCGGTGCGCAAGAGCTTCCCGCAAGCCTTTGTGGTGGCGGTGGAGAATGGCCATGCCGTAACCCCGAAAAAATAAGAAAACAACCATAGAACAATGAAAAGAGAAGTTAAGATCGGCATCTTTGGTGTTGCCATGATTCTGTTGGCCTGGGGCGGTGTCCGTTTCCTCAGTGGGCTCGATGTCTTTGCCCGCAATGTGGATTATGTGGCCGTCTATGATCAGGTGAATGGCGTGCAGGAGGCTTCTGCCGTGATGATTAAGGGTGTGAAGGTCGGCACGGTGTCGGCCATCGAGCTCGACCCTTCGACCGATGGTCAGGTGGCTTTGCGCCTGCTCATTAAGAGCGCCTACCGCATCCCGAATGACTCTGAGGCGCGCATCTTCAGCGACGGACTGATGGGTGGTAAGGCCATCGAGATTGTGTTGGGTACGTCGGCAACGATGCTTGAGGGTGGCGATACGATTCGCTCGAGCCGCACACGCGATTTGATGGATATGGCCGGCTCGGAGCTCGACTTCGTGAAGGCGAAGTTTGCGACCATTGCCGACGATCTGAGCCGCACGTTGGGCAACCTGAATCAGATTCTGGAGGCCAATTCGTCGCACCTGAATCAGACGATGAAGCACCTCGATCAGCTCTCGGGCGATGTGGCCGAGCTGATGTCGAACGAGAAGGCACATTTGGAGGAGGCAGTCTCCGGCCTGGCGTCGTTCGCTGCGATGTTGGGCGAGAATGCCCCGAAGGTGGATAGCATGCTGAGCGGCGTAAATGAGTTGATCGCTACGCTCGATCGTGAAGAGGTGGCCGAGAAGCTGGCCTCGACGATTGCTTCGCTCAACGAGGTGTTGGCTGAAGTTGAGGGTGGCGAGGGTACGATTGGTCGCCTGATGAGCGACGAACAGCTCTACAAGAATCTGACCGCTGCCAGCGAGAACCTTGCGGTGCTGTTGGCCGATTTGAAGGAGCACCCCGCCCGCTATGTGCATCTTTCGGTCTTTGGTAAGGATGCCGAGAAGAGCCAGATGAAGGCTGCAAAGAAGGCGGCTAAGGCCGAGAAGAAGTTGGCGAAAGCTGCAGCAAAGAACGACAACGAGTAAAAGATGATCTATCCCGCTTCGTTCGAACAGAAGATTGGTTTCGACCGTCTGCGTGAGCAGGTGGCCGCACTGACGACCATGCCCTCGGCGCACCGTCGCATCGAGGAGGAGACGTTCTCGACCTCGCCGCGCGAGATTGAGCGTCGTCTGCAGTTGGCCGACGAGATGCGCCAGTTGCTCATGATGGAGTACGACTTCCCGGGTGGCGAGTATGCCGACGTGGAGGGCGTGGTGCAGAAGTTGGCCGTGGAGGGTACGTTCCTCGATGTGGAGGAGGTCGTGACGCTCCTCTCGGCCCTGCGCACGGTGGGCGAGGTGGTGCGATTTATTCGTGGTCGCGAAACCCATTATAAGGCCCTCTATGCCCTAACACGTGGAGTGGAGAGCTTCCCGCATCTGGTCGAAAGAATGGAGCGTGTGGTGGATAGCGACTCATCGATTCGCGACACGGCCTCGGACGAGCTCTACGCGATTCGTCGCTCGATTCGCGAGCGCGAGGGGCAGGCCGCAAAGCGTCTGCAACAGGTCTTGCAGGCGGCCAAGCGAGCCGGCATCGTGGAGGCTGACGCCCAGCTCTCGGTGCGCGACGGTAAGACCGTGATCCCCGTCTCGGCGGCCAATAAACGCAAGTTGGCGGGCTTTATCCACGACGAGTCGGCTACGGGTCGCACGTTCTACGTCGAGCCGGTCGAGGTGGTGGAGCTCAACAACGAGCTCAAGGAGTTGGAGTATGCCGAGCGTCGCGAGATTGTTCGTATCCTGACCCTTTTGACCGAGGATATCCGTCCTGAGGCCCCCTTGATCGAGGCTTCGGGTCGCTACTTGACGGAGATTGACGTGTTGCGTGCCAAGGGCCGCTGGGCCATCGAGAATCGTTGCACACGCCCGATCCTTTCGCTCGACGATCGTCTGGTGTTGCGCGAGGCGCGCCACCCGATCTTGGAGCAGAGCCTGCGGGCACAGGGACGTGAGATTGTCCCCCTCTCGCTCGAATTGGATCGCACGAAACATCTGTTGGTCATTTCGGGTCCGAATGCCGGTGGTAAGTCGGTCTGCCTGAAGACAACGGGTATCGTGCAGTATATGTGTCAGTGCGGATTTTTGGTGCCGGCCGGCGAAAATTCAGAGTTGCCCATCTTCCGCTCGCTGATGATCGATATTGGCGATGAGCAGTCGATGGATAACGACCTTTCGACCTACTCGTCGCACTTGCACAACATGAAGCAGATGGTCTCGGCAGCCTCGCCCGAAACGCTTGTCCTGATCGACGAGTTTGGTTCGGGTACGGAGCCGGTCATCGGTGGCGCGATTGCCGAGGCGATTCTGGAGCGACTGCTCGAGAAGGGGTGCTACGGCATTATCACGACCCACTACGCCAACATCAAATACTACGCCTCGGAGGCCGAAGGTGTCTCGAATGGAGCCATGGCCTTCGATGTGCAACACATACGTCCCCTGTTCCGTCTCGAGCAGGGTAAGCCGGGCAGCTCGTTTGCCGTGGAGATTGCCCGCAAGATCGGTCTGCCCGAGGAGCTGATTCGCCGTGCCAGCGAGAAGGCCGGCTCGGACCACATCAACCTCGAGAAGCAACTCCGCGAGATTGCACGCGATAAGCACTATTGGTCGCAGAAGCGTGACCGCATTCGCCTCACGGACCGCAAGGTCGAGGAGTTGGAGCAGAACTACTCGGAGCAGTTGCAGAAGATTCGCCAGGAGCGTCAGGAGATTCTGCGCAAGGCGAAGGAGGAGGCCGAAGCACTCATTGCCGGTGCCAACCGCCAGATCGAGAATACGATTAAGACCATCCGCGAGGCGCAAGCCGAGAAGGAGCTCACGCGTCTGGCTCGCAAGGAGTTGGACGACTACCGTGCCCGTGTTGAGCAGGCTGAGCAGGCCGCCCGCGAGGAGGATGTGCAGCGCGAGATCGAGCGCATCGAGCGCCGTCGTCAGCGCCGTGAAGAGCGTAAGGCCCAGCAGGGGAATGCATCCCAGACGGTTGAAGTCAAGAAGGAGGCTCCGCGCAAGGTGGAGGTAGGCTCGAAGGTCAAGATGGTGGGGCAGGATGTTGTGGGCATTGTGCAGGCCCTGCAGGGCAAGCGTGCCCAGGTGGCCTTTGGTCAGATGCTCACGACGGTCAATGTCTCGCTCTTGAGCGTGGTGTCGAACAACGAGTATCGCGAAGCTACGCGCCCCTCGACGGCCCGCACGGTCTATTCGTCCGAGATTTCGGAGCGCAAGCTCAACTTCCGCGACCACATCGATGTGCGTGGCATGCGTGCCGCAGAGGCGCTCGATGAGGTGCGCGACTTTATCGACGATGCCATCATGGTCGACATCGGTTCGGTGACGATTCTCCACGGCAAGGGTACAGGTGCCCTGAAGGAGGAGATTCGTCGTTATCTGCGTTCGGTCAGAGAGGTGGCTTCGGCTACCGACGAACATGCCGATCGCGGTGGTGCAGGTATTACGATTGTTACGTTCCATCCCTAAAAGCGTGTCGAAGAGATGAAATATCGTTTGTCGCAAATCGCCGCCATCACGGGCGGACACCTCTACGGCGAGGATCTGGAGTGCCGTTCGGTAGCCACCGACAGCCGTTCGCTCGGTTGTGAGTTGGGGGCCGAGCCGTTGTTTGTGGCCATGCGTGGCACAAACCACGACTCGCATGCCTACATCGAAGATGTGGCGCGTCGTGGCGTGAAGGCCTTCCTTGTAGAGCAGGAGGTGGCTTTGCAGGCAGGGCAGGGTGCTGTTGTGGTGCGCAATTCGATCGAGGCACTGCAACAGTTGGCCGCCTACCATCGTGCGCTGTTTCGTGGGGTGGTGGTCGGCATCACCGGCTCGAACGGCAAGACCGTCATCAAGGAGTGGATTGCCGAGGAGTTGCCCTCCACGGTGCGTTTCTACCGCTCGCCGAAGAGCTACAACTCGCAACTGGGTGTACCCCTCTCGGTCTTGATGCTGGAGGGCGACGAGGAGTTGGCTATCTTCGAGGCCGGAATCTCGGAGGTGGGTGAGATGGAGCGCTTGGAGCGCATCATCCGTCCCGATGTGGTGGTCTTCACCTCGCTGGGCGATGCCCACCAGGAACATTTTGTCGATCTGGAACAGAAGGCGCGCGAGAAGCTGATGTTGGCTCGCTCGGCGCGTAAGATTATCTACCACAGCTACTATCAGCCCCTGGCACAGCTTGTCGAGCGTCGCTATGGGGATCGTCAGACAGTCGATGCCGCCCGCTTTGCGGCTCCCTCGTTGGAGCTGGTCGGTGGCGAGGCCTCGCAACGCAATGCGCAACTCGTGGAGGCCTTCCTCGGTGTGATGGGCTACCCCCACTCGTCGTTCTCGACCACGCCCTCCGTAGCCATGCGTCTGGAGGTGAAGGAGGGTATCCACCGCTCACTGCTGATTAACGACGCCTATAACCTGGATTTGAATTCGTTGGCGTTGGCCCTCGACTACCTGCATACGGTGGCGGGCGAGCGTCGCAAAGTTTTGATACTCTCCGATATCGCACAGAGCAACCTCCCGGATGAGGCGCTCTACCGACGTGTGGCGACGATGATCGAACGTGCCGGTGTGAATCGCCTGATCGGTATCGGCTCGCGCTTGATGGCGGCGGCCGACTGTTTTGCCTGTGAGAAGGAGTTTTACCCCACGACCGATGCCTGCCTGGCGGGTCTGAGCCGCATGTCGCTCACCGAGTCGGTCGTGTTGTTGAAGGGTGCGCGCGCCTTCCGCTTTGAGAAGTTGGCGCACGGCCTTTCGGAAAAGAGCCATACGACCGTCTTGGAGGTCAATCTCGACGCCATGACCCGCAATCTGAATCGTTTCCGTGCCTGCGTGGGCGAGGGAGTTAAGATGGTGGCGATGGTCAAGGCCTCGTCGTACGGTGCCGGTGATTTTGAGGTGGCGCAGATGTTGCAACACCAGGGTGTGGCGATGTTGGCCGTGGCCTTTACCGATGAGGGTGTGCTGTTGCGTGAGCGCGGTGTGCGCATGCCGATTGTGGTGCTCAATGCCGATGCCGACAGCTTCGAGCAGATGATCGCCTACCACCTCGAGCCGGAGATCTACAGCCTCCACTCGTTGGAGACCTTTGCTGCGGCCGTGACCCATGCCGGCGAGGAGCACTATCCGATCCACCTGAAACTGGATACGGGCATGCATCGCTTGGGCTTTGAGGAGGCCGAGATCGAGACGCTCATCGAGCGCCTGACGGGGCTGGATGAGGTGCGCGGAAGTTCGCTCTTTACCCACCTTTGCTGTGCCGACGATGCGACGGAGGATGACTTTACGCGCGAGCAACTTGCCTGCTTTGAGCGCCTCTCCAACCGTGTGCAGGAGGCACTACCATACCCCGTGATGCGCCATGCTGCCGCTTCGGCCGCCATGAGTCGCTTTGCGGAGGCGCGTTACGATGCCTGCCGTCTGGGCATTGGTCTGTATGGCTTCGGGGTGTGTGAAAACGAGTCGTTGGAGCCCGTTTCGACCCTCAAGACCCGCATCGTGCAGCTCAAGCACCATGTGGCCGGTACGCGTATCGGCTATGGCCGTCAGGGCCTGCTGGAGCGCGATTCGGTGGTGGCAACCATCCCCATTGGCTATGCCGACGGCCTGGATCGCAAGCTCGGTTGTGGCCGTTGGTCGATGCTGGTCGATGGACACAAAGCACCGATCGTGGGGCGTATCTGCATGGATAGCTGCATGATCGATGTGACGGAGGTGCCGGGCGTCAAGGAGGGCGACGAGGTGGTGGTCTTCTCGCCCGTGAAGGGCAACGATGCCGCAACGATGGCCGAACTGCTCGACACGATCCCTTACGAAGTATTAACCGGCGTAGCAATGCGCGTGAAACGAGTCTATATCCGTGAATAAAGGTACGCTCTATCTGATTCCCTGTCCTATCTCGGATGAGACAACGCCCTGGGAGGTGTTGCCCGTAGCGAATCGCGAGGTGATGCAGTCGCTCGACTACTTCATTGTCGAGAATACGCGCACGGCGCGACGCTTCCTCTCGAAGTCGCAGCTGGGGCTGAAGATCGACGAGCTGGAGTTTGTCGAACTGAACGAGCACACCGTGGCCGGCGAGGCGGTGGAGCAGATGGTGGCTCCGCTTTTGGCGGGTCGCTCGGCGGGTGTAATCTCCGAGGCGGGCGTGCCGGCAGTGGCCGACCCGGGTGCGTTGGTCGTTGAGGCGGCGCATCGCAAAGGTATTCGTGTGGTGCCGCTTGTTGGCCCTTCGTCGATTATTCTGGCCGTGATGGCTTCGGGACTCAACGGACAATCGTTCGCCTTCAATGGCTACTTGCCCGTCAAAGGGCCTGAACGCCAGAAGGCCATTCGCTTTTATGAGCGCAGAGCCCACCAGGAGCACCAGTCGCAACTCTTCATCGAGGCGCCCTATCGCAACCAGAAGCTCGCCGAGGAGCTGTTGCAGACCCTGCAGGGCGAGACACGCCTGACGCTGGCGATGGATCTCACGGCTCCGACCGAGTGGATTCGAACGATGCGCGTTAACGAGTGGCGAAAAGTGAAACTGCCCGAATTGAACAAACGACCGGCTATCTGGATTATCGGGTAGTTGGTATATAATTTGCGCATAGTATGTTGTGGAAACGAAGAAAAAATAGAGATATGAAACAGGAAAAGATTTATAATGAGGAGGTTGCCGCAGAGGCGGAACTCCCCGTGGATGAGCCTTGTGCAGCTGATGAGCCCCAGACGAATGCCAATGTGGCAGACGAGGAGTGTGCCGCAACTGACACAATGGCAGATGCTCCCGCAGCTGAGGATGAACTCGTAAAGCTCGCCGCCGAGGTGGCCGAGTGGAAAGATAAGTATCTGCGTCTGCAGGCCGAGTTTGACAACTACCGCAAACGTACCCTGCGCGAGAAGATGGAGCTCGTGGAGACCGGTGGTAAGGATGTGTTGCTGGCCATGTTGCCCGTCAAGGATGACGTGGAGCGTGCCGTAGCGGCGATGTTCAAGACCGAGGATTTGGAGTCGGTACGTCAGGGCGTGCAGCTCATCGCGCAGAAGTTTACCGAGGCGCTCAAGCAGCGCGGTGTGACCCAGATCGAGGTTGTGGGCCAGCCCTTCGACGAGGAGGTGGCCGAGGCCGTAGCCCGCTTTGCTGCCGGTGAGGAGCAGAAGGGCGTGGTGATCGACTGCGTGCAGACAGGTTATCGTCTGGGCGAGCGTGTGTTGCGTTTTGCCAAGGTGGTTGTAGGAGAGTAATTTGCTTCATAGAAGATGGCAGAAAAGAGAGACTACTACGAGGTGTTGGGCGTCGAGAAGAACGCCAATGCCGATGAAATAAAGAAGGCTTACCGCAAGGCGGCCATCAAATATCACCCCGATAAAAATCCGGGCGATAAGGAGGCCGAGGAGAAGTTTAAGGAGGCGGCCGAGGCCTACGATGTGTTGTCGAATCCCGACAAGCGTGCCCGTTACGACCAGTTTGGCCATGCCGGCATGAGTGGTGCGGCAGGCGGTGCTGGTGGCTTCGGAGGCGGCTTTGGCGGCTTCTCGATGGAGGATATCTTCTCGCAGTTCGGCGACATCTTTGGTGGCCACTTTGGCGGCGGTTTCCGCTCGTCGGGTGGTGGTCGCTCGGTGAATCGTGGCTCGGATTTGCGTGTGAAGGTACGCCTGACGCTCGAGGAGATTGCCGAGGGCGTGACCAAGAAACTCAAGATCAACAAGACGCTGGCCTGCGATCAGTGCGGTGGTACGGGTGCCAAGGACTCGTCGTCCTACTCCACCTGCTCGACCTGCAACGGCTCGGGCTATGTGGTGACCATGCAGAACTCCTTCTTTGGCCGTATGCAGATGCAGTCGGTCTGCCCCACCTGTGGTGGCGAAGGTAAGGTGATCACCGAGAAGTGCTCGAAGTGTGGTGGCGAGGGTACGACACGCGGCCAGGAGGTCATTGAGATCAAGATCCCCGCCGGCGTAGGCGAGGGTATGGTGCTCACTGTCTCGGGCAAGGGTAATGCCGCCCGCCACGGTGGCGTGAATGGCGACCTGCAGGTCCTCATCGAGGAGGAGCCGCATCCCGAGCTTTTGCGTGATGGTAATGACTTGATTCACAACCTCAATATCACCGTTACCACCGCCCTTCTGGGTGGTACTGTCGAGGTGCCGACCGTCGATGGCCGTGCCAAGATCAAGATTGCCCCGGGTACGCACGCCGGCAAAGTCCTGCGCCTCGGTGGCAAGGGTCTGCCCGATGTAAACGGTTATGGCCGTGGTGATGAACTTGTGGTCGTTGACATTACCATTCCCGATCGTCTTACCAAAGAGGAGCGCAAACTCGTCGAGCAACTCGCCGAACTTCCCTCTTTCCAGAAGGCCGAGTCGGTGAAGAATCAGAATATATTTGAACGCATGAAGAACTTCTTCCGTTGATTTCGATTTTATGCGGCATATTTTGCCCTTCCTCGCTTGTCCCGAATGGGCAGTACCCATTAGTACAGCCCATCCGAGCCAACCTTCGGTCAGGTCAAAATCTGCACGCCTAAAATCAAAATCAAGGTGGGGGAGATGAGATAAAGAGATTAAGGAGATTAAAGAGATTAAGGAGATTAAAGATTCTTTAAGATCATTACTATCTTTAATTTCATTTTGAATTTTAAATTCTAAATTTTGACTTAGCCATGGGCCTGTTCTCGCCATACAAGCGGCATGCAAACCGCTTCAACTACATTCCGCGCTACTTCGATCCTCAGAAGGAGCAGCGCGAACAGCGTCGTGCCGAGTTGCGTGGTGAGCGTTCGGACGATGCCACGGAGTACACTCCCGGTAAGTATATCCGCACGCAACGTGAGGCGCGAGCTGCCAAGCGTGAGGGCGAGAATAGCCGTCAGGGTGGCTCGATCTGGAAGCCGATTCTGGGCGCGGCACTCATTCTGCTCTTTGTGGCGATGTTGTTCCCGCGTCTGGTAACTGCCTTCAGCAAGGCCAAGCAGTCGCACGCGACCGAGCAGCTGGAGTACAAGCCCCGCGAGGCAGCCTCGGCCCTCGATCAGAGCGGCATCAGCGACGTGCAGTGGCAGGCTCAGCCCATCACGGTTGTGCCGAACGACTATACCGAGTAGCCCCGCTTTAACACAACAAGAACTTTTAGAACGCATGGCCGATAGAATTCAACTCTTACCCGAGGTTGTAGCCAACCAGATTGCCGCCGGTGAGGTGGTAAACCGTCCTGCGTCGGTCGTCAAGGAGATGATGGAGAACGCGATCGATGCCGGAGCATCGTGCGTGAAGGTCAATTTCCGCGATGGTGGTAAGGAACTCATCCAGATTGTGGATGATGGTTGCGGTATGTCGGCCCTCGATGCGCGCATGGCCTTCGATCGCCATGCTACCTCGAAGATTCGCTCCGTGGAGGATATCTATCGGCTCCACACCTTCGGCTTCCGTGGTGAGGCTTTGGCCTCGATTGCGGCCGTCTCGCAGGTCGAATTGCGCACACGCCAGGCGGAGGATGAACTGGGTACGGTGACCGAGATTCACGGAGGTGCCTTCCTTTCGCAGCAACCTGTCGTATGCCCCGTGGGGTCGCAATTCTTCGTGCGCAACCTCTTCTATAATGTGCCGGCGCGTCGTCGCTTCCTGGAGAAGAGCACCACGTCGGCCAAGCAGATCAAGAGCGAATTTCAGCGCGTAGCCCTCTGTCACCCCGAGGTGGCCTTTGAGCTCTACGCCAACGATGCCCCCATCTATCAATTGCCCGTCGCCTCGCTCGCTACGCGCATCGTCGATCTGATGGGTCGCTCGATCAAACAAAACCTCCTGGAGGTGGATGCCTCGACCTCGATTGCCTCGCTCAAGGGCTACATCGGTCGTCCGGCAGCCGCCAAGCAGCGCAACCAGGAGCAATACCTTTTCGTCAATGGCCGCTACTTCAAGTCGCCCTACTTGGTGAGTGCCTTGTTGCGCGCCTACGATAAACTCATTCCGCCGACGGCTCAACCCTCCTACTTCCTCTTCCTTGAGATCGACCCCTCGCGTATCGATGTGAACATCCATCCGCAGAAGACCGAGGTGAAGTTTGCCGATGAGGAGGCCGTATGGCAGATTCTGAACGCTGCCGTACGCGAGACGCTGGCCAAGTCGGGTGTGGTGCCGATGATGGATTTCGACCAGGAGCAGAGTGTCGATATTCCCGTCATGCAGCAAGGTGCCATCTATGGCGAGCCGAGTGCGGTGCTCAACACCGATTACAACCCCTTCAGCGACAGCTATATCGATCCCTCGGCGCCCGATCCGAATCAGGATTACCGAGGCTTCGATGTGCCCTATTCGGGTGGCATGGAGCGTTCGGTGCTCTCCGACAGTGCGATGCCGATGCCCTCGTCGCGCCCTGCCTCGTTCCGTCCTGCGATGCCCTTTGCCGGTGGCGAGGAGGAGTTCGAGGATTTCCGCTCGATGGCCTCGATCCCTGCAGGTGGCGGAATCGTGATGCCTGCGATGGACCATTTGGACGAGGAGTTTGTGGAGATTGCCTCGGGTGGGGAGGAGCAGACCGCAATGGCGCTGCAGTCCAAGCCCGAATTTCGCCGACCCTTGGCGCTCGGAGGTGCGTTGGCTGTCGCGCTGACCGATAACGGCCCCCTGCTTATCGATCTGCGTCGCGCCCAGGAGCGTGTACTCTTTGAATCCTATCGTGCGATGACCCGCACGACGCATGGTGTGAGCCAGCAGTTGCTCTTTGCCGAGGAGCTTCTCTTCTCGAAGGAGGAGTACGCTTTACTGGTGGAGCATGAGGTGGAGTTGGCCTCGTTGGGTTTCGACCTGCGTTTCGAGGCTAAGGAGCGCGTGCTGGTGCAGGGCCTGCCGGCCGAGATGGCGGTCGAAGAGCTCGAATCGGTGCTCTACGAACTGCTGACGCTCTTTGGCGAGCCTGGGTTGTCGCGCGAGCGTTGTGGCGAGCGCACGGCCATGGTCTTGGCCACAAGTGGTGCGCGCCGGATGGCCACCATGCCCTCCGAGGAGCAACTCAAAGCCCTCTTGGAGCAACTCGCTGAGGTTGAGAACTACAGTTTTTCGCCCTCCGGAAAGCCGATTGTGGCCCCCTTGCAGGTCGAGTAGCTGCGAACCAAACTACTTTAAATTAAAGAACGATTATCGATGAATCCCTATTCGACGACACCGCCGGTTGTTAAGAACCTGCTTATCATCAATATCCTGGCCTACATGGCCGTCAAACTGCTGCCTATTGGTGGGGAGCTGAGCCAATGGTTTACCCTCTCGCTGGGTGCCCCCTGGTTCCATACCTATCAATATATAACCTACATGTTCCTGCATGCCAACCTCGAGCACCTCTTCTTCAACATGTTTGCGCTCTGGATGTTCGGTCGCACGCTCGAATATGAGTTGGGCTCGCAACGATTCCTTGTCTACTACCTGGCCTGTGGCATCGGTGCTGCGCTGGTGCAGTATGGTGTTGCGTTCCTTATGGGCGAGCTCCCGATCTTCCTGGTGGGTGCGTCGGGTGCTGTGATGGGTCTGCTGCTTGCCTTTGGTGTGATGCATCCCAATGCGACGATCATGCTCCTCATTCCGCCCATTCCGATGAAGGCCAAGTGGTTTGTGATCATCTACGCCGTCATCGAGCTCTTCCTCGGTTGGCGTGGTGTGGGTCAGGTGGCTCACTTTGCCCATGTGGGCGGTATGTTGTGGGGCTGGGCACTGCTCTACTACTGGAAAAAGCGCGGCGAAATCTATTACTAATCAGGCAACAAAGCGATGGCCAAGAACGATAACTATTATACCGATTACGGCGGCAGTTCGGGTGCGAAGCGTCCGAGCCTGGTGATGTTGCTTGTCGATATGGTGCTGACGCTCCTGTCGGTTGCCCTCTTTGTGATGCTCTTAACGGCGCTTGTCGTTCCGCGCATTGATCCCGAATACACCTGGGCACTCCCGATGTTGGGCCTCATAGCCCCCTGGCTCTATCTGCTGACACTCCTCATGGCCCTCTATTGGATTGTGCGTTGGCGTCTGAAGCGTGCCGCCTTTATGGGCTTGGCCTGCCTCATCGGACTCTTCTCCGTGTCGCTCTTCTGGCGTCCCGATGCCCATCGCAAGGAGTTGCAACGCAAGTATGACAAGAACTTCAACTACGGCCGTTCGGCCTTCTCGGTTCTCTCGTACAATGTACGCTTCTTCTACGACGATGCGGGCGAAAGCTCGGCCGACAGCGTTGCCGCCTTCCTCGAGCGAACGAATCCCGATATTATCTGCCTGCAGGAGTATTACCCCGACCTGGCATCGCGCTCTGAGCGTCTGATGCGTCTTGTCGAGGAGTACAACTGCGTGCAATTCGATACCGAAGAGAGCCTCTGGCATCGACAGGCCATCCTCTCGCGCTACCGCGTGTTGCGTTCGGGTGTGATTATGCGCCCCACGAAGTCGATCTGGGCCGATCTGCTGATTCGTGAAGATACGGTGCGAGTGGTGAATAACCACCTGCAGTCGACCGGCATCACGGAGCTCGACAGCGAGTACCTGACCGGTCACGCCTACCTGCTCGATACGGCTCGCGAAGAGAAGCTGCGCAGCATTGTAAGTCGCTTCCACGAGAATTGCGTGACGCGTGCCGACGAGGCCGATACGATTCGCGTTCACCTCGATTCGCTTGCTCCGCGCCTCAAGATCATGTGTGGCGACTTCAACGACACCCCCTTCTCGTACACCTATCGTTCTTTGGCACGCGGTTTGAACGATGCCTTCTCGGAGGCGGGCGAGGGGTATTCGTACACCTTCCGCGGCTTCTTCGACGCCCTGCGTATCGACTATGTATTCTCGTCGGATGAGTTCGAGACGCTCTCCTACGAGGTGCCGAAGGTGCCCTATTCGGACCACCTTCCGGTTTTGGTGCGCCTCAAAAAACAGGAATAACATAACCTAAACCTATAAAAACGAAACGCTATGATTTTAGATTCGATTAAGAACTGCGCGGCCTACTACGCACTCTCGCCGCGTATTGAGAAGGCTTTCAAACTCTTCGCTGAGGTAGATTGGACGAAGGCCGAGACCGGTAAGATGGAGCTCGATGGCAAGGAGATCTTTGCCAACGTGCAGGAGCGCGCCCTG
>JAEIGA010009615.1_pt1 | contig 14640 bp, 10 predicted proteins | sample 9270691 | NCBI WGS metagenome assembly JAEIGA01 (sample SAMN17057246, study PRJNA624740) | gut metagenome | biome: biome; isolation source: fecal sample | host: Bos grunniens | place: China: Xizang | collected 2019 | reverse complement strand
TTTTGCAAAAAAAAGAGAAAGTCCTGCTTGTTTTTGTATCCCTTTATGTATATTTGCGCTACGCGTGAATGTATGTTACGCTTGTTGTATGATATTGTAACAGGTGCCTCAGGCTTAACCTGTGTGCAACCAAAGAGATGTTTATCTCCAAACCAAGTATAATATTTTATCCCGATTATGAATAGAAAAAGTTTTCTTCTACAGTTGTTGCTGTTGATGATGCCATTGCTTCTGTTTGCTCAGGAGCAGGTAAAATTTGCATGTATTGGCAATAGTGTGACATATGGTTACGGACACAAGGAACGTGAAGTTACCGCCTATCCTGTGCGTCTCTCCCAAATGTTGGGTGATGGCTTCGAAGTTCGTAATTTCGGGCATTCGGGTGCAACGCTGCTCAATAAGGGTCATCGCCCTTATACCCGGCAAGAGGTATACAGACAGCTTATGGAATTTGCTCCCGATTATGCGGTCATTCATTTGGGATTGAATGATACTGACCCTCGTAACTGGCCAAACTATCGCGATGAATTCATTCCCGATTATCTCTCTCTTATCGATACTCTTCGTTCATTGAATAAGGATGTTAAAATATGGGTGTGTCGCATGACGCCTATTTTCAATTGGCATCATCGTTTCAAATCGGGCACAAGAGACTGGTACTGGCAGATACAAGAGGCTATAGAAAAGGTTGCCAAGAGAGCAGATGTGGGACTTATAGATTTGAACGCTCCTCTGTATTCGCGTCCCGATCTCTTTGCCGATGCTCTTCACCCCGACCCCGAAGGTGCCATGATAATTGCCAAGACTGTCTATTCGGCAGTTACGGGCAACTATGGCGGTCTTTCAATGCCCGAAATATATGGCAGTGGCATGGTGATACAGCGCGGTGTTCCTTTCGTTCTCAAGGGAACTGCCAATGCCGGTGCAAAGGTAAAGGCAACATTGGGCAAGATGACAAGGAAAACAGTTGCTGCAGCGGATGGTTCGTGGAGTGTAACATTCGATGCTATGCAACCCGGAAAACCGCTTGAACTGACTGTAAAAAGCGAGGATGAAAAGATTGTCTTTGATGATATTCTTGTGGGCGAGGTGTGGCTCTGCTCGGGCCAGTCTAATATGGCATGGCTGTTGGGTAACTCAAACGGTGCCGAGGAGTTCCTCGCTAAAGCAGAGAGCAAGAATATTCGTCTTTACGATATGAAACCACGTGTGGTGACCGATGATGTCATGTGGGATTCAACCGAACTCGTACGTCTCAACAGTCACGACTACTATATTCCTACAAAGTGGCAAAAAATGAATAAAGAGAATGCCGCAGCATTCTCGGCAATTGCTTCGCATTTCGGTGCCATGCTTGCCGACTCGTTGGATGTTCCTGTAGGTCTTATCTGTAACGCGGTTGGAGGTGCCCCCATTGAGGCGTATATCGACCGCAAGACAATGGAACACCATAATGTGCTGGTAGATATTCTCATGAACTGGAAACGTAACGACTTTGTTCAGGATTGGGTGCGCGGGCGTGCCGAAAAGAATATCAAGAACAGTAGCAACCCATTGCAGCGTCACCCTTACGAACCATGTTATCTCTTCGAGGCAGGTATATCCCCAATAGCCTCTTATCCTATCAAGGGTGTGATATGGTATCAGGGAGAATCCAATGCCCACAACGTGGAGCTATATGCAGTGCAGTTCCCTGTACTTGTGGATAGCTGGCGTAGGGCTTGGGGCAATGATGACATGCCATTCCATTTTGTGCAGCTGTCGAGCATAAACCGTCCTTCGTGGCCCCATTTCCGCGATGTTCAGCGTTGTTTCGTAAGCACTATAGACAATTGTCACATGGCGGTGTCAAGTGATAAAGGCGACCCTGTTGATGTTCATCCGCGCGATAAGAAGCCTATAGGAGAGCGTCTTGCACGCATTGCATTATACTATGACTATGACTTCAAACATATTGTTCCCGAAGGACCTGCAGTGCAATATGCAAAAGAGAGTTCGGGTCTTGTGAACATCTGCTTCGAGAATGGTGATGGAATGCACACATCTGACGGCAAGGAGTTGCGTGGCTTTGAGCTGGCCGACGAGTCGGATATCTTCTATGCTGCCGATAATGTGTCAATCGAAGGCAATGTCATAAAGCTATCATCGGAAAAGGTGAAGACCCCTGTCAAGGTGCGTTACGCTTGGCAGCCTTATACAACTGCCAATCTTGTAAATGGTGAAGAACTCCCTGCAAGTACATTCGTGATAGAGATAAGCAAGTGATATCATCTGTATAAATGTAATTCTGCCATATGAAAAAGAATCTATTATTGAGTGCATGTCTGGTTACGCTATTCTTCTTGTCGGCGACAGCACAGGTAAAGTGTGAATGGGGTAATATCGATACACGTTACGCCGTTGAAAAGGGCGTTGTGATTAAGACAAAGGGTGTAAGCAGTGCTACAGCATGGCGTGGCGAAAGAGTGAATTTTCAGTTGCTCGTCCGAAACAGTGGTGCCGATTCACAGGTTACATATAGCTTTACTGCTCCCAGATGCGGCAAGAGTGTTATCCCGGTAGAGAATGTTGTCGGAGGCTTTGTTCAGCCGGTCATTACCGACAAGTTTACAGGTTGCGGTTACCACGATGTCGAAGCCAACGGTTGTAACCTGTCGGCCGACCGTATATGTGGCGATGCCACCACTCTTCTCGAGTCGAACACTGCACGCGGTCTGTGGCTCACTGTTCAGGTGCCTCAGGATGTAAAGGCCGGTACATATAAAGGAGGTGTAACGGTTACGGCCGACGGCAAGTCAAAGACATACAATTATACTATAAATGTACTGAATAGAGTGTTGCCTCAGCCTGCCGAGTGGCGTTTCCATCTCGACTTGTGGCAGAATCCTTATGCTGTGGCGCGTGTTCATAATGTAGACCTCTGGTCGCCCGAACATTTCGAGGTGTTGCGTCCTTATATGCTCAAGCTTGCTGCTGCAGGACAGAAGGTAATTACAGCAACCCTTACACACAAGCCATGGAACGGACAGACCTACGATCCTTTTGGCAGTATGGTGACATGGGTGAAGAAAGCAGATGGCAGCTGGTGGTATGATTTTACAATATTCGACAAGTGGGTCGAGTTTATGATGGATTGTGGAATTGATAAGGAGATTACCTGTTTCTCTATGATTCCATGGCAGCTTTCGTTCCGTTACTACGATCAGGCAAGCGACTCGCATAAAGAGATAAAATGCGCTCCCGGCGAGGATGCTTATGCCGAATTCTGGGGTGGCATGCTAAAGGCTTTCTCTCAGCATCTGAAAGAGAAGGGTTGGTTCGAAAAGACATTTATATCAATGGACGAGCGCAGTCTCGAGCAGATGACTGCTGCGATAAAGGTTATTAAGACATACGCGCCGGGTATGAAAATATCGATGGCCGGTCTGTATCACCCCGAGATAGAAGCCGATATTACCGATTACTGTCTTGATATAGAGAACTATAAGTCATACACTCCCGAACTGCTGGCACGCCGTCGCAGCGAGGGCAAGATATCTACCTATTATACCTGCTGCTCGGCCGAGTATCCCAACCTCTTTACATTCACCGACCCTGCAGATGCCGAGTTCATCGCGTTGGAGGCACTTGTACGCGACCTTGACGGGTATCTGCGTTGGGCATATAACAGTTGGACAGCCGAGCCCGAGAAGGATTCACGCTTTACAGCATGGCCTGCAGGTGATACCTATGTGATTTATCCTTTCAGTATAAGTTCAGTGCGCTGGGAACGTCTTGTGCAAGGAATTCAGCAGTTCGAGAAATATAAGATTCTGCTCGATGAAGCGCAGAGTAAAGGCGATAAGGCAAAAGTTGCCCGTCTGAAAAAGATTTTGGATAAGGTGGATATATCGCGCATTGCAGCCGAAAGTGAAAAAATGGTAAAGGAGTTCCGTGACGGACTCAACAGAATGTAACATGTTAAATACGGTAATAAGGATTGCGCGACGCGCAATCCTTATTATTTTGCAGTAGTCATTCCCAACTATTAATATTATCTAAATAGAGTTATTTTTCTTGTTTAATATGTGATGCTCGCTCTACTTTTATTAAGTTTGCAAAAGTTTTGCGAACATATGCGTCCTTGCATAAATAAAACATTGATGAAAAAATACATTCTATATATAATACTTTCATTCCTGACTCTTTTTGCGTATGCCGAAGGCAAGGTCTATTCGGTAGAGGATGTGCCTATGGTACATCTGCACGACAGGACACGCTATGTAAGTAACCCCGACAAAATATTGTCATCAGCATCGGTTGCTACCATTGACAGCATGCTCTATCTGCTCGAAGAGAATACCGGCATACAGACTGTCGTGGCAGTGTTGGGTGATATTGAGGGTGGCGATTGTTTCGATTTTGCCCATAGTCTTGGTCAGAAGAACGGTGTAGGACAAAAGGGTAGGGATAACGGTCTTGTCGTACTGCTGTCAACCGGGGAACGTTGTGTGCAGTTTGCAGTAGGGTATGGTCTTGAGGGTGTGTTACCCGATGCTCTGTGCAAACGTATACAGCAAAAATACATGGTGGAACATTTTGGCAGTGACAATTGGGATAAAGGTATGGTAGAGGGTGTGCGTGCAATATGTGGTTTTCTCGATGGCTCAATGGAACGGTCAGAGGTGGAGGAGGACGATACTGCTATCATTATCTTCCTGATAATAGTAATCTTTGCAGGAATGGTTGTGATGGCTATAGCTGTGTGGATGTCGAGCCGTTGTCCCAAATGCAGGAAACATAAACTGAAACGTGTCAGCGAATATGTTGTGTCGCGTGCAAATGGATATATTACAACAGAGCAGACTATAAGATGTGAAAACTGTGGGCACATTTTTAAAAGATCGGTGAAATCGGCCGACCCCAACTACAGAGGCCCCCGTGGCGGTGGAATGATTATAGGTGGTGGAGGAATCGGTCGAGGAGGCGGATTCAGCGGCGGCAGCTTTGGTGGAGGTAGTTTCGGCGGTGGCGGTGCCGGCAGCCGTTTTTAGTATAAAAATAAGGTAATAATTTAAAAAGAGAATAATATGAAAAGAACAACTATTGTAGCAATTGTGATAATTGCTGTTATTGCTATCTGGGCTGTTTCGGCATATAATGGTTTGGTAAAGGCCGATGAGGCGGTGTCAACAGCATGGAGCAATGTCGAGAACCAGTATCAGCGCCGTGCCGACCTTATCCCCAATCTTGTGAATACTGTCAAGGGATATGCGGCACACGAGAACGAGACCCTTATGGCTGTAACGAATGCCCGTTCACAGGCTACAGCGGTGAGTGTCAATGCCGAAGATCTCACAGCCGAGTCGTTGCAGAAGTATCAGAAGGCGCAAGGCGAGGTAGGTGCTGCACTCGGCCGACTATTGGCAATCAGTGAGTCTTATCCCGACCTTAAAGCCAATGAGAACTTCCGCGAACTTCAGGCGCAGCTCGAGGGTACCGAGAACCGTATAAGTGTCGAGCGCAGGAATTTCAACGATGCTGTGCGCTCATTCAATACCTCGATACGAACATTCCCGCGCAGTTTGATAGCTTCAATGTCCGGGTTCGAAAAACGTCCATATTTCGAGGCTGCAGAGGGAACGTCAACAGCTCCCGAGGTTCAGTTCTGATACTTTGTGATTCCGTAATGGAGTTTGGGCAAGGTATATAATCCTTACTCACAATTGTAATACATTTTATTATTATGGAAATAACATCAACTATAAAATATATTGGAGTGCACGATGATGATATCGACCTCTTCGAGGGACAATACCGGGTGCCGAATGGAATATCCTATAATTCGTATGTTGTAACAGATGAGAAAATTGCAATAATAGATACTGCAGATGCACGAAAAAAGGATGAGTGGTGGCAATCGCTGTTGTTGGCATTGGATGGACGCACGCCCGATTATTTGGTTATTTTGCACATGGAGCCCGACCATTCGTCGCTTGTTGCCGAAGTAATGGAGCGTTTCCCTTCGTTGAAGGTAGTAACATCAGCAATAGCTCTCAGAATGTTGCCCCAGTTTTTCGACGGGATTGATTTCAGTGGGTGTACAATAGCTGTAAAAGAGGGTGACACATTGTCGCTTGGCGGTAGAGAACTTGCATTTGTGGCAGCGCCAATGGTACATTGGCCCGAGGTTATGGTATGCTACGACAGTAAAGAGCACGTGTTGTTCTCGGCAGATGCCTTTGGTACATTCGGAGGTATCAATGATTATGAGAGCTGGAACGATGAGGCTCGCCGTTACTATCTGAATATCTGTGGTAAGTATGGACAGCAGGTTCAGGCATTGCTTAAAAAAGCTGCTGCTCTGCAGATAGATATGATATGCCCCCTTCATGGCCCTGTGCTGAAGCACGATTTGGCCCGTTATATCTCTCTTTATGATACATGGAGCAGTTACACACCCGAGTGTGAGGGCGTATTTGTGGCCTATGCCTCAATTTATGGAGGAACGGCTGCTGCTGCCCTATATGTTGCCGAGGAGTTGCGTGCAGCAGGGGCTGATGTCATTATAAGTGACTTGTGCCGTTGTGATATGTCACAGGCGCTTGCCGACGCCTTCCGTATGGGCCGCATGGTTGTAGCGGCATCTTCTTACGATGCAGGATTGTTCCCTCCTATGCACGATTTCTTGTATCATTTGAAAATTAAGAACTTCCAGAACCGACGTGTGGCAATTCTTGAAAACGGCTCGTGGGCACCTACTGCAGGTAAGGTGATGCGTGCAATGCTTGACGAGATGAAGAGTATTGATGTGGTTGACCCTGTTGTCACTATAAAGTCGCGCATGAAAGAGTCTGATAAGGCTGCAATAAAAGAGATGGTGTCTGAATTGCTTAGATAGTTATCATAAAAAAATGGAGCTTACAGGCTCCATTTTTTTATATATCTGTCATGTTCTGTTTTTTATCAGTTCGTAGGCTATGCGGCAGTTGCAGCAGTTGCTTTTGTCACAATAGCCCTTTTGCAGTTGGATAAGTGCCTGTGAGTCGGCTGCGCAAGTAGGCGTAATTCCTCTCTGTCGCCATTTGCGTATTATGCCGTTCTCTTCACTGCCAAGGTTGTGCATAAAATCTTCGGCTTTGCTGCACAATGTGATGTCGTGCCGGTGCTTCCCGTAAGTATACAGTATAGGCGCTATTGTATTTATTATGAGCAGGTTTATCTGCTCGTTACGCATCGGTGCCACTCCTGTGATGCGTGTGCCACCGAAATGAAGGTGGTCCGCCAATATCCTTCGGGCTGTATCTGCAAGAGGTTGCGCAGTTCGTCGAGTGTTTCGCACGATGCAATCCTTGAGACCGATATGCGGTTGTTGCAATAAAGCGATGCCAGCCTTGCTATGCGTATGTGGGGTGTGTTGTTGAATCTGTTCCAAATATTGTGGTCGGTTGATTTCAGATTGAATTTTGCTTTCAGAAACTTATATTCCTGTACAAGCTTGTTGTAGTGTGCCTCTTTTAATGCAAATTGCCGGTAGTGTTCGGGTATGCTTGCTTGCTCAAGCAGTCCGGCCTGTCCGAAAAAGATGGCCTCTATCTGTTCTATGCTATTGTGGTGCTTGCCTAATGCGTTGAAGTCCAGTTGTTCACCCCACTCTTCAAATATGTTGCTTTGTATACCGAAACCGAAATTCCTAATCAACAGTTTGAAGAGGGTCTCGTCCCATTTCTTGTTACACTGCTCGAATGTTCTATGTATGCGCTCTGCTTTATCTTCGATGCGCTCTATCAGAAGACGCGACATGAAGGTGTGTATGTGCAGGGTGTCAATGCTGTTTACTTCGTTATAGCACACTTCCCGGAATCTGCCGTTTGTTATATCCTCGCAGCTCTCTAAAATGCCTGATGCTATGCCGATATTAAAATGCATAGTCTTGGGCTCTTCGGAACTGTTTTCGGCCTGCAATGCAATATGCAGTGTAGCCTCTTTTCCTTTTCGTTCAAGACTCAACATTGCATCGCCTATGTGTATTACTTCACCTTCCTTAATGGCTGCGTTACGGTAGGTGTTCCTCTTTTCATTGCTCTTTTCTCCTATGGATACAATTTGCAAGGTGCTTTTCTCCTTCCGGGGCGACTTACCGGAAAGTTTGTTCTCCCAGATGAATTCTACTGTTGTCAGCATACTTTTTTTGTTGCATAATATAATACGAACAGGCCGAAAGTGTTATTTTCGGCCTGTTTTATACGTTGTATTTAACATTATTTCACAAAAGATGTGTTATTTCTTTTCTGTGGGATAGCTTATTCTTGTGTGGTATATTGCCTTTAGTCGTTCCTTGAAAGTCGACTTTATAATCTCAATATCGCGGAATGTCAATGGGCTTTGGTTGAGCTCGCCGCTATCCAGTTTCATCGATACCATATTCTCGACGAGATTGTCAATATTCTCGGCTGTATACTCTTTTATACTGTGCGACGCAGCCTCTACGCAGTCGGCAAGCATAAGTATTGCCTGTTCGCGTGTCGAAGGCTTTGGGCCGGGATATGTGAATATGCTTTCGTCAAACTCCTCGCCGGGGTGCGCGTTTTTGTATGTAATATAGAAATATCCGGCTTTTGAAACTCCATGATGGGTGGTGATGAAGTTCTTTATAGAGCGTGGCAAGTGGTGCTTTTCGGCAAGTGCCAAGCCGTCCGTTACATGCTTGATTATTATCCTTGCACTCTCTTCGGGTGGAAGCTCATCGTGAGGGTTCTTTCCTCCGCTCTGATTCTCGGTGAAGTAGATGGGGTTTAATGTCTTACCTATATCATGGAACAATGCTCCTGTTCTTACTTCGAGGCTGTTCGCTCCAATGTTGCGTGCTGCGTCGGCTGCAAGGTTGCCTACCTGCATGGAGTGCTGGAATGTGCCGGGTGCCTCCTGTGAGAGTTTGCGCAATAGTTCGCTGTTTATGTTGGAAATCTCTATGAGCGTTACGTTTGATACAAAGCCGAAGAGTTTCTCTACAATGAACATGAGCGGATAGGCAAACAGCAGCAGTATGGCGTTTATTGTAAAATAGATGTATGTTACAAAATTTATCTTGCTGATATCGTTCTCTATGATAATCTCGTAGCAAAAGTAAGACAATGCGTATGTGAGGAATACAAAGAGTACGCATCGGAACATCTGTGAACGGGAAGAGAGCTCGCGCATGCAAAGCATGGCTACAAATCCGGCCGGTATCTGCATAAGTACAAATTCATAAGGCGAATTCAGCATTATCGAGCATACGATTATGCTTATGGTGTGTGTGACGAATGCTGTTCGGCTGCTGGTGAACAGTGATAGCAGCATAGGAATTATGGCAAAGGGTACCATTGCCACATTGCCGGTGTGGTTCTGCATCATGAGGCCTACTATTATGGGGAATGTAGTGCCGAGCAGCATTACAAGCAAAAAGCGGTTGTTGCTGTTTGCCACCTCGTTGGCATATGTGTATATATACGCCAAAAGAAGTGTGAAACAGATTGTAACAAATATTATCTGTCCCAGCAGAATAAGTGTTGTCTTTTTGTTGTTGTTAGTTCTTTTCTCTATTTCGTAGTTATATGACTGCAGAATCTGATAGGTCTTGTAGTCGACAATCTCGCCGCGGCTGATAATCTTTTGTCCTTTCTGCACTATGCCATCACTGGTAGAGAGTTCTTCGAGTTCTTGGTCCAACGAATTCTGCGACAGCTCTGCATCGTATCTTATGTTTGGTTTTATGAGCTCTTCGAGTCTCAGGCTATGCTGTATCTCTTTAGGCAGTGTATCTCCGAATATCAGTTTCTTGTAGGCACTTGTTGTCTTAAGAAGGTTGTCGGCCGATTCTGTTGACGAAACATTGTTTATTATGAGTTTTATGTTTCGGCTCTTGTTGGAAGAGGCTTTCTCCAGATCTTCGCTCGAAATAACTCCTTGTTCGTATATGGCTTTAAGTCTGTTCCTGTACTCGGTGTAGTTCTCTTTTGGAATAGAGTACATGCTGCCATGAAATCTGGTACGCAGCATTGCAAGCACATTGTTTACGACTGTGGTATCTTTTACAAAATATGGTGCAAAGTGGTTGCGTATGCTGTCCTGCTCGGCTTTTATCTGCTCGGCACTTTTGTATATCGGGAAGTCGAAATTTGCCATCAACTGTCCATAGCTCCATGGCGTGTTTATATCGAACTGGTAGTTGAATACCTTGTCGCGTGGCATAAAGTAGACAATTAGAACAATGCACAGTATGCTTGTAAGTATCTGATGAGTAGTACGGAACTTCTTGCCGAAGAAACCTTTTATGCTTTTTCTCATAATTATTATACTGTTGTTGTGATAAACAATTCTCAAATGTAGTAAAAACTTTTAAATAATAATGCTTTTGTAAGTGAAACAAATGTAGTTGCCACACAATTATATATCTTTTGTTGTTTTTTAATTTTTTATATTATCTTTGTAGCTGATAATTGTTAAAAATAGGGTATTGTGCCCTCTTTGTACAGCTGCATGTTCGTAAATGTTGTCAGATGTTTGATAATGTGCTGTATAAGTGTAATTTGAAAATAATATTTTATGGCAGATAGAAAAGTCAGAGTGCGCTTTGCGCCCAGTCCTACAGGTCCTTTGCATATCGGTGGTGTCAGAACCGCATTGTATAATTATCTCTTTGCGCGCCAGCATGGCGGTGATCTTATTTTCCGTATAGAAGATACTGATTCCAATCGCTTTGTCGAGGGTGCCGAGGAGTATATTCTCGAGTCGTTCCGTTGGTTGGGAATACAATTCGACGAGGGTGTTACCTTTGGTGGCGATTGTGGCCCTTACCGTCAGTCGGAGCGTCGTGACATCTATAAGAAGTATGTAAAGGTTCTGCTCGATGCCGGTAAGGCATACATGGCTTTCGATACCCCCGAGGAACTTGATAAAAAACGTGCCGAGATTGATAATTTCCAGTACGATGCGTCTACCCGCATGCAGATGCGCAACTCTTTGTCTCTTTCCGAGGAAGAGGTTCAGTCTCTGCTTGCAAGCGGCCACCAGTATGTAGTACGTTTCAAAGTGGAGCCGGGCGAAAAGGTTATAGTAAATGACCTCATACGTGGTGTTGTTACAATAGACTCTTCTATCCTCGACGATAAAGTACTCTATAAATCGGCTGATGAACTTCCTACATATCACCTTGCCAATATTGTGGACGACCATCTTATGGATGTATCGCATGTTATCCGTGGCGAGGAGTGGCTGCCTTCGGCACCTTTGCATGTATTACTCTATCGTGCTTTCGGTTGGGAGGATACCATGCCTCAGTTTGCTCACCTCTCGTTGTTGCTTAAACCCGAAGGTAACGGTAAACTGAGTAAGCGCGATGGCGACCGTTTGGGATTCCCCGTATTCCCTCTTGAGTGGCACGACCCCAAGAGCGGTGCAGTCTCTTCGGGATTCCGCGAGTCGGATTATTTGCCCGAGGCTGTTATAAACTTCCTTGCTTTGCTGGGATGGAATCCCGGTGACGATGTCGAGCTCATGTCAATGGACGACCTCATTGCAAAATTCGACTTGTCAAAATGTAGCAAGGCCGGTGCGCGCTTCGATTATAAGAAGATGGTATGGTTCAATCACGAGTATATCCTGCGCAAGTCAGATAAGGAGATTGCCGAAATATTTATGCCCGTAGTGAAGGAGCACGGCGTTGATACAGATATGGAGCTGCTCGAGAAGATTGTTTCATTGATGAAGGGACGTGTGAACTTTGTACATGAGCTTTGGGATGCATGCAGCTTCTATTTTGTGGCTCCTGCCGAGTACGATGAAAAAACTGCAAAGAAACGCTGGAAGGCCGATTCTGCTCAGAAAATGACTGAGTTGGCTGCGTTGCTCGAGAGTCTCGACGATTTCTCTATCGAAAATCAGGACAAGGCTGTTCATGCATGGATTGAAGAGAAGGGTTATGGAATGGGCGAGATTATGAATGCTTTCCGCCTTGCGCTTGTCGGTGAGGGCAAGGGTCCCCAGATGTTCGACATCTCGGGTCTGATTGGAAAGGAAGAGACATTGGCACGTCTCCGTAGAGCAGTTTCTGTTTTAGGATAATATAATATGTATACATTAGGAATCTACATATACATAGCATTAGTCAAGCTTGCAGCTTTCTTTGGATATAAGAAAGCAAAGTTGATGCTGAACGGACATAAAGAGACTTTTGCGAAGCTCAAGAGCGGCATGCGCGAAGGAACCGAGTATATTTGGTTTCATGTGTCGTCGCTGGGCGAGTTTGAGCAGGGCCGTCCTCTTATGGAATGGATAAAGGCAAACCATCCGCAATATGGTATTGTGCTTACTTTCTTCTCTCCTTCGGGATACGAGTCGGCCAAGAAGTATCAATTTGCAGATATAATCTGTTATCTGCCGTTTGATACCAAGTTCAATGCAAAGCGTCTTGTGTCGCTGCTCAAGCCCAAGATGGCGTTCTTTGTCAAGTATGAGTTTTGGATGAATTGCCTTAAGGCGTTGAAGAAGAACAATGTTCCGGTGTACAGCGTTTCATCCATTTTCCGTAAGAAACAGGTTTTCTTCCGTCCTTGGGGATTCTCGTATCGCAATGCGTTGCGCTGTTTCAACCATTTCTTTGTGCAGAATGAGGAGTCCAAGGCCCTGTTGGCGTCGATTGGCGTGAATGATGTCACTGTAGTTGGTGACACACGCTTCGACAGGGTTGCAAAGATACAGGAACTGGCACGACAACTCCCGTTGGTCGAGGCTTTTGTCGAGGGCGAACGTCGCGTCTTTGTTGTCGGCAGTTCATGGGGAGCAGACGAAGAGGTGTATCTTCCTTATTTCAACAAACATCAGAACTGGAAGCTTATCATAGCCTCGCATGAGGTTAACGATGAGCGTGTGAAGAGCATCGAGCAAAAGGTGAAGGGTGTTTGCGTAAGGTATACAAAGGCTACCATCGATGAGGTAAGGGCTGCCGATTGTCTTATTGTAGACTGCTTTGGATTGCTGTCGTCGATTTATCGTTACGGTGATGTCGCGTATGTGGGTGGCGGTTTTGGTGTAGGAATACACAATATATTGGAGGCTGCTGTCTATGGTATGCCTGTTTTCTTCGGTCCGAATAATGCGAAGTTCCAAGAGGCGCAGCATCTTAAGGCTTGTGGTGGTGGTGTAGAGATATGCGGTGCTTCCGATTTTGATAAAAAGATGTCGGCGCTCGACACCAATCAGCAATCGCTGAAAATGGCAGGCGAGGCTGCCGGAAATTATGTATCGAAGAATTCAGGCGCTTCGTATAAGATTCTCTCTACATTGAAATTCTGATATAAAAAGCAAAGGATGTGAAAAGTGGGCAGTTATATCCTTTTTTTATAAATTTGCCCTTGTGATATAAGAAACTACAGTTTTAACCTTTTAAATATTAAAGAATATGCAATTTCTAACAGACGAAAAATTGGTTATCGTAGGTGCAGCCGGTATGATTGGTTCAAACATGGCACAGTCGGCACTTATGATGGGTTTGACAACAAACTTGTGTCTTTACGATGTATTCTCTCCCGAAGGTGTTGCTGAGGAGATGCGTCAGAGTGGTTTCGACGAGGTTAACATCACCGCTACTACAGATGTTGCCGAGGCATTCAAAGATGCAAAATATATCATCTCTTCAGGTGGTGCTCCTCGTAAGGAGGGTATGACTCGTGAGGATCTTCTTGCAGGTAACTGTAAGATTGCCGAGGAGCTTGGTAAGAATATCAAGACTTACTGCCCCGATGTTAAGCATGTTGTTATCATCTTCAACCCTGCCGACTTGACAGGTTTGGTAACATTGCTTTACTCTGGTTTGAAGCCCGGTCAGGTTACTACACTCGCCGGTCTCGACTCAACACGTTTGCAGAGCGCTCTTGCCAAGAAGTTCGGTGTAAAGCAGAACGAGGTTACAGGTTGTGCTACATACGGTGGCCATGGCGAGCAGATGGCAGTTTTCGGAAGCGCAGTTAAGATTGCCGGCAAGCCTCTTACCGAATATATCGGTACAGCTGAGTTCCCCGAGGAGGAGTGGGAGCAGATGAAGAAGGATGTAACACAGGGTGGTGCAGCAATCATCAAGTTGCGTGGCCGTTCATCATTCCAGAGCCCCTCTTATCTCTCTGTTGAGATGATTCGCTCGGTTATGGGTGGCGAGAAATTCCGTTATCCTGCAGGTACATACGTGTCAAACGAGAAGTACAACCACATTATGATGGCTATGGATACTGTTCTCGACGCTAACGGTTGCTCATACAAGATGCCTGTCGGTACTGAGGAGGAGATTGCAAAACTCGATGCAAGCTACGCTCACCTTTGCAAGATGCGCGACGAACTCGTTACTTTGAATATTGTTCCTGCAATTGAGGAGTGGAGCAGCATTAATCCTAATCTTTAATCATTATAATAAGGTTACATAAGGAATGGCGGCGTCTGTCGCCATTCTTTTTTTGTGATAATCCAAACTTTTGCCCCTTTGTTGCAAAAAACGGTACGAAAGTTTTGTCATTTAAGAAAAAGTTTCTACTTTTGCGCTGCATTTTGTCTAAAGTGAAAATAATATAAACTAAATAATTAAATAGGAAATGATTGTAGTACCTGTTAAAGAGGGCGAGAACATTGAGA
>JAEIGA010009614.1_pt1 | contig 14642 bp, 12 predicted proteins | sample 9270691 | NCBI WGS metagenome assembly JAEIGA01 (sample SAMN17057246, study PRJNA624740) | gut metagenome | biome: biome; isolation source: fecal sample | host: Bos grunniens | place: China: Xizang | collected 2019 | reverse complement strand
TCTCGGAGCGGACGTTATTGTAACAGAAGTAGATCCAATTAGAGCATTGGAAGCAAGAATGGATGGATACAGAGTAATGCCAATCCGTGAAGCAGTAAAAGTATCCGATTTGATTGTTACAGTAACCGGTAATGCGGACATCGTCTCAGGAGACGACTTCAAATACATGAAAGACGGATGTATGCTTGCAAACTCAGGACACTTCAATGTAGAAATCAATAGACCTGACCTTGAAGCTATTTCAACTGATGTTAAAGAAGTGCGTGAAAGTATTGAAGAGTTCACTACAAAAGATGGCCGTAAAATTTACCTTTTAGCTGATGGCCGTTTGGTTAACTTGTCAGCTGCGCGTGGACAAGGACATCCTGCTGAAATCATGGATATGAGTTTTGCCGTACAGGCTTTATCTGCAAAACACATTCTCGAAAACGATTTGCCTGTTGGCGTAACAAAAGCGCCTGATGAAATCGATTACAATGTAGCAACAATGAAATTGAAAGCTATGGGAATCGAAATCGACTCATTGACCGACAAACAAAAAGCATACATGTCAAATTGGCAAGAAGGAACATAAATTTCCTTCAATTCTTATTTTTTTTATGTCTTATTTCAGATACATCGACAATGGCAAGGGACCGACCAAACTGTTCATTGGTGGAGTTCATGGAAATGAGGGTGCAACTTCTTTAAGGTTCATTAATAGGATTGATGAAGAGGATTTATCGCCAGGCCAATTCTATTTTTACAATTTTGACAGGACGGATTATATTTCAACTATCAAAAAGGAATATTATGAATCTGAAATAGGTTTAAAGATTTTGGATTTAATTGAATATTTTCAGCCTGACTTCTACACAGAGCTTCACTGCTACAATCTTGAAAATTACGAGAAATTGACATCAATGGAGAGATATAAGAAAACAGGCATTCCTCCGCTTATAAAATTAGGAAATCATGTTTTGGTATCCTCTGTTTCCCCTTTAATCAGAATGACTTATTTTTCAACAGAAACAGTATGTAAAACTTTGGAATTTCCATGTTTTGAAAAATTAACTCCTGAAATCATTGAAAAATATGATTTCAATAAGGATTTGGCAGTTGATACTTATGAAAAACTTCTTAAACTAATTTTAAAGTCACCTTCAAGAAACTACTTTGAGATTGAAATGATGAAAAGCTATTCCGAACAGGTTCACCTGGCTATGAGATATGCTGAAAAGGTGTTCGGTAAGGATTTTCCGCCATACTGATTGAATAATTTTATTTAAATATTATTAATTAATATATAATTAATTATAATATTGGTGATTATATGGTAAAATATTGTAAAAATTGCGGAAAGGAATTGGAGGATGATTCTCTTTTTTGCAAGGAATGTGGAAAAAAGTCAGGAGGATTATCTTCTTCAGCCAAAGTAGATAATAATTCTTCCAATAATCCTTTTGACAGATATAATGTAGATATGATTTCTGGCGAAAAGGTGATAAGAAGTTCTCAAATCCATATCGGATGTTTGTATCTCCCATTACTTTTAATTGTTATGGGATTAATGTTTGGATTCATTAATGCAATGAGCATATCATATAGTTACGGTTATTCCGCTACACCAATCTTTTTCTATAATCCACTTTTCCTTATTGGGCTAGTTTGGCTACTGGTTAGGTTTATCGGATACACAAATAATGATTTGATATTAACCAATAAGAGGGTATTCGGTAAATGTGGGCTGATTTCCACTACCCAGATGCAGAGTCCGCTGAAAAAAATAGATTCTGTTTCATTCAAAAGCGGGTTGTTCGGTAAATTGATTGGTTATGGCACTGTTGAAATAGCCACCACATCTTCTCATTTTAAGTTCAGATTCATTAAAGAAGGTCAAACATTCTATAATGACATTTTTAATCAGTTAGAATTGTCCGATGAAGAAAAAAGAATTGAAGATGCAAAAGCTATTGCTGATGCAATTTCTCAAAATTAATTAATTTTAGAAGATTATTTCTTCTAAAAACTTTTTTTTAAAACCAAGCATCAAGACTTCCTTGACTTGAATTCAGATTTTTAAGTTTATCGGATGCCTTTATCACACGGTCTTCGGAAAAACCATGTTCATAGCATAAAAATTCAATAATCTTGTCCTGCTTAGGTTTTTCCCATTTAATTTTATAATCGGTATTCACGTTATGGTTCAGGAATATTTCACGAACTTCATCCAAATCGTGTGTTGATTCCTTTTGAAGTTCAGCTATTTTGTCTTTTAATTGGCCTTTGTGCGCTAACTTAAGTGCGGTTTTCGCACCTACGCCTTTAAGGCCTTCGCAGAAATCGGTTCCGATTAAGATTCCCATGTCAATTAGTTCCTCTCTTGTAACATCCAATTCCTTCAAAACCCTATCCAATTCATAGAATTCCAAGTTTCCTAGGTTTGAACTAACTGCAAGGTTTCTTACAACTCTTTTAGCTCCAAACAGTAAACAGTCATAATCCTGTGATGCTACGGCATATGCATCTCCTTTTTGAACCAGGTAGGCTGCTTGTGCTTCACCTTCTCCCTTTGCTTCAATATAGGGAATTCCCATTAACGTTAGCAGTTTTTTGGAAGATTCGATTATCTCCGGAGACAGTTTGCTTGATCTCATTGCAAACTTGCGAGCCTTTTCAGTGTCCCCTTCTTTGAGGGCTTCTTTGTAGATTTTTTCAGCTTCATCTCTGACTTCTCTTCTTTTGGCTTGGGTTTCGCTTTTAAGTTCCGGAGCCTTTCCATCAAAAATATAAATCGGCTTGATGTCTTTTTCAATCATTGAAGAGTTTCTGTATAGTATTCCGCTTAAATGGGAGGTGATGTTTCCATTTTCATCAGTCAATGGTCTTCCATCTCTTTGCCTTATTGTGGATAGGAACTGATAAAGCGTATTGAATGCATCAATTGATACGCTTCTTCCTTCCAGATCTTTAAAACTGATTTGTTTTGGTTCAATTATATCCTTTAGCTTAACTCCCATTTCAAACACCTTAAATTTCTGTAAAATAGCTTACCGGAAACATTTCCTTAATCCACATGAGTATTTCATCATTGTTGATGATTACATAATCACGGGCCAGGAAATCTTCATCGGTTTTAAACAGTTCCTTTACTGTGTCGTTTGGCTTTTCAATGAAGATGTTTCCAACTTCTCTTCTGGATTCGATTTTGTAATTCTTTAAGATTCTTCCGATTGGAATGTCTGCCCTAAGAAGGTCTGCACAAACTTCCTTGGAGCATCTTCCTAATGGAACATGTGAAATAGCATATATCAAAGGCTGGTCGCCTTTATGCATTATCACTTCTCTGAAGTTGATTTCTTCACCTGGGCTCACATTAACTAGCTTTGCATGCTCTTCATCTGCATTTTCAAGGTGCTGGTCAAGTGTGTCCAAGGTAATCTTTCCGTATAAGACATCTAAAATTGCAGTGATTGATCCGTCTGTAGTTAATAGAATTTTTTGTGTGTTTGAAAAAGTCTGACCATAGTCTTTTTCAAGGTCATTTATTTTTTCAATAAGTCTTTTGTTCGCTTCGTTTTTGTCTTTTGCCATTTTAATCACTTAAAGGTCTTTTGGATTAGTGATTACTCCTGTAATTGCTGAGGCAGCAACCACTTTTGAATTTGATAAGTATACTGATGAAGCAGGATCTCCCATTCTTCCTTTAAAGTTCCTGTTTGTTGTAGAAATACAGGATTCTCCTTCGGATAATACTCCCATATGTCCTCCGAGACATGGGCCACAGCCCGGATTGCAGATTATGGCTCCTGCATCTATGAATGTATCAATATAACCTAAATGCATTGCCTGCTTGTAAATCTCCCTTGAAGCAGGAAGTATGATTAATCTGATATCGTTGCTGATTTTTTTGCCTTCCAATATTTCTGAAGCTTCTTTTAAATCGGATAATCTGCCGTTTGTACATGACCCGATTAAGCATTGTTCAATTGCTGTTCCTTCAATTTCTGATATGTTGCACACATTATCAACGTCATTTGGGCATGCGATTTGAGGTTCCATATCTGTAATGTCAAAGTGCATTTCCTTTCCATAGACTGCGTCGGCATCTGACTTCACTATATTTAGCTCGGATTCATTTTTGCCGGTTCTCTGACAGATGTAATCGATAACTTCCCTATTCGGTTCCATGATTCCGTTTTTAGCACCCATTTCAATCGCCATGTTGCACATGGTTGCCCTTCCTTCAACGCCCATGTTTTCTATGGTTTCGCCGCAAAATTCGGCGGTTTGATAGGTTGCGCCGGCAATTCCCACTTCACCTATAATGTTTAGGATAATGTCTTTTGGGGCAATATATTGATTCAATTCACCGGTGACTTCCATTTTGATGGCTTCAGGAACCATAAACCAGGTTTTTCCAGTTGCCCAAACCATTGCAAGGTCAGTTGCACCCATACCTGTTGAAAATGCTCCAAAAGCACCGTAAGTACATGTGTGTGAGTCTGCACCAACAACAACCATGCCCGGTTCGACCAATCCCATTTCAGGAACGACCTGGTGGCAGATTCCTTCACCATGAATGAAGTGTTTAGCAATATTTTGAGTTTTAATGAAATTTCTGCAAACTTTTTGAAACTCGGCGGAGCCGATTGTATTTGCAGGGATGTTGTGGTCGAAAATGATGGCTATCTTTTCAGGATCCCAGACTTTGTCGGCCACCTTTTCGAATGTTTTGATTGCTGGAGGTGATGTTCCATCGTGTGACATTGCGAGGTCGACTGGAATTTCAATGATTTCGCCGGGTGTTACTTCATGGCCGGCTTTTGAAGATAAGATTTTTTCAGTAATGTTCATTTTACCTATTCCTTTTTACTGATTTTTTTAACGATGTCTTTGAATACTTGGTCGTTAATGTATTTTCCTTCTTCTCTTGATTTTTTAACTTGTCTTACAATTTCAATTAGCTCTTCATCACTAACGTCAAGTTCACATTCGTTTAATTTAGCTTTAACCGCTCTGCATCCTGAGTGTTTGCCTAAAACAAGTTGCCTTTTTTGACCGACAAGCTCTGGAAGATATGGTTCATAGCATAACGGCTCTTCAATAACGGCATCCACATGGATTCCGGATTCATGTCTGAACACGTTGTTTCCAACAACCGGTTTGTTGTAAGGAATTGGAAGTCCACTTGCTTTTGATACCAAATCGGACAATTCTTTAATGTATTTTGTCTTGAAGCCGTAATCTTTGCCGTATAGGATTTTCATAGCCATGATAAGTTCTTCTAGAGATGCGTTACCTGCCCTTTCACCAATGCCGTTTACGGTTGTTGAGACAGCTTTTGCACCTGCCAATACTCCGGTAATGGAGTTGATTACTGCTAGGCCAAAATCATTGTGTAAATGTACAGCAAGGTCAATATCAATATCTTTAACGAGCTCTTTTACTAAGTAATCAATGCCCTGCGGTGTAATTGCACCTGTGGTGTCTGCAATATGCACTCTGTCAGCGCCGCATTCCTGTGCCTTGGAGTAAATTCTTTTCAAAAATTCAATGTCTGTTCTTGTAGCATCTTCCGCTGAAAATGCAACGAATAAGCCATGATCCTTAGCGTAATCCACAGCTGTTTCACATAAGTTAATTGCATCCTGTCTTGTAATGTGCATCTTATGGTCCAAGTGGATGTCGGAGGTTCCGACAAATGTAATGATACCGTCCACATCACAGTCAAGTGCAGCATCAATATCTGCAGGTTTTGTTCTAGTCAAACCAAGAATTGTAGCATCAAGGCCTTCATTGGCAATTGCTTTTACAGTTTCCTTCTCTCTTTCGGAAACTATTGGAAAACCTGCTTCAATCTGATGAATCTTAAATTGATCAAGCTTGCGGGCAATTTCCAATTTGTCCTCATAACTAAAGCAAACTCCAGGAGTTTGCTCTCCATCTCTTAAAGTAGTGTCATAAATTGTAATGTCTTCTGGAAATGTTAGTTCAGATTCTTTATTATAATGACTTATAAAATATTGCAATATCATCCCTTCTTCATTAAATTAAATTAAATTTATAGATATAATAATTATAATTAGTTAGTTATATATAAGTTTTCTAATAACTCCAAATAGGAGGTTCTCTCAAAGCCATCAGTGATGCCTAATTTCTCAAATAATTTAAAAATAGAGTTTTGAGCTTCATTGTAGTCTTCATCATCGTTTAAAGCTATTTCAATTTCCATATATGGGTCTAATCCTTCAATGTCGTCAAGTGATATTTCGAAGTTTTCATATGTGTAATACTGGCGGTTTTTCCTGACTGTTCTCACTTTCCTAAAGCCGATTGCTTCAAAGACATCTGAGCATTTTTCGGAGTCTTCTATTCCCATTTCAATTTCGCGTCTTGTCTTTGATTTTTTGTCTATCTTTGGGCCTTTGTAGGTTATGAAGATATTGGTGTTGTCATTTTCTGTAGTGGTTCTGATTCTCAATGCCTCATCGGTTTTTGCAAAGTCCACTATCGGACTGTTGAAATATATGTCTTCCTGAAATTCCTTTTTTGTTTTCATGGCACCTATTTCGGCTAATTTTTCTTCCATTTCACTGAAACTGTTAATTCTAGCTTTTACTTCAACTTCAATCATGTTATCACTTAACTTTCTGTCATTTTAGTATTGAATGTCTTTAATAGGATGTGAATTAATTTATAACATTTCCAGTGAAGTGCTTTGAAATACATCCTATAAAACAGAGGATATTCCTTTATTCCCTCATTTTTATACCAATTAGGATATTTTTTACTTACATAGTCGTCCAATCCCCTTATCGTATCCGCACTGAAATCAGGTCTGAAACTGAGTCTATATGCGGTTGCAACGAAAATATGGTAAATGTTTATGAATTCCAATTTTGTGTAAAACTTATCATAGAGGTTTCTTTCTTTAGCGAAGTTCTCTATATCCTCGGTAATTTCAAAGGTATCATATTGGCTGTCGTCATATGTATGTGTAAGTGATGTGGAGCCTTGGATATAATTGTACAATGGCTTTTCAACAATTGAGATTTTGTCAGTTATCATGAGCAATTTGCAGAATACGGATAAGTCTTCACCCATTCGCTTGTTTGGGAATTTTATATTATTTTTTTTAAATAATGATGCTTTGTATAGCTTGTTCCATGCTGCGGGGAATCTGATTAGATGGTAAAAATCTTTTTGTACTTTGTTTTCAACAATTTTATCTTCATAAACTCTGCTGAAATTACAAATGGAAATGTCTGAATTGTTTGCTATTAAATTATCGTATAGTTCTTTAAGATAATCCTTTTCGACATAATCGTCACTATCTATAAAACAAATATGGGTCCCCGTTGCCTTTTCTATTCCATAATTTCTGGAGGAGGCCACACCACCATTTTCTTTATAAAAGTATTTCATTCGTTCATCATTTTTTATATTGTCATTTATTATTTCTTTTGTTCTATCTGTACTACCATCATCAACGAATATTGCTTCAAAATTTTTATAAGATTGGTTTTTTATAGAATCTATGCATTTTTCTATCTTTTTTTCCATGTTATAGCAGGGTATTATTATACTTATTGTATTCATTTATTTTTACCTCTAAACTATTATTATTAGATTTAATGCACATAATATAAATCAATTTTTATGATTTGTTAAAAGATACATTATGTATTATTTAAATGAGTATAATTTAGTTTAAAATTAACTTTCATTTTAATTTATTTTTTTGAAAATTTTTTGAAAATTCCAAATTTCATTTAAATAAACATACCTTTATATACTATTTAAATTAAATACTTTATTAGTAAAAATTTAACTAATTTTTTTGTTTTTTTAAATTTTACTATTCTACTTTTAATAATGAATTGGAGGTTTTAAATTGACCGATGTTGAAATTAAAATTGAAAACATTGTTGCTTCTGCAAGCATTGGTAAAGACATTGTTCTTACTGAAGTGTCCCAAGCTTTAGAAGGGGTTAATTTTAATCGTGAACAGTTTCCGGGATTAGTGTTTAAACTTAAAGATCCCAAAACAGCAGCATTAATATTTAGCTCTGGTAAGCTTGTTTGTACTGGAGCAAAATCTATAGATGATTCTAAATTGGCAATCAAAAAGACTGTCGATTTAATGAGGACTATTGATACTGAAATTCCTCACGAATTCGAAATTAAAATTCAAAACATTGTGGCTTCTGCAAATTTGGAATCCACATTAAACTTAGAGGCTGTAGCTTTAGAACTTGAAGATACAGAATACGAACCTGAACAATTCCCAGGTTTAGTATACAGATTATCTGATCCTAAAGTGGTCTTATTATTGTTTGGTTCTGGTAAAGTTGTATGTACTGGGGCTAAAACAAAAAGCGACGCTAAATTAGGCGTTGAAAGAGCTTACGATAGATTAAGTGAGCTAGATTTAATATAATTGGTGGTATTATTGATTAAACTTGTAGTATTTGACTTAGACAACGTTATTATTGATGGTGAAGCAATAGATGAGATAGGAAAATTAGCAAATGTTGAAGAGGACATAGCTTCAATCACTGAAAAAGCTATGCAAGGTGAAATTGACTTTGAAACTGCAATTAAAGACAGAGTACAACTTCTCGAAGGAACTTCTATTGAAGATATCGAAAAAGTTGCAGATGATCTTCCATTAATGCCTGGTGCTTGCAAAACCGTCAAATGTCTTAAAGATAAAGATGTAGATGTAGCTATCATTAGTGGTAGTTTTGATGTAGTGGCTGATAAAGTTAAAGATAAACTCGGAGTTGACACAGTTTATACTAATAGTTTCACAGTCGAAGATGGTAAATTAACTGGCGAAGTGACTGGTCCTTTAGTATCCGGTACTAAATTAGACGTATTAAAAGACCATGTTGAAGAAGCAGGAATTACTTTAGATGAAGTAGTTGCTGTTGGGGATGGCGCTAACGACATTTCCATGATTGAATCAGCAGGTTGCGGAATTGCATTCAATGCAAAAGACTCCGTAAAAGAAATTGCTGATATTGTAGTAGATGAAAAAGACTTATGCAAAGTCTTATGTGAAATTCTAAATCAATTAACCACTGATGATGCTGAAACTGAAACTGTAGAAGAAGAAGTAGCTCAAGAAGCTGAAGCTGAAGAAGCTGAAGAAACCGAAACTGTTGAAGAAGAAGCAGTTGAAGAATCCGAAGCTGAAGAAGAAGCTGAAGCTGAAGAAGTTAAAGAAGAAAAACCTAAAGCCAAACCTAAAAAAGCTGATAAAGGTCTTCCTGAATCCAATTTTGTTCTCGCCGACACTATGGAAGGCGTAAGAAAACAAAAAGATGAAAAAGAAGCTGAAATCTCCAAAGTTGCTGAAGAAAGGGAAGAATTCAACAAAATAGCTAAAGAACAACGTAAAATTAGAGATGAATTAAATGCATCTTTAAAAGAAAACTTAAACAAAGCTATTGAATACAGAAACGAGCGTAATGAAATCAACAAACAAGTTGAAGAAGCTAAAAAAGCCCGTAATGAAGCAAATAATAAAATTAAAAGTTTAGAATGGTCTTCAGGAAAACGTGACAAAATCAAGATAGAAAATGAAATCAAAAAGATTGATAAAATCATTGAAACTCGCGTTTTAGACATTAAAAAAGAAAATCAGCTTGTTAAAAATGCAAATGATCTCAGAAAACAATTAATGGAAATTCATGAAGATGAATCCGTTAAATCTGAAGCTCAAGAACTTAAAAAACAATCTGAAGAAGAGCACCAAAAAGTCATTGAACTTTCCGAACAAGCTCAAGCAGCTCACGAAGAAATGCTCACCTACTTCAGAAAAACCGATGACATCAGAACTGCAGCTGACGAAGCTCACAAAAAATTCATTGAAGCACGTAAAAACGCTTCCGCTAAACATGAAGAGTTCAAAGTCATCTTAAGTGACATCCATGTTATCAACAAAAAATTAGGTTCAAACAAACCTAAAAAGAGGAAAAACGATAACAAACCTTCCGGTGGATCCAACAAAAACCGTGAAGAAAAAGAAAGAGCTGAAGAAATCTTTGCTAAATTTAAACAAGGTGGAAAAGTCTCTACTGAAGAGATTTTACTCTTGCAAAAATATAATATAGGTTAAATTCTTTAACCTACTATTTTTATTTTTTTTTTTAGGTTTTAACATGTCAGAAGAAAAAATCGAGACTTGTTTTATTTGTGGTAAAAAGTTTGATATGAATAAAGCAGAACTTGGTTACTATCGTTATGGCAAATATCCAATCTGTGATTTTTGCGCTGATTTTTATCGTTTTTACAATGAAGAACTTTAAAATTCAACTATTTTTCTAATTTTCAAATAAACTTTTTTTTCATAGAAATCTTTTTATATTAGATATTAGTTTAAATTAAATTCAGTATCATTTTTTTTGAGGAGTATATTATGCATGAAGTAATAGTATGTGAGAAACCGACATCTGCTGAAAAGATAGCTAAAGCGCTTTCGCCAAGCGCACAAAAGAAAGTCTATAATAAAAAAGTAAAGTATTGGGAATTAAAAAAGGATTCAAAGGACATAACCGTTGTATCTGCTGTTGGACACCTTTATTCATTAACTCCTGATAATCCTAAGGACAAGGTTTATTTTGACCTACACTGGGCACCTGCCTATGAAGTCAACAAAAGGGGCAGCGGATTTACCAAAGACTATGTCAGGGCTATTAAAAAACTTGGAAAAGATGCAGATTCTTACATTCATGCCTGCGATTATGATACTGAAGGAACTTTAATCGGATATAATGCATTAAAATATGCTTGCGGACAAAATGACTTAAGCAAAATATCCCGTATGAAGTTTTCCACATTGACTAAAAAAGATCTCCTCGAAGCTTATGACAATAGAATAGATTTAGACATGAACCAGGTTGACAGCGGTATTGCTAGACATGTCCTAGACTATTATTTCGGTGTAAACATTTCAAAAGCATTAATGAAATCCGTAAGTCGAGCCAAATACAAATTTTTAAAATTGTCAGCAGGTCGTGTTCAAACTCCTACTTTGGCGATTCTCGTTGAAAGAGAGAAAGAAATTAAAAACTTCGTTCCCGAACCTTATTGGTTAATAAAAGCCATTATTGAAGGTAAAATTGAAGTAAATCATGTTGATGGAAAGATATTTGACAAACAAAGGGCCGAAGAGATAATGACTAAATGCAAAGGAAAAGATGCTACAGTCGACAAAATCAATTTTTCCAATTCGACTACAAAGCCTCCGGTTCCTTTTAATTTGGGAGGCCTTCAGTCCGAAGCATATAACGTATTCGGATTTTCACCTAAAAAGACACAGTCAATTGCTCAAAATCTTTATACTTCAGGTTATACTTCCTACCCTCGTACATCTTCTGAAAAATTGCCTGAAAGTCTTGACTTCAAGTCAATATTCGGTCAGTTAAGTAATGATGGAGAGTTTAAAAAGCACATTTCACAGCTTCCATCCAAATTAAAACCAAACAACGGTAAGAAAGATGATGCAGCTCACCCTGCAATCCATCCGACAGGAATTTTGCCTCAAGGATTGTCCAGAGATGATAAAAAGATTTACGAACTTATAGTTTATAGGTTCATTTCAGTATTCTTTGAAGCGGCCAAATTTGAGACCATGAGCACCACTTTGGATATTGAAGGTGAAAAGTTCCGCTTTAAGCGCAGAAGAGTGACCCATAAGGGATGGATGGAACATTATCCTTATAGGAAAATTGATGATGAGGAATTTTTGGACATCAATAAAGGGGATTTGGTAAAAGTATTGGATTTGATATCTGATGAAAAGGAAACCAAGCCTCCTGCCCGTTATAATCAAGCTTCTCTTATTAAGGAATTGGAAAAAAGGGAACTTGGAACCAAAGCTACACGTGCGGACATCATTGATAAATTATATGACCGCAAATACATTAACGGTACCCAGCAGATTGAAGTAAATCAATTGGGAGAAAACATGATTGATACCTTGAGTACCTACTGTAAGGATTTAACTTCAGAGGAACTTACTCGTGAATTTGAAAATAAGCTTGAAGGAATTGACAATAATAGCTCTACTTGTGAAGAAATCATTAAGGAAGGTAAAAAGGAAGTCAATGTTATTTTAACAGACATTGATAAGAATTCTAAGGAAATCGGTACAAAACTATACGAATCCTTCCAGGAAAGCAATGTTGTCGGAACTTGCCCTACTTGTGGAGGAAAGCTTGTAAAAAGATATTCTCCTGTAACTAAAAGTTCTTTTGTAGGATGTTCTAATTATCCTGAGTGTACAACAAGCTATTCAATTCCAAAAGGCACCAACTTCCTTAAAAAGACTTGTGAAAAATGCGGCCTTCCGATTATTTCATTCGGAAAACCTCGCCAACGTGCATGTCTTGATCCTAATTGCGGAAAAGATAAGACTAAACCTTATACTCCTGAAGAGGTTGGAGTATGTCCTGAATGCGGTAAACCACTTCTTAAACGTTCAGGGCGTTATGGTGAGTTTATTGGTTGTAAGGGATTTCCAAAATGCAGGTTCACCTGTTCTGTTGAAGAGCTTGAAGCCAAACTCCAATAACCTTTTTTAATTTTATTTTAATTAAACTCAATTTTTTTTAATATTTTTATATTTATTAAAACGGAATTTTCCATTCTTTACTATTGTTTTTGACAATTTTTTAGAGTTTTTGCAATTTTGTGAATTTTTAGTTATGCAAAATACTTAATAATGTTAAAAAATAAATCTATAATCTAATAAAAATATTTTTCTTAATTCCAATATTTTTATTTTGTATTAAAAAATTTGAATTTAATAATTTATTTATTGTTTTTGATTCAGAAGCAATAAATTCAATGAAATGTAAATGAGGGTTTCAATGAATAGAGAAACAATATTGACAATAACAAAGTCAGTAATTATTATTTTAATCTTATTAGCTGTTGTTTTTGCTCTTAAAACTCCAGCTGCAGATTTAAATGCTATTTCTGACGATTATAAAGAACAATATACTGATTCTTCAGGTCTTCCTTATTTCAGTGAAATGGATTCATATTATAACTTAAGGCTGACTGAGGATTATGTAGATCATGGTTTTGTAGGTGATGAACAGATTAACGGTTCTGAGTGGGATATGCATAGGTATGCTCCAACGGGTAATAAAATTAATTATGAGCTGGGTATTGTCCATGTTACTTCGTTCTTACATGATTTAGCAAATAAATACTTTGGAAATCATTCTGTTAAGGAAGTGGCATTTTGGACAGGTGCAATCATATCAACATTTGCTGTAATACCTGCGTATATCTTTTCAAGAAGGTTAACTAATGAATATGGTGCTATTGTAGCAACATTAATTATTGTACTTGCTCCGAACTACTTTTCACACACATTCCCAGGATTTTTCGATACAGATATGTTCTATTATATCTGGGCTCTGTTCTTCATATTCTTCTTTGTGGAGAGTATAAGGGCGAAAAAAATTGTATTTAAAATTTTATTTGCAATTCTATCAATTATCGCAATTGGATTTTTCTCACAATCATGGACTGGTTACATATTTTACATAGGTGTTATGGGAATATTCGCAGTTGTGTATTTAATCGCTTGCTATTACTTTAACATAGGTGACGACAATCAAAGTGATTATCCAAGCAAGCTTCAATGGTTTATCCGTCAAGTTGATTTAACATCCATTGTGATTTTAGGTGTTGTAGGATTTATAGGTCTTGCTATTTTCCAAGGTTTGGATGGAGTTTTAGGATTATTCAGCAATCTATTCGGTTTGCTTTCCTTGCAATCTGCTTCAAGGACCATTGCTGGATTCCCGAACGTACTTGTTTCTGTTGCAGAGATGCAAATTCCAGCTATGCTTGGAAGTGGTATGATTTCAATGTTCTTGGCTAATACTAATGGTGTTGTCAACGGTTTAGGTGGTATTTTAGTATTCTTCGCCGGTTTAACTGTATTGGCTACTTTCGGATTGAGATTGTTAAAACTCAGAGGGGATAAAACTCCAGTAGTTAGTTCAAGTGACAAACCACATAAATCCCAGAGAGTAGCTTCTGCTAAAAAACTTGATGATGAACTTAAATCAGGCTTTAATTTAGGTAGCTTTAATCTAGATTCGATTCATGATTTATTATCCGATAAACGTTTAACTGTTTTATATGGTACATTATTTATAGTATGGGTAGTTCTTACTGCACTTGCAGTAACTAGAGGTTCTAGGTTCATTACTACCATCGTATTGCCATTCGGTCTTTTGGCCGGTATCTTTGTTGGTATTGCGATGGATTATATTAAAAATAAAGTGCACGACGATAGGATTTTATTGGTCATTATAGCTGCGGCTGCAATATTCGTTGCAATTCCATTAACTACAGTGAATTTCTATTTAGGAATTGCATTATTCATTATTCTTGTTGCTGCAGGAGCAGCATCCGTATATGTTCTTAAATCAAATGCCCAATCCAGTAAAGGTGTTCCAATTAAGAAATATGTTGCCGTAATTGCCGTAATCCTTGCATTAATAACTCCATGTGTTTGCGGAGCTTATCAGACTTCCGAAGGTGTTGTTCCAGGTACAAGCGATCCGATGTGGAATTCAATGGAATGGGTTAAGGAAACCCAACCTGAAAATACTGTAATTACATCC
>JAEIGA010009613.1_pt1 | contig 14643 bp, 12 predicted proteins | sample 9270691 | NCBI WGS metagenome assembly JAEIGA01 (sample SAMN17057246, study PRJNA624740) | gut metagenome | biome: biome; isolation source: fecal sample | host: Bos grunniens | place: China: Xizang | collected 2019 | reverse complement strand
GCTTGCGACGATAAGTTGCGTATTGCTAAGCGTGCTAAAGCTATGGACTGGGATGCTATCCACGACACTGTTCATGAGATGGCTAAGGACGAGGCTCGTCACGGCAAAGGTTTCGAGGGCTTGTACAACCGTTATTTCAAGAAATAATATCTCAGGATATTCACCAAAGAAGGAGTCTGCCAAGGCTCCTTCTTTTTTCTTGCCCATCGCCTTCTGAAACAGCCGAAGGCGTGAAACTTCTGAAGAATCGCTTGCGATTAATCGTTCGAGCGAAGCGAGATAAGAAACCTTGAAACTTTGAAACAGCGAAGCGTGAAACCTTGAAACTTTGAAACTTCTAAAAAAATGCGCAGTGTGGCGCATTTTTTTGGATTATTGGGAAAAAAGTTGTACCTTTGTTGCACTTTCGTGAAAATTCTCTTTTTGGTCCCACGGATTTTCACGGAATAACCGAAAAGACCGGTTAGGCGGTTAAACGGTAAACGGGTATAACCGAAAAAGGCATAACCAATATATAAATATTACAATCATGAAAAAACTATTTTCCTTATGTTTGATTTGCTTCATAGCGATGTCAGCAATGGCACAACAATCTCAGTATGTTGATTTAGGCCTTCCAAGTGGTACACTATGGAAATCATGTAATGATGGTAAATACTTTTCCTATCACGAAGCGATTCAATTATTTGGGGATAATTTGCCAACTCTAGAGCAATATCAAGAATTAAAGGCTTTTTGTGATTGGCAATGGACTGGTAACGGTTGTGAAGTGATAGGTCCTAATGGGAACTCTATTTATTTTCCTGCTGATGGCTATCGTCTGTGTACTGGAACGTTGCGAGTTGAAGGTGTTTATGGTCATTATTGGTCTCGCACTGCTAGTCGTTCAGACATCGCATACGCTCTTTCTTTTGGTTCTATCTCGGTAGAGCTAGATAGTTCATTAAGTTGCTTTGAAAAATCGGTACGTCTAGTGAAGTGAGAAAATACTAAAAATAACGTTAAATAACAAACAAATGAAAACCCCATTCCTTTTTACCCTAACTCTAGTCTTGGTACTAGGATTATTCTCTTGCGGTGCCAAGGAGACTAAGAACGAGTCTGGTAGCGAGGCTCAGGAGGAAATAGCAGAGGATACCACTCCTCAAGGATCTATAAAAATAGATCCTACTTGTGCTAATTATGAAGTAGAATTTGACTACGAAGGATTGCATTATGTGATCATCAATCACAATAGTGTCTATTTGGAGAATCACGAATCCCACCAATCCATTAGCGGCGATCTTGTTATTCCCTCAACGGTTACATATCAAGGTGTGAAATACTATGTTGTTGCGATAGGAGATTATGCCTTCGAAGGTTGCGTGGGTTTGACTTCTGTCACTATCCCAGAGGGCGTAACGCATATTGGAGGTTCTGCGTTCTCTAGCTGCTCTAGTTTGACTTCCATCATAATCCCTAATAGCGTGACCAAGATAGGTTCGTTTGCCTTCTCTGGTTGTATTGATTTACCTAATCTGACTATCCCTAGTAGTGTAACAAGCATTGGTGATTATGCTTTCATTGGGATGAGTTTATATGAGGATCACTCTCATTGGGAAAATGGTTGTTTATATATAGATGATTGTCTAATAGCAGTTGATAAAGATGCTATGATAGGCGATTATGCTATCAAAGAGCATACTCGTTTGATCGCGGATTATGCCTTCAAAGGTTGTGAGGAATTGACTTCTGTCACTATCCCAGAGGGCGTAACGCATATTGGAGATTATGCGTTTGATGCTTGTGCCTCTTTGACTTCTGTTACCATTCCCAATAGTGTGATGATTATTGGAATGGGGGCTTTCAATGAGTGCATTGGTTTGACTTCTGTGACTATTCCTAATAGTGTAACGACTATTGGAAAGTATGCATTTGATTACTGCCTTAAATTAACTACAATCCTCGTTTCGAACTACACGCAGATTGGCGAGTACGCTTTCCCAGAGCATACTGAGGTGATTCGTTATTAATTCTAGAACATTTGAATTATTGAATCTTTGAATCTTTAAATACTTCCCCTTATGAAACCAAAACTTTTACTTACTTTATTTGCTTTTCTATCCTTAAATATGATAGCGCAGCAACCAACATTACTACCGATTGATCCAACCGTGAGAATTGGTCAACTAGATAATGGACTGACGTATTATATTAGTCATAGCGAAAATCCTAAACAATGTGCAGATTTTCAGTTGGCATTACCTGTAGGTAGTATCTTAGAAGAAGACCATCAAAATGGCATTGCTCATTTTGTCGAACATATGGCTTTTAGGAGCACCGAACATTTTCCAAATGGTGCGATAAAATCATATTGTGAATCATTGGGATTGAAATTTGGTGAAGGACTCAACGCTTATACAACACAAGATTCTACTTGGTATTTTATGTCGAATATACCAACTCTCCGTGAATCAACAATCGACTCTGTATTGTTGGTATTATACGATTGGAGTAAAGGTCTAAAATTATTGGATAATGAAATAGATATAGAACGCAAAGTAATTACTGAAGAATGGGCTAATACTGCAAGTAGTCAAGTACATTTAGACTACTACTGTAAGGAACTACTATTTCCAGGCTCTCGATATGCAGAGCGTAGTACGATAGGTGATACAACTATCATCCAAAATTGCGAGTACGATGTGATTCGTGACTTTTATAAAAAATGGTATACTCCAGATAAACAAGCTATCGTCGTTGTTGGCGATGTGGATGTTGCATTGATTGAAGAAAAAATCAAAGCATTATGGAGTGATGTACCCAAACCTACCCACCCAGAGGAGTTACCCGTCTTTTCGGTAACAGATTATCCAGAACCTAGGGTCTTAACGATTGATGTGCTAGGAACTACTAGTCTTGAATTGATATTTACACACGACCAATTTTCACCTGCATTGCGTGGAACGGATGCTGCATATACTTATGATTTGCTAATGAATATGGTATGCCAAATGCTATACAATCGTTTGAATGAGATGATAGACATGCCTAACGCATCGATTGTTGGATGTAATGTTATTAACTATAATGTGGGTGACAAACCCTTGTTAGAAGTCGTGTCTACTCCTAAATCAACACACGAGCAACAAGCATGTAAGGAACTACTATTTGAACTAGAGAAAATAAGACGTTATGGCTTTACCCATGCTGAATTAGACCGAGTGAAGAAGGATTTGTTAGCACAATATCAATTTGTCTATGAAAACCGTGCCACTAAATTTAATTATGTTATTGCAGAAGAATGTCGTTCTCACTATTTACTTCGGACACCATTACTAGGCGAAGACATAGAATATCAAATGGTAGAAACCCTATTGCCACAAATGAATTTGGAGGTACTGAATAACACCGTAAAATATTTGTTGAATTACGCGAATGTGGATTTTTTGTATTCCAAGAATGACAAATCTATGGAACTTGTAGAAGAGGAGGTGTTGGGTATGTTGGATGAGGTTCAAACAATGGAAATAGAGGCACCCAAAGAAAACACCGTGATTCGCAAGCAACTAGTAGAGAAGGCGCCTAAGGCTGGTGAAATCAAAGAAACTGCATACAACGAAAGTCTAGGTACAACTGAGTGGACCTTGTCTAATGGAGTGCGTGTTGTAGTCAAATCTGCTGATTCTAGAGATAAACTGATATTTTTCAGCGGTGTGTCCCTTGGTGGTCTATCATTCGTGAGGACAGAAGATTTTTCTTCAGCTATTCTTATCCCTCAGTATTTTGCACAATCAGGCTTGGATGATATGTCCGTGATTGAATTAAACAAGATTTTGGCAGGTAAAAATATATTTTTCACTCCTATGATTGATGAGAATCAAGAAATGGTAGTGGGAGGTTCTGCAGTACAGGATTTAGAAACATTGTTGCAGTGTAACTATTTGTTCTTTACCACCCAAAGACGTGATGAAAATGCATACAAACGTTTGATAGATGCGTATATAGCATTAGGGGAACTACCTTCTCAGGAAGTTTTTAAGGATAACATTACACTTGCACAAAATGACTATTCTCCTCGTACTAATAGTAATACTCAAATAAGAAATGACATATCATCAGGTAAAGTTAATTTGGATAAAATAATAAAAGTCTGCCAAGAACGTTATGCCAATCCAGCTGACTTTGTTTTTTGCTTTGTGGGTAATATCGATCCTAATGATGTAGAGTTTCAAAAATTAGTTTGTACCTGGTTGGGAGGTTTGAAAACAACTAAGCATAAAGAACGTGTACGAGACAATAAAGTACGTGCTCCTAAAGGTAAAATAAAGCGAGATTTAACATATGGTACAAATGGAAATGCCTGTATTTACATTGACTTTACCTCGTATGACATACCTTATTCCTTGGAAAATGAGCTCTGTATGCAGATTCTTGGCAATATCCTAACCAATCGATTCTTGGAGTCTGTTCGTTATAAAGAGGGAGGTACATATAACATACAGGCTAACGGATCATTATCCATGCCTCCAAAGTCTTTAGCTCGTTTGTTTATCTATTTTGAAACGGCATTGACCAAACGCGACAAGATGAAGCAATTGGTATACGAAGAAATAGCTGCTATGGCTAAGGATGGTCCATCGATAACTGATTTAGAATCGGTAAAAACCTCTTTACTCAAGCAATACGAAGAGAGTCTACTTACCTGTGCTAATTGGTGGGATTATTTGAACCTATACTATCAATTTGGAATAAACTATGTTAAAGATTATAAGACTACGGTGCAAAATATTACAGCAGACGAGATACGTTCTATTTTGAAGCAATTAGTTTCTGCAGGTAATAATCTAGAGGTGGTGATTACACCTACCACCGAATAGATCCTACGAATTTCTATCGAGGCTCGAGCACTCATCTTATAACCTAACAGGCACGCCATTGGCGTGTCTGTTATTGTATTCTCGCCTTGACATCTACACTCTACGCTTATGTCCCCACGAAAGCATCCCATGAGCCCACGTGGCTCATCGAGGCCCCCGCAATCTCACGGATGAGACATGGATTAATTTGTAACGCAGCGAGATGAGAACTAAAAAATGCGCCGTGTGGCGCATTTTTTTTGATTATTGGGAAAAAAGTTGTACCTTCGAACATCTGCCTGCTTCGCATTCCCTCGTAGCTACTTTCGCATGATGCAGCCCATACTCCAGTCCGCTCGAAAAATATAAGAAAATAGGCTTCGCCTCCTTTATGGCCCAATTAATATCTATTTGTGAGCAAGCTCCCATAGATACTAATTGGACTATAAAATAGATTGTAAATCTATTATTTTTCTTATATTTTTCTCACTTTGTTTGCGTATGTGCATTTTTTGTTGTACCTTTGTTGCACTTTCGTGAAAATTCTCTTTTTGGTCCCACGGATTACACGGAATAACTTGAATTTTTGAATCATTGAATCTTTGAATTTTAGATACATCCACCATGAAACGCACAGTATTTCTCTTTGTTTTATTGTTGTCAATAACCACGATGATGGCGGAGGAGTTTACGCTGGGTAAACTAACATTTGAAACAATTTCAGACACAAAGGTTGAACTTACTAAAGCAGACAAAAGTGTTACGCAGGTCTATATCAATCCAACTGTTACGTACAATGGTCAAACCTATAGTGTGACGAGTGTTAGAAACTATGCGTTCGATGGTTGCTCTAGCTTGACTTCTGTGGCTATCCCTAATAGCGTAACGAAGATTGGATCTGGTGCGTTCGATGGTTGCTCTAGCTTGACTTCTGTGGCTATCCCTAATAGCGTAACGAAGATTGGATCTGGTGCGTTCCATGGGTGCTCTAGTTTGACTTCTGTGGCTATCCCTAATAGCGTGAAGGAGATTGGAGATCATGCGTTCTATGGTTGCTCTAGATTGACTTCAGTCACTATCCCTAGTAGTGTTCGGAGTATTGGAGTTGGTGCGTTCAATGGGACGGCATTGTGCAACAACCCTGCTAATTGGACCAATGGAGTTTTGTATATAAACAACTGTTTAATAAAGGCAGATACAAATATAGTAGGGGATTACCGAATTAAGCCAAACACCCGATTGATAGCCGATAATGCCTTTGAATACTGTTCTTCCTTGACCTCTGTCACTATTCCTGAGGGTATAAGATGGATTCCAGATGGTATGTTCTACGGTTGCTCTTCCCTGACTTCTGTTTCTATCCCTAATACTGTGACTTGTATTGGTAGATCCACCTGGCTCGAAATCCCAGGTCATTCCAATGGTGTATTCGAATCTTGCAAATCCTTGAGATCTATCGCTATCCCCAATAGTGTTAAGTATATAGCAGATGCAGCGTTCAAAGCTTGCACTTCTTTGAGGTCCATCACCATTCCCAATAGCGTGACGAGCATTGGAGTATGGGCATTTGTGAACTGCTCTTCTTTGACTTCTGTGACTATCCCTAATAGCGTAACGAAGATTGGATATGGTGCGTTCCATGGGTGCTCTAGTTTGACTTCTCCTGTTTATAATGCTTATTGTTTTGCATATATGCCACCTTCATATAGAGGTGCTTATCGTATTCCTGACGGCATCAAACAAATTACTGATGGAGCGTTCTATGATTGCTCTAGATTGACTTCCATTACCATCCCTAATAGCGTAACAGAGATTGGATGGCATGCGTTCGCATATTGCGATGCTTTGACTTCCATTACTATCCCTAATAGCGTAACGAAGATTGGAAATTATGCGTTCCAGGATTGCTCTGCTTTGACATATCCTGTTTATAATGCTCACTATTTTGCATATATGCCGACTTCGTATAGAGGTGCTTATCGTATTCCTGACGGCATCAAGCAAATCGTTGGTGGAGCGTTCTGGGATTGCTCTGGTTTGACTTCAGTTACTATTCCTAATAGCGTGACGAGTATTAGAAATAATGCGTTCCATTGGTGCACAGGTTTGACTTCCGTTGTTATCCCCAATAGTGTTACAAAGATTGGATGGGGGGCGTTCGAAGGTTGCTCTGCGATGACGGAGGTTACTATCTCCAATAGGGTGAGCATGCTGGATTATTCTGTCTTCTGTGGTTGTTCTTCTTTGACTGAGGTGATTATTCCTGAGGGAGTAAAAGAGATAAGAGGTTGTGGTCTAGATCTTTCGGGAGCATTCGATGGTTGTACATCGTTGAGATACGTCTCTATTCCTAGAAGCATGAAGGTGATTGGAAAGGAAGCGTTCGTTTTTTGCTCAGATTTAACTTCTGTCTCTGTTCCTAGTCGCACGCTGATTGACGAAAATGCCTTCCCAGAGCATACTGAGGTGATTCGTTATTGATTCTTTGAATTTTTGAATCATTAAATTATTGAATTTTAGATACATCCACCATGAAACGCACAGTATTTCTCTTTGTTTTATTGTTGTCAATAACCACGATGATGGCGGAGGAGTTTAGACTCGGTAAACTAACTTTTGCGACGATTTCAGACACAAAGGTTGAACTAACGAAAGCAGATGAAAATGTTACTCGTGTCTATCTCAATCCAACTGTTACGTACAATGGTCAAACCTATAGTGTGACGGAGATTAGAAAAGATGCGTTCTATGGTTGCTCAGGTTTGATCTCTGTTACTATCGGCAATAGCGTAACAGAGATTCAAGAATGGGCGTTCAAAGGTTGCAAGAGTTTGACCTCTATCACTATCCCTAGTAGCGTGACGAGTATTGGACAGAGTGCGTTCGAGGGTTGCAGGAGTTTGAAATCTATTACTATCCCCAATAGCGTGACGAGTATTGGAATGTATGCGTTCAGTAAGTGCTCTGGTTTGACTTCTATCACTATCCCTAATAGTGTGACAAGTATTGACTATGGTGCGTTCAAAGATTGCACCGGTTTGACCTCTGTTACTATCTGCAATAGCTTAACAGAGATTGGAGATGATGCGTTCTATGGTACCGCCTATTATAACAATATGTCTAATTGGGAAAATGGAGCGTTATATGTTGATGGTTGTCTAGTAGATGCTCTAGAGGATATTTTTGGAGATTATATCATCAAGGAAAACACCCGTCTTATTGCATGTTCGGCATTCAGAGGTTGCTCTGGTTTGACTTCGGTTACTATCCCTAGTAGCGTAAAGAGTATTGGGAATAATGCGTTCTATGATTGCTCTAGTTTGACCTCTATCACTATTCCTAATAGCGTAACGAAGATTGGATATAGTGCGTTCGCATATTGCGATGCTTTGACTTCTATCACTATCCCTAATAGTGTAACGAAGATGGAGTGGGGTGTATTCTCTGGTTGTTCAAGTTTGACTTCGCTTAGAATTCCTAATAGCGTGACGAGTATTGGAGTTGGTGCGTTCGATGGTTGCTCAGGTTTGATCTCTGTGACTATCCCTAATAGCGTGACGGAGATCAGAAAGGAGGCGTTCTTTGGTTGCTCCGGTTTGACTTCTGTGGCTGTTCCTAGTCACACGCTGATCGCCGAAGACGCTTTCCCAGAGCATACTGAGGTGATTCGTTATTAATTCTAGAACATTTTTTTGGGATTTTTCGTAAGTATAATTATTAAGAAACTATAACTGATAAATAATAACATTATGAATAACAAAGGTCTTAGAAGAACTGCATTAATACTAGGTATTATAGCATTAATAATGGTTATCATCATTAATACGGATAATAGTCTTTCACGTCGAGTTAAAGCTAATAAGGAACTTAAAGCATATGAACTAGCATTAAATAATTCAGACGATATTTTCGTTTTAACAGACTATCTGGAACAATATCCAGATGCTCCAGCGGAGCACATAGCGAAAATTCAACACATATATGAGAAAACGAGTTTTGACCAAATTGAAAAAGATCCTAATCAGGAAAAATGGGAAGAATATATAAAACAATTCCCCAATGGTCATTTGACAGAACAAGCAATATTGAACTTGAAAGTTTATACTGAAGAGAGGGACTATAATGCAGCTGTGAGTGCTAATACTGAGGAGCAATATGAGGAATTTATTCGTGAATATCCAAACGGTATTTATTTCTCTGAAGTGTCAGAACGTTTAGCTGAATTAAGAAAACAAAAAGAATATTTAGATAATTCTCTTTCCAATGGATCGCAGCCCTATGCTAAATATTATGGTAGGAATAAGTCAAAGTATTATGGTTGCTCAACAATTATAGTAAATGCTTCTAAGCATACAGATGTAGTAGTGATTGTTCACTACGATGATAGTGACGGACCAGTAGCTGGACATATATATGTACAGAAAGGCAAAACAGCAGAGATTGCCTTACCTGCAAATAGATCTTATCAAGTAGGTTTTTACAGTGGAAACGGTTGGTATCCTGACAAAGAGCTGAAGGATAAAAAAGGTGGTTTCTTAAGGGATGAAAATATTCAGAGGGATGATATAGTGTATCTAGAATCATATACTAGTATGGAATACACCTTGACCCCACTAATACATGGAAACCTTCATTTAGAAGATTGCAGTCTCGAAGATATATTGTAAAACTACAATAATCTTTCTGTTGACATTACTTTTAATCATTAAATCTTCGAACCCTTATGAAACGATTTGTATTATCCATTTTTCTAGTTCTTGCTGCTGCCACTATGATGGCAGAGGAGTTTAGACTCGGTAAACTAACTTTTGCGACGATTTCAGACACAAAGGTTGAACTTACTAAAGCAGACAAAAGTGTTACGCAGGTCTATATCAATCCAACTGTTACGTACAATGGTCGAACCTATAGTGTGACGAGTGTTAGAGACTATGCGTTCGAAGGTTGCTCTAGTTTGACTTCAGTCAATATCCCTAGTAGCGTAACGAAGATTGGATATAGGGCGTTCTATGGTTGCTCTAGATTGACTTCAGTCACTATCCCTTATAGCGTGAAGGAGATTGGAGGTCAAGCGTTCTATGGTTGCTCTAGATTGACTTCCATTACTATCCCTAGTAGTGTTCGGAGTATTGGAAGGGATGCATTCAATGGGACTGCATTCTACAATAATCCATCCAATTGGGAAGATGGCGCATTGTATATGAACAATTGTTTATTAAGAGTAGGTACCAATGTAATTGGTGATTACAAGATAAAAGCGAACACTCGTCTTATTGCATATGGAGCGTTCTATGGTTGCTCTAGATTGACTTCCGTTACCATCCCTAATAGCGTAACGAGTATTGGAGAGAGTGCGTTCTGTGGTTGCTCAAATTTGACTTCTGGGACTATTCATAATGGTGTAGAAAATAGAGCGTTCGAAGTATCTATTTTATTTGACTGTACCTCCACTGAAACGTACTATGAGCGTAACACGGTAACCGTGGGGCATTCCATAGGATCTCGACTCCCGTGAAACCTTGAAACATTTGAATTATTGAATTCTTGAATTATTAAATTTTTAAATTCTTCAATCATATGAAAAAACTTTTTACCCTTTTCCTTGCTCTCGTGGCAACCACCGCCCTTTGGGCAGCAGATTTCTTAATCAATGGTATCTATTACAACATCCTTGCTGACAAAACCAATGAACTTGAGGTGACCTACCGTGGTTCGTATTATTATGAATACTACGACGAATACGGGGATTCCGTCACTATCCCCGAAACCGTTACCTACTATGGTACCACCTACAGCGTAACGAGTATTGGAGATCAGGCGTTCCAGGATTGCTCTAGTTTGACTTCTATCACTATCCCTAATAGCGTAACGAGTATTGGAGATCATGCGTTCCGGGATTGCATAAGTTTGACTTCACCTATTTACAACGCACATTGCTTTGCCTATATGCCTACTTCTTATAGTGGTGCTTATACTATTCCAGAGGGTATTAAGCAGATTGCAGGAGGTGCGTTCCAGGATTGCTCTAGTTTGACTTCTATCACTATCCCTAATAGCGTAACGAGTATTGGAGTGTTGGTGTTCTATGGTTGCTCAAACTTGACTTCTGTGACTATCCCTAATAGCGTAACGAGTATTGGAGTGAGTGCGTTCTCAGGTTGTAAAAGTTTAACTTCCATAACTATCCCTAATAGCGTAAAGAGTATTGGAACTTATGCGTTCTATTATTGCAAAAGTTTGACTTCTGTCACTTCTTTAGCAGAAGTACCACCTACATTAGGAAATGATGCTTTCTATATGGTATCGAAGGATATACCTGTATATGTAGCATGTGGTGCTGTATCTGCATATCAATTAGCTAAAGGTTGGAGGGATTTTACGAATATACAGTGTATGCCAGAGGATGAATCAGCAGTAGATAACGTCCATAGCCCATCTGCTAATACCCAGAAGTTCTTCCGCGATGGTCAGCTCTTAATCAAGCATAACGACAAAATATACGATATGATGGGCAACCAAAAATAAAATAACAACAATAATATCTAAACGAGTCACTCGCTAAGGTGGCTCGTTTTGTTTTCTCCTCGCCTCTCGCAAAATAACTTGCTTTATACGCAAAAAATAACTATCTGTGCGTAAAATTTGGAATTAACAGAAAAATATATTACCTTTGCACCGACATTGAAACATTTGAATTATTGAATTTTTGAATTATTAAATTTTTAAATTCTTCGATCATATGAAAAAAACAATCCTTTTTGGCTTGATGCTAGTGTTGGCATTGGGGCTGTTCTCTTGCAAGGGCGAGGAGAATAACGAAAAGAACAAACCTGCTGCAGAGGAGAAAACTGAAGAAACTACATCTCAAGGATCTCTCGAATATGACGAATCCTATGCTAATTATGGCGTAAAATTTGAATACAATGGGTTGCATTATAGTATAATCAATCACAATAGTGTCGTTTTGGTTACACATGACTCCCAGCGATCCATCACGGGCGACCTTGTTATTCCGTCAACGGTTACGTATCAAGGCATAAAATACTATGTGGTGATGATTGGAAGTAATGTATTTGCAGATAATCCATATATAGCATCTGTGGTTATACCTAAAGGAGTGAAAATTATATATGACGATGCGTTTGCTGGATGTAGCAACCTATCTTCTGTCACTTTGCCTGAAGGATTAATAAAAATAGACGCACGCGTTTTTTATGGCTGTAATCTACAATCTATCACACTTCCTGATGGTATAACGAACCTAGATGCTAGTGCATTCTATAATACACCTTTCTATAATAACGAAGCAAATTGGGAAAACGGTGTGTTATATATTGGCAAATACCTTTTAACGGCAAAAAAATATATATCTAATTGTTCTATCAAAGAAGGTACCAAATATATTGCTGATCATGCATTCTATGAATGCTCAGCTTTGACCTCGGTGACAATTCCTAATAGCGTGAAGAGTATTAGAGATTATGCGTTCTATGGTTGCTCTAGATTGACTTCCATCACTATCCCTAATAGCGTAACGAGGATTGGAGAGTGGGCGTTCTGGGATTGCTGGAGTTTGACTTCGGTTTCCGTCCCCAGCCACACGGAGATAGCTGAAAATGCTTTCCCAGAGCATACTGAGGTGATTCGTTATTGATTCTTTGAATTATTAAATTATTGAATTATTAAATATTTTCATTTATGAAAACCACATTTCTTTTTACCCTAACGCTAGTCTTGGCACTAGGATTATTCTCATGCTCTAGTAAGGAGACTAAGAACAAGTCTGGCAACGAAGCTAAAGAGCAAACCAAAGAGGCATCGAGTGAGGATGCCACTAAGCGGGCTATGGCTCAAGTGGATGAGAGCTTGCTCGCTATTATCAAAACGATGGAAGAAGATAACGCAGCTACCTATCGTCAGTTTGAATGTGCAGTAAAGCAAAACCCTGAGAAAATAATGCTTTGGTACGATAAAGCAGTTTCTATACACAAGGCGTCCAATGACTTTTATGCCTATGTTCAAACGTTCAAGGACGATTATGCTCGCAATGAAGGTAATGTGGCTATATTGAAAGGTAAAATTAATGAATATCGTGAGTTTATGATTGAGATTACGGGTTTTAGCCCTGCTTTAGATGAGAAGTTGCGTCAGACTTTTAGCACTGCAAATGATGTGAATGATGAAGGCGAACCTATTTCTTGGGAGGATGCAATGTTCAATGAGATACCAAAGTATGCATGTGTGACACTATTGACTAAGTTGCAAAACGATATTCGTTATTGCGAAGGTCGATCTATTCGATATTTATTGAGTCAAACTGATGCTTTGAATTATTAAATTATTGAATTTTAGATACATCCACCATGAAACGCACAGTATTTCTCTTTGTTTTATTGTTGTCAATAACCACGATGATGGCGGAGGAGTTTACAATTGGTAAGCTAACGTTCAAGACCTTATCTGATACAGAGGTTGAGCTTGTAGGTGCTGATAAAGGTATTACAAACATCGATCTTAACTCACCGATCACTGATCAAGGCAAATCATACAGCGTGACGAGTATTGGATGGGGGGCGTTCCATAATTGCTCTAGTTTGACTTCCATCACTATCCCAGAGAGCGTGATGAGTATTGGAGATTTTGCGTTCTATGGTTGCTCTAGTTTGACTTCCATCACCATTCCTAACAGCGTCACGAGTATTGGATGGGGGACGTTCTGGTGTTGCAAAAGTTTGACTTCTGTGACTATCCCTAATAGTATAACGAGTATTGGAAAGGATGCGTTCGCTTATTGCTCTAGTTTGACTTCCATCACTATCCCTAATAGCGTAACGAGTATTGGAGAGGCTGCGTTCTATGGTACAGCCTTCTACAACAATCCATCCAACTGGGATAAGGGGGCATTATACCTAGGTGATTGCCTCATTCGTCTTACTGATGGTTATGTCGGTGATTACAAAATCAAAGAAAGCACTCGATTAATTGAAGATGCTGCGTTCAGAGATTGCAAAAAATTAAAGTCTATCACCATCCCTAATAGCGTAACGAAGATTGGAGAGAGTGCGTTCTGTGATTGCTCTGGTTTGACTTCTATCACCATTCCTAACAGCGTAACGAGTATTGGATGGGGTGCGTTCGCGGATTGCAAAAAATTAAAGTCTATCACTATCCCTAACAGCGTAACGAGTATTGGAGATTGGGCGTTCTATGAGTGCTCTTCCTTGAAATCGGTTTCCGTCCCAAGTCACACAGAGATAGCTGAAAATGCTTTCCCAGAGTATACAAAAATTATCCGTAAGTAATCTATAACACAAACGAGTCACCCGCTAAGGTGGCTCGTTTTGTTTTCTCCTCGCCTTTCAACTCTCACCCCACCGGTCTAGCTCTCGCGGTTCCACCCGCGAGATACCCCTCCTCCTTTACCGCATACTACCCTGTATCAATACAATACTTCTCGCAAAGATACTGTACCACTTTCGGTGGCAGTATCTTTGTTTTAGATGTAATACCATTGGCTTTCAAAAACTCCTTATCGGTCTTCAGCCATCGCCTTAACGTCGCTGCACTCACACCGGCTGCTTCAGCCAGTTCAAACTTACTCATTGCTTTCATCTCTTATATTTTTTTTATCACTAACCAATTCGCACTACGTGCCGCCTCTAAACACTTTCCTAATACCCTTGCAATACCCTTGCAATAGCTGGACAACTGGACAACAGGACAACCGTTTTTCAAAACTCACACACATACACACATACATACGGGTGTGACTTTTCTAAAATAACTCGGGCTGTTGTCCATCTGT
>JAEIGA010009612.1_pt1 | contig 14644 bp, 13 predicted proteins | sample 9270691 | NCBI WGS metagenome assembly JAEIGA01 (sample SAMN17057246, study PRJNA624740) | gut metagenome | biome: biome; isolation source: fecal sample | host: Bos grunniens | place: China: Xizang | collected 2019 | reverse complement strand
TGCGGCCGCTGCCTCCTCTTCCGCCTTCAGAGCGGCTTCGGCCTCTGCCATAAGCACCTCGAATGCACTCTCACGGTCAACGACCTTGTCATATTTGCCATAGAGGCGGGACTGGTTGATGATCCTGGTTCTCTGAGCCTCTGTGACAGCACCGATCTGGCTGAGAGGGAAAAGAATCTTCGCTCGCTCTACCATAGATGGAGCACCCTTTGCATCAAGGAAGGACACGAGTGCCTCACCTGTTCCAAGTTCCATTATGGCATCGGCAGTCTTGAATTCCGGATTTGCACGGAAAGTATCCGCTGCTGTCTTCACAGCCTTCTGATCCTTAGGAGTGAATGCCCTGAGAGCATGCTGAACCCTGTTACCTAACTGGCCAAGGATATCCTCCGGAATGTCTGTCGGACTCTGAGTGATGAAATACACTCCTACACCCTTGCTTCGGATAAGGCGTACGACCTGTTCTATCTTATCCACAAGAGCCTTTGATGTCTCGTCGAAAAGCATATGAGCCTCATCGAAGAAGAACACCAGTTTCGGAAGATCCATATCTCCCACCTCAGGCAACTGAGCATAAAGTTCAGAGAGCAGCCACAGGAGGAAGGTTGAATAAAGTTTAGGATTGAGCATCAGCTTATCTGCAGCAAGCACATTCAGCACACCCTTGCCCTGCTCGCTATGGAGAAGGTCATAGATATCGAACGATGGTTCACCGAAGAACTTGCCGCCTCCCTGGTTCTCAAGAGTAAGAAGAGCACGCTGTATGGCACCGACACTCTGCGCAGAGATGTTTCCGTAAGCGGCAGTGTACTGCTTTGCATTCCTTGCCACAAAATCAAGCATAGACCTAAGGTCCTTCAGATCAAGAAGGAGGAGTCCCCTATCATCTGCGATTCTGAAAACAATATTCAAGATGCCGGTCTGAGTCTCATTGAGCTCAAGGAGACGGGCAAGAAGCTGTGGTCCCATATCCGAGATGGTGGTTCTCATAGGATGTCCCTGCTCTCCGAATACATCGAAGAAGCGCACAGGACAACTGCCGAACTCCGGTGAGGTTATACCGAACTCGGCACATCTCTTCTCTATGAACCCGCTAATCTGGCCTGTCTGGCTGATACCGGAAAGATCACCTTTCATATCCGCCATAAAGCAAGGAACACCAGCCTGACTGAATGTCTCAGCCAAGACCTGAAGAGTTACAGTCTTTCCTGTTCCTGTCGCACCTGCGATAAGTCCATGGCGATTTGCCATCTTGCCGCAAATTGAAATCGGGCCATTCGGGCCGTGGGCAACATATAAGCCTTTCTCCTTGTCGTACATATATTTCCAAGTTATTTCCTTACTATTTCCTTAGCTTTCTCGAGGGCAGGAACGATATGAGGGAAGATATGCTCCGGACCTATCTCAAGATCGACTCCGAACTTGCAGAGAGAATCATGAACCTGCTGAGTTACACCCGAAAGGATCACAACAACTCCCCTCTTCTTTGTTCGCTCGCAAAGATTGCGGAGGTTATTGATTCCTGTTGAATCGATGAACGGCACCTTACGCATCCTTATGATACGTACCTTAGTTTCATCCCCCTTTACACTTGAAAGTTCCTCTATGCGGCTGGCAAGTCCGAAGAAGAAAGGTCCATTGATCTCATAAACATCCACACCTGCAGGGATATCGAGGAACTCAGTATCCTCTGGAGAAACGAATTCATCACTCTCCGTCGCAGCCACATTACCTGTGCCGAGAACGCTGATGGTAGAGGTCTGCATCACTCGTCTCACAAAGAGGACAATAGCAAGGAGGACACCTACCTCGATAGCCACAGTAAGGTCAACGATCACCGTAAGGAAGAAAGTGATCAGAAGCACGGCAACATCTGATTTGTCTCCTCTAAGGAGATACTTGAATGATCTCCACTCGCTCATATTGTATGCAACCTGTACAAGAATAGCCGCAAGACATGAAAGCGGGATATAGATTGCATATGGCATAAGGAAGAGATAGATGAGCAGGAGCACTATGGCATGGACGATACCGGTCACCGGTGACTTACCTCCATTGTTGATGCTGGCCATAGTTCTTGCAAGGGCACCTGTCGCAGGAATACCGCCGAAGAGTGGAGTCACGACATTCGCTATACCCTGACCGATAAGCTCAGTATTTGAATTATGATGTTTACCTGTAGCACCGTCTGCGACCATTGCAGCGAGAAGCGACTCTATTGCACAGAGGATAGCGATAGTGAAAGCCGGAGACACAAGACCCTTGATTGTATTGAAATCGAAGTCAGGAGCAACAGGCTTAGGCATAGGAAGACCGTCTGCGAGTTCAGGGAACTTAGATCCGATTGTAGCAAGTTCGACACCGGCAAATTTACTCAGAAGCACTGAAGCCATAGTACCGAGTATCAATGCGATAAGAGAGCCTGGGACCTTCTTTGTGACCTTGCTCCAACTGAAGCAGATCACAAGACAGAGGAGGCTCATTGCAAACTCAACCCAGTTGATGTTCCCTATGTTCTGGAAATAGCATATCCACTGCGGGATAAAGCCGGCAGGCACCTGGAGATCAAGTGGAAGACCGAAGAAGTCCTTCATCTGAGTGGAGAAGATCGTGAGTGCGATACCGCTGGTGAATCCCACCACGATAGGATATGGGATGAACTTGAATATCGCTCCCATTCGGCAAAGTCCCATCACGATGAGGAACACACCTGCCATGATGGTAGCGATGATGAGTCCCTGCATTCCGTACTGACTGACAATGCCTGCCACAATCACGATGAAAGCACCTGTAGGACCACCAATGAGGAAGTTTGATCCTCCGAAGAATGATATGAGGAAACCTGCAACGATTGCAGTGATAAGTCCCTGCTGAGGGGTTACACCACTGGCTATACCGAAGGCAATTGCCAAAGGAAGTGCAATAATACCTACGATAAGACCGGCGATAAGGTCGGATACGAATTTATTACGATTGTAGCGACCTGGCTTGAACAGACCGAATAGTTTTGGTCTGAAGACATCATTAAGTTTAAGGTTCATTTTATACACTATTAACTACTAACTGTTTTCAAAAAACGAGAAGTGCACATTACCGTACTTCTTCTCCTTGAGAAATTTCGGATGATTCTCGAAATTATACTCTTCCGGATGCTCAAGAATGAAATAGGCTCCCGGATGAAGGATATCTTTTGCGAAGACTTTATCAGGAATTGTAGCAAGGTCTTCAAGGGCATATGGCGGATCGGCAAAGATTATGTCGAACTTTTCTCTGCAGATCTCCAAAAACTCGAAAACATTATGTCTGACGACAGTCAGATTGTTCATCGAGAACTTGGCGGCCTGGGACTTTATGAAGTTGGCATGAAGGGGAAGCATTTCCACACAATATACCATCGACGCTCCGCGAGATGCAAACTCGTAAGAAATAGCGCCCGTTCCTCCAAAAAGGTCGAGGACTTGGAGGCCTTCCATCTCGTATTCATTATTCAGGATATTGAAAAGTCCCTCCTTGGCAAAGTCTGTGGTAGGACGAGCCTTGTATCCCTGGGGAGGGAGTATGGTCTTTCCTTTGAGTCTTCCTCCTATGATTCTCATACCTTATTATTTATATAACCTCAACACTTTTGAAATATCTGTACAATGACATTTCATCATCCTCGGCAAGCGGAGTCCTGAAACAGATCGTCGAAACTTCCGGATTCAACTGAAGTTTCTTCATCGCGAGGAATATGAAATACTGGGCAGTGGTGAAATCCGGAGCCTGGAAATTGTTACATAGAAGCAGGGTCTTGCCCTGAGCTATCACAAGATAAAGAACGCCATCTACATATGAAGCCAATATCTTGTTATAATCAGCGAGAGTCGGCAACTGCTGAAGCATATAATAGGTTTCCGGCAGAAGTTCGGCCTTGCCTCCATCCGTCTTTCTTACAGTCTCACAGATCACTCTTGAAAGAGTTTCACCGATTGCATTAGAGTAGATCAGGACAGAAGCCTGTGACGGCACCCTTACATATGAGACCATATCGTCATCCTGGAGATCTGCCACCTCGGCAAGCATGGCCTTGGCGTTCTCCGGTGAAAAGAACTGCTCCGGAACAAGGGCCACCTTAGGAGTAAAGACCGAGATATCGACATTCTCATATCGACGCTGGAACTCCTGGGTGGTGAAGATCTTTTCCGATGAGAGCCAGCCGGACGATGCCCCGATCTGGTCTTGCGTATATAATCTAAAAGAATATCCACTCAAGCCGACTTGAATGGATATTCCGTTATTCTGTATGTGTTGTAACATAGTCATCCTGCTAAGATGCATCAGATGCATCGAAACGACTACTCCCAGTTACCTGCGTTGTTGTTAGGTGCTGAGATGCTACCAACCTGGAGACCCTTGTACTTACCCTGGTCCTCACGCTCTGCATCAAGGTTGATACGAAGCTGGTTGTTAAGACCTCTGAGGAGAGACTTGAAAGGCATTGAAGCCTCGAAGAGAGGAACCTTCACACCTGATACAGTCTTGATAGTAGACTCCATGATGAGTGAATCACCGCAGAATGGGATGAATGCGAGTGAGTCAACACAGAAGTCAGTACGATGAGTGAAGAGAGTATCTCTTACAGGAACCTCGTTCTCGATCTTGAACACGAGCTTCTGACCCTGCTGATAAAGTTCGAGCATCTGCTCTGGCTTGATCTTAGGATTGCGCTTCTTGAGAGCCTGTGTGTTAGCTACTGCAACCGAGTCATCCTGTGAACCTACCTGCATAACGACCTTCATCTTGCCGTCATTGTAGAACATCTTGAGTGAATCGATAGTGGAAGCGTATCTTCCGTTTACATTTTTGAAAGCCACCTGAAGGTCGCGAACGTCCTTAAGACGCTGGATTGCGATACTCTCACGGTAGTCACGATGCTTGTTGAACTCTACTGGTTCCATCACGCTCTTAACGATAGCGTAAGTCATTCCTGCGATAATCAGCGGAAGGACAAGATAGGTCAAAACCTTTTTTAGAATTTTCATATAGTAGTGTTTTATTTTCCAAAATGCCGGACAAAGTTAGCAAATTGATTTATGAAATGCAATATAATTTGTAATTTTGCGCCCGAAAAATAGAATAGAAATGCCAGACATCAACACTTCTAATATAAACAGGCTGGTCAAACTGCTGTCAGAAGCACAGAATATAGCCATCGTCACACATATGAGACCGGACGGTGACGCTATAGGAAGCAGCATGGCCCTGCATCATTTTCTGACTGCCCAAGGTAAGAAAAGCACAGTCGTGCTTCCTCATAGAGATCCTGCCAGCATAGATTTCCTTATCGACGAGGAGTCCCGCAACAGTGTCGCCATACACGAAGATGAGGCTGAGAGAGCCGAGGCCGCCCTGCTGGACGCCGACCTTATCTTCTGTCTGGATTTCAACGCATTCCACCGCACCGACAAACTTGAGGCACCTCTTGCCGGATCGAAGGCAAAGAAAGTGCTTATCGACCACCATCTCAACCCTGCACGCGAATGCTTCGACCTCGTGTTTTCCAAGACTGACGTCTCATCTGCATCCGAACTCCTTTTCCACGTGCTGATGGCACTCCCCGGAGTCGACGCAGACGCAGGAAAACTCCCCGCAAAATCCGGCGAGGCCCTTATGACGGGCATGACGACCGACACCAACAACTTCGGCAATTCAGTATACCCTTCAACCCTCCAGATGGCCTCTTCACTGCTTGGAGCAGGAGTTGACCGTGACCGAATCATCTCATTGATATACAACAGATTCAATGAAAACAGACTTAGGCTCATGGGACATATGATGAAGGATCTTCTGACCATCACTCCGGACGGAGTCGCATATATCGTCCTGGACAGGAGGACACAGTTGGAATACAACGTTTCCGAAGGCGACACAGAGGGTTTTGTCAACATGCCGCTTTCCATCGAAAAAGTGAAGATGAGCATACTCCTGAAGGAAGACGAGGGAAAGGTCAGAGTATCCGTAAGATCCAAGAAAGGCACATCGGCGAACAGATGCGCAGGGAAATATTTCAACGGAGGCGGACACGAAAATGCCGCAGGAGGCAGACTCAGCATTCCGGGAGACCTTGACAGCATCTCCCAGGCAGCAGAGTATATCGAGAAGCATACACATACATTCATGACAGAGGAAAATGAGAACTAGAATAATATCCGCAATCTTCGTAATGGCCGCAATGACATTGAGCTCATGCGTCAAGGAGAAACTTGAAGTGACATATAACGGACAGGAGTCCAAGATAAGCACATATATTGAGAACGAGCTGAAGAAGAGCAATGAATACACAGTCGAGTATCTGTCCGGCTCCAACAGGCTCACACGCAAGCAGGGTGAGGGCGAGGCCTTGGGCAAGAACGGCACTGTGACATTCTATTACGCCGGATACACCTTCAACGGAAATGTCGTTTCCACTGCAATGTTTGCAAGCAACCACGAAGCCACTGTCGCTAATGCCGGATGGGAACTTACAGACATTGATCTTCAGCCGCTTACAGTAAATCTGAAAGAGAACGACCTCGTCGAGGGACTCAGAAACGGACTTGAAGGAGTGAAAGGCGGCCAGGAATGCGAAATCATATTCTCGGGCAAATATGGATTCGGCAACAGCACATTTGGCATAATTCCTGCAAATTCGGCACTGCTCTACAAAATTTGGGTAATCAGCGTGTCAAATGACTAAGCTATACAATATTTTATTATCTTTGTCGGTTCAAAATATTCAATATAGAAGATGAGAAAACTTATCATTACGGCTGCCTGTATTGCAACAGCCTTGATTTCAATAGGTTGCGCAAAGCAGCAGAAGATCGGAGCGAATGACGCGGACAAGAGATACTTTGAGGCATGGCTCAAGGTGAACAATATCAACGTCGAGCCATCAGGCCGCGGTATCTACGTGCTTGAGGACACACCTGGTAAAGGAAGAGAGGTCATTGCGAACGGCTTCGCATTCCTTGAATTCGTCACCACCGACCTCAACGGAAACGTCACTTCATATACCAATGCAGATATGGCGAAGAAACTCGGCGAGTTCTCTCCTTCGACATATTATGGTCCTGAGTTCATCAGCACATACGATGGTAACATCTACGCCGGAGTATTCGATATGCTCAAGGACATGAAGGTAGGCGGCACAAGAAAGGCTATCGTACCATCATGGCTTATTTCATACAAGAACTATGACAGCGAAAGCCAGTATCTTGAGACAGCAACCAACCAGAACTCTGCTATCTATGAAGTGAAAGTGAAAGACTTCACAACAGACATCAACAGATGGGAGCGCGACACCGTATGCCGCTTCTTTGCCAACAAGAACGTGATGGTGGCAGGAAAGCCGGCCAACGAGGTTTTCACAAACGACAAAGGTTGGACCATGTCCGAGGAAGATTCCCTCAAGACAGGCTTCTGGTACAAACAGCTCAAGGCTCCGGTTGACACCACATCATTCCCTTCCGACACCACGCTCTACATCAACTATACAGGTATGACCCTGGATGGAAGGGTATTCGATACAACCATCGAGGACATCGCAAAGGACCACAACATCTACGTGGCCGGCAAGACATATGAACCGGTATCGATCAACTGGCCATCTGAAGGTGAGGAGTTCACATCTGTTACAATGGGCACAAGCGAAAGCACCCTGATCAACGGTTTCTCTTATACAATCTGGCAGATGCGCGCAATGGAGGAAGGAGTAGGCATCTTCACATCATCACACGGATACGGCAATACCGGAAGTGGAGAATCGATTCCAGGTTATGCTCCGCTTATCTTCCACATCCAGATAGTAGAACAACCGAAGGAATAGGATGACAGCAAATTCAGCAATTCCCACAGAACTAGGAACAGAAAAAATCGGCAAACTGCTGAAGCAGTACGCTCTGCCGGCGATCATCGCCCAGACAGCGGCTTCACTTTACAATATGGTGGACAGCATCTTCATCGGACAAGGTGTTGGTCCACTTGCCATTTCTGGACTAGCCGTAACGTTTCCACTGATGAACCTTTCTACCGCTTTCGGCACCCTGGTAGGTGCTGGAGCGGCAACCATGCTTTCTGTCCTTCTCGGTCAGAAGAACTACAAGGCAGCAAACAAGGTGCTGGGAAGCGTCGTGACCTTGAACATCATCATAGGCCTGATATTCATGGCAGTATCTCTGGCCTTCATCGACCCTATCCTGTACTTCTTCGGAGCAAGTGAGAACACTCTTCCTTATGCGAAAGAGTACATGAAGATCATTCTTTACGGAAACATCATCACTCACCTGTATTTCGGCCTCAACGCGGCAATGCGTTCTTCAGGAAGCCCAAAGAAGGCGATGGGACTGACAATTTTCACCGTACTCTTCAATACGATACTCGACCCTATCTTCATATTCGTCTTCGATATGGGTATAGCCGGAGCAGCATGGGCGACTGTCATCGCACAGACCGCCGCCATGTTTGTCGTCCTGCACCATTTCAATGACAGAAGACGCCCATTCCATTTTGAGAAAGCATTCTTCCGCCTTGACCTCAGAGTCGCCAAAGATTCGCTCGCCATAGGCATGGGCCCATTCCTTATGAACGCGGCCGCCTGTCTCGTGACCCTGTTCATCAACCAGCAGCTGAGGGAGCATAGCGGAGATCTAGGCATAGGCGCATATGGAATCTGCAACCGTTTCGCATTCATGTTCATCATGATATGCATGGGCCTGAACCAAGGCATGCAGCCTATTGCAGGATACAACTATGGAGCAAGGCAATACGGACGAGTAAAGGAAGTGTTCTGGAAGACAGCAAAACTCGCTGTGGTCATGACGACCATATGCTTCATATTCGGAATGTTCTTCCCTAAGATGGCGGTAGGTATCTTCACCCACGACGAAGAGTTGATGAACCTTGCGGCAAGAGCGCTCAGGATACTTACCTGTCTCTTCCCTATCGTCGGCTTCCAGATGATATCCACCAACTTCTTCCAGAGTCTCGGAATGGTGAAGAAGTCCGTGATACTTTCACTTTCAAGACAGATACTGTTCCTTCTTCCTCTTCTGTACACTCTTCCTATCTGGATGGGCTCAGACGGAGTATGGTTCAGTTTCCCTATCTCGGATGCGCTCGCAACCCTTATGACCATACTGATGATGAACAGATTGTTCAGCAAGTTCAACAAACTGAAGGATGGTGACGACCCTACCATTCTCGGCAGTCAATTGTAATGCGATATGGAAAAGAAGATCATAATAGCAATAGGAAGACAGTTCGGCAGTGGCGGTAAGGCTGTTGCTGAAGTCCTGGGCAGAATACTCGGCATTCCTGTATATGACAATGAACTGATCAACAAGGCGGCACAGGACAGCGGCTTCAGCGCGGAACTATTCAGACAGAGCGACGAGAAGAAGAGATTCTTCTCGTTATCTACACTTTTCACAGGAGGCTATCAGCCTGATACTGAAAACTTCACAAATGATAAGGGTCTGTTCAGGATACAGTGCGACACAATCAGGAATATTGCACAGCAGGGATCTGCGGTCATCGTAGGAAGATGCTCGGACTATATCCTGCGTGATGACGAGAACACCATCAGCGTATTCATCACCAGTCCGGCAGAAGCAAGAGCAGAAAGAGTGGCCGAAAGGACCGGCATGACCCTGGAGAAGGCTCATGACATGATCAACGCAAAGGACAAAGGCAGAGCAGAATACTACAACTACTACACATTCGGCGAATGGGGAATGGCATCGACCTATGACCTATGCATTGATTCAAGTCTTCTGGGCATCGAAGGCACTGCCGAATTCATAATTGACTTCTGCAAGAAAGCAGGAAAACTTTAAGATGAAGAGAAGATTCAGCCACATAACCATAATATGCGCCATCGCAGCAATTGCGACGGCTTTTGTAATCATACACAAGTCCATCCCCAAGGCGAAGCCTCTCATGGCCCCGCGCATCTACCTCAACGACACCTTGAAGAATTCCATGTCGGAGATAGAGGAACTCGCAGGAATGGACAAAAAAGTAAATTCATTCATGAGACAGTGGCACATCAAGGGTGCATCATTGTCCGTGATGCGCAATGACTCCCTTCTTTATGCAAAAGGTTATGGATGGGCTGACCAGGAAAAAGGTATCCCCATGGAACCGGGACACATCCTCAGAATGGCCTCGGTATCCAAACTCATCACTGCGGTCGGCATAATGGTGCTGCAGGAGAGGGATTCTCTTAACATAAAGGACACCGTGTTCGGTCCTGACGGAATTCTTAATGACAGCACATTCTCAGACCTGATCAGGGACAAGAAGCATTACAAGATTACAGTCGAGCACCTGCTCAGACATCAGGGAGGTTTCTCCCGTGATCCCCTCTTCTCTTCAAGGGATGTAATGACACAGTTGCGACTTGACCATGCTCCAGAGAAGGAGGACTTCTATAAAGTTGTGCTTAACAGACCTTTACGCTTTGAACCCGGCTCTTGGCAGAGATATTCGAACTTCGGATACCTTATTCTTTCGGAGATCATAGAGAAGGTCAGCGGTATGACATACGAGCAGTTCATCCAGGAGAACGTGCTCAAGCCAGCCGGATGTTACGACATGCACATAGCGACGAACTACTATGAGCAAAAGCGCGACAATGAGGTAAGATATTACACGCACGAAGGCGACGGCAAATACATTGAGGAATATAACAAGAGCGGCCGCATAGTCGAAAGATGTTACGGCGGAAACAATCTGCCTATTCTTTCAGGTGCCGGCGCATGGTGCGGATCGACTGCCGAACTGGCGAGATTCGTCGCATCTATCGACGGCAAGCCTGAAGTCAAGGACATCATCACTCCGGAGAGCGTCGCCCAGATGGTAGAATACTTCGACAAGGAGACATTCGCCCTTGGATGGAACGACAGCACACCTGGGAAGGGCTGGAGCAGGACAGGTACTCTTGCAGGAACAAGTGCGCTCGTAAAGTACTTCCCGGACGGAGAGTGCTGGATACTTATCACCAACACCAGTACGTGGAAAGGTCCCGGCCTCCCGAGATACACAGATGCGCTCTTCAAGACGTGCCGAGACCTTTATGGTGACAAACTCCCTAAAAGGGATCTATTCTTCAACAGGTAAGATATATTCCTTTATCTCAAACTCACCTGCAAGGATGCCATAGCCATTCTCTGCAAGTGATTCAAGTTCATTTTCACCCGGATATACCTCAACAGGAGCGATGAAACTTACACGCTCCTTAATTTCGTTTGTAATCATTTCGCTGTATGCGATGCCGCCTGTGAGGACAATGGCATCAACCTTTCCGCACACTACCGTAGCGAGGGCAGCGATATATTTCGCGAACGAGATGCAATAACCCTTGAGGAAGGTATCACATTCCTTGTCACCGGCTGCCGCACGGGCTGTCAGTTCACGGAAATCGTTTGTTCCGAAGTAAGCGACAGCTCCTCCCCTACCTACAAGTTTCTTCTTTATCTGATCCTTGGTATACTCGCCGCTGAAGCACATCTCCACCAATGGGAAACCAGGCACGGAGCCTGCTCGTTCAGGGCTGATCGGGCCGTCACCACCAAGTGCATCATTCACATCGATCACAAGTCCGGCGCTATGGAGAGATACCGAAGAACCGCCTCCCATATGAGCTACGATGACAGTCACATACTTGTTTGACTTACCTACGCTTCTGGCATATCTGCGCACCATAGCACGCGAGTTAAGAGCGTGGAAGAGCGTTCTTCTCGAGAACTCAGGAAGGCCGCCTACCTTGACCTCCGGAAGCATCTCGTCGGCCATAGGAGGATCGGCAATGAAGGCACGGCACTTCTCCTCTATTCCCTTCTGCTGACGAGCCTCATTCACCATAGACGCTATGTCGTCAGCAAGCAAGGCACTGAGATTGCACGCGTGCACACCCTCTTTTCCTGCCATCAGGGCAGTTCTCATGTCCGCATTGACTTCATAGACTCCTGTCCTGATAGGAGTGATGAGGCCACCACGAGCCATCGCAATATCGATGCTCTCCAAAGCAACACCCTTCTCATCAAGAAAATCCGTGATGGCATCACGGCGCATATCGCCCTGATCCATCACGGACTCATATTTCGCTATCTCCTCGGCAGAATGCGTAAGATTAGTCTCAAAGAGTTTTTCTCCCGAGTCGTAAAAGCCTATTTTTGATGAGGTGGAGCCAGTATTGATTACCAGTATTCTACCTTTCATAACAAATTATTTTACCGACATTGCAGCAACGGCAATAGAATTCAACTTGGTATCGATGCTGTCCGCACGGCTTGAAAGTACGCACGGAACCTTTGCACCCACAAGCATGCCCGCCTGCCTTACTCCAACGACAAGTTTAGAATTAGCCTTATAGAAAACATTACCTGACTCGATATTAGGGAAGAGCAGACAATCCGCATCTCCCGCTACAGGACTTACAAGTCCCTTGATATCAGCAGATTCCTTATCGATGGCAACATCAAGAGCAAGAGGTCCGTCAGCGACACAGCCCTTGATCTGACCACGTTCCACCATCTTTGCAAGAAGCGCCGCCTCGATGCTTGCCGGCTGACTTGGAAGCACCTGTTCCGTGGCAGCGATTATAGCGACCTTCGGAGTCTCCACCCCAACAGCCTTTGCAGTCTTTACAAGACACTCGAGGATGGTCTGCTTCTGCTTCATGTCCGGCGCCGGGATCACCGCCACATCACCTACGAAAAGGAGTTTGTGATAAGACGGGATTTCAAGCGTAGTACAGTGAGTAAGCGTTCCTTTCGGAGGAAGAAGACCTGTCTCCTTGTTAAGGATGGCACGGAGGAACTTGTCTGTAGAGCAAAGTCCCTTCATAAGGAAATCACCCTGACCCTCACGAATCATATTGACAGCCTGAGCGACAGAAGCGAGTTCGGACGGATTGTGATCGACTGTGAACTTCTGCACGTCTACACCTTCCTCACCGCAAGCCTTTGCGATCAAGGACTCATCTCCGACAAGGGTCACATCGACGAGACCAAGGTCCACAGCCTTTGAAGCCGCGGAAATGGTATGTCCGTCGACTCCCCAGGCCACAACCATCCTTTTTCTGCTTCCCCTGCTCTGGAGTTCAGCAAATATCTGATCGAATCCTGTAAGCATATTATTCTTCTTCGTTCTGAACGATGTTCATTGTATCACGAGCGATCATAAGCTCCTCGTTTGTAGTGATGAGAGCCACCTTCACCTTTGAATCAGGAAGAGTGATGATGGTATCTACGCCTCTTACAACGTTTGCATCATAATCGAACTTCACACCGAGGTATGAAAGATTCTCGCAGACACGACGACGGAGACGGCTGTTGTTCTCGCCGATTCCACCTGTGAAGACGATAAGGTCAACACCGTTCATCGCAGCAGCATATGCACCGATGTACTTGGTGATGTCATATGTAAGTTTCTTAAGAGTGAGCTTAGCCTTTGCATCTCCATCATTTGCAGCTGAATCAAGGTCACGTGCATCCGATGAAACGCAAGAGAGTCCGAGGAAACCGCTCTTCTTGTTGAGCACCTGGCTCATCTGAGATGGAGTAAGACCCTCCTTCTCCTGAATATATGTAACGACCTCAGGGTCGATGCTGCCGCAACGTGTACCCATGATAAGACCCTCGAGCGGTGTAAAGCCCATAGTTGTATCAATAGACTTTCCATTGAGGACAGCAGCGATGGAACTTCCGTTTCCGAGGTGGCAGGTAATCACCTTCGAGTACTCCGGATCAAGACCCGCGAACTTGGCACCCTTTGCAGAGACATATCTGTGGCTTGTTCCGTGGAAACCGTAGCGGCGGACGCCGTACTTCTCGTAATACTCATATGGAAGGGCATACATATAGGCATATGCCGGCATGCTCTGGTGGAATGCAGTATCGAAGACTCCTACCTGAGGAACGCTTGGAAGGACTTCCGAAACCGCCTTGATGCCAAGGATGTTGGCAGGGTTATGGAGAGGTGCGAAAACCGAGCACTTCTCAAGCTGCGCTATAACCTTGTCAGTGATCAGCTGGCTGCAGACAAACTCCTCAGCTCCGTGAACCACTCTGTGTCCTACAGCCTCGATATCCTCGAGTGTGTTGAGAACACCATACTCCTTGTCGAGGAGAGCCTCCATAACAGCCCTGATACCAACGGTATGGTTCTCTACAGGCATTTCCTTTACAAGTTTCTCCTTTCCTGTCGCCTCATGCTTGAGACAGCCTGTCTCCATTCCTATTCTCTCGACAAGACCTTTGGCAAGAAGATCATAGACCTCATCGTTCTTCATATCAAGAAGCTGATACTTCAACGAAGAACTGCCGCAATTCAATACTAAGATTATCATGATTTTAGATTTTTGTTTCCAATTTTTAGGTACAACCACGCAAAGTTACAAAAAAATATATCTACATTAGCAAAAATTAGCGACGAAATGAAAGTGGAGAGAGAGATCGCAGGGTTCGCGCTACCCTTTGCCGCCGGAGTACTTCTGGCAAGCCTACAGAGCATTGTTCCATACCATATTCTCAGTGCAGTAACAATGGCCCTATGCACCTGTGCGGCAGGTTTCGGGACACATATCCGCGCCCATAAGATACCGGCCTCCGCGGGGTGGGCA